>OGEW01000615.1_pt1 | contig 11432 bp, 13 predicted proteins | sample 1570781 | NCBI WGS metagenome assembly OGEW01 (sample SAMEA2582047, study PRJEB24529) | metagenome | biome: Human gut stool | place: China | collected 2011 | reverse complement strand
TGACAAGGCACTGGCCCCCTATCTTGCCCAGTTCAACGCCTATTTCGCCGGAAAATTGCAGCAGTTCGATCTGCCCATGGCAGCGAAGGGCACCCCGTTCCAGCAAACGGTGTGGAATGCTTTGTGCGATATCCCCTATGGCGAGACCGTGAGCTATCTCGAGATTGCCCAGGCTATCGGCAACCCCAAGGCGGTGCGGGCTGTGGGCGCTGCCAATGGGCGCAATCCGCTGAGCATCATAGTACCCTGCCATCGGGTGATCGGACGCAGCGGCGAGCTGACCGGCTATGCTGGCGGCATTCCCATCAAGCGCTGGTTGCTGGCACTGGAACAGGCAGGCACAGCATTCGAGCTGGCCCCATGACACGATGACCGTCCCGGAAAGGAACGGGACAATATCGTGGCCAAAATGAAAAGGCTTTCAGCCAGTAGCCACGCTTTGCTGACAAGATGAACAGAAAATGAAGAATCGCCTCAGAACTACTTCAGATTGAGCTTGGCATTATGGCTCCATACTTGAATGGCACGGCTCATTCGCTGATTCAAGTAGCACCCATGTGACGCTTCCAATCTGTCTTTTTCCCCGCGCCTCCTCTGAGGCGCTTTTTTTGTGCCAACACAACAAGCCACCACCCGGGTTGAGTGGCCTGAGCGCCACAAAATCTGCACCCGCCCAAAAACCAAGAGGCGAAGGATCATCCTTCGCCTCTGACGTAACAGCTGGCTACTCGCTCTGGGGCAGGAACTGAAGCTCCGGCGCCGAGGAGGTCAGCACATCGGCGCAATAATCCCAGGTCGAGATGCGATAGTGCTGCAGATCTTCATCCAGATGCAAGCCGTCCGACTCCTGATGGAACCAGCTGGCAAAACGGGATGGGGTGATGAGCTGGATCTGCTCTTCGATAGCGTGGCTATCCTTCCCCTCGGCCAGATCGCAATCCTCGATGACCCGCAGGGCATAGATATGGCGAAAATAGACCCGGCAGAGGATTTGCGGGGGCAAATCGATGCTGCGTGCCCGCCCCAGCATGATGGTCAGGGAGTCGCTCCAGAGATCCTGATGCAGCTCGGCCACAACCAGACCAGGCGGTAGCTGGCGGGACGGAGCCCAAGGGACGGCAACCTGCCGAATGGCATTTTTCTGTTCCATATTCACCTCACGACGACTCGCTCCCTGTCTTGAGTCTATCTGAACCACATAGTCCCGGCGAAGGCAATCGATGGACAATAAAAACGGCAATAAAAAAGCCGACGTATCAAACGTCGGCGAATAAAAAGTGCTTACAACAGAGGATTCACATATTCAGACCCGTGGGTCGAAAGATTGGTTCCCTCTTTTTGTAATTAATTTTCGGCGCGTTTAAACATCAGGGTATTAGCGTCCGACTCTTCCGGTACGAAGTAGTAGCCCTCAGCGTTGAAACCGGTCAGCTGCTCAACCTCGGTCAGACGGTGCTTGATGATGTGGCGAGCCATCATGCCGCGCGCCTTCTTGGCGTAGAAGCTGATGATCTTGAACTGGCCGTTCTTCTCATCCTTGAACACCGGCGTGACAATCCGCCCTTTCAGGCTCTTGGGTCGTACCGACTTGAAATACTCGTCGGAGGCCAGATTGATCAGCACTTCATCCCCCTGCGCTGCCAGCGCGTCGTTGAGATGGTGAGTGATCACATCCCCCCAGAACTGGTAGAGATCCTTGCCGCGACTATTGTCGAGCCTGGTCCCCATCTCCAGCCGATAGGGCATCATCAGGTCGAGGGGGCGAAGCACGCCGTAGAGGCCGGAGAGCATCCGCAGGTGTGCCTGAGCGAAGTCAAAATCGGCCTCGCTGAAATCCTCCACCGCCAAACCGGTGTAGACATCCCCCTTGAAAGCCAGCAGTGCCTGACGGGCGTTGGCGGGGGTGAAATCAGGCTGCCACTCGGCAAACCGGGCGGCATTGAGACCGGCTAGCTTGTCACTGATCTTCATCAGAATGGCGATCTGGTCAGGGCTCAGTTGGCGGGCCCGGCTAATCAGTGCGGCGGAGTGATCCAGCAGCTCGGGTTGGGTGAAACGGGGTGTCACCAGCGGTGACTCGTAATCCAGCGTCTTGGCCGGGGAAACCACAATCAGCATAACGTTCCTTTATGGCGAGGGGCCGAACGGCAGAGCGGCCCCATGATTCATTCATCCAGCGTCACATTGTCCAGCGTGCCAGTGCCGAGCCGCTCACGACCGGAGAGCTTGATCAGCAGTCGCAGGTCGTTGGCCGAGTCGGCGTGGGCGAGTGCCTCACTGTAGCCAATCTGGCCGGCGCAGAACAGGCTGAAGAGCGCCTGATCGAAGGTCTGCATACCCAGCTCGGTCGATTTGGTCATCACCTCCTTGAGGCGATGCATCTCTCCCTTGCGAATAATGTCGGTGATGAGCGGGGTATTGAGCAGGATCTCGAACGCTGCGCAGCGCCGCTTGCCATCCATACTCGGCACCAGTTGCTGGGCGACGATGGCCTTGAGGTTGAAAGAGAGATCGAACAGGAACTGGCGGTGTTTGTCTTGCGGCACCAGATGGAGGATGCGATCCAGCGCCTGGTTGGCGTTGTTGGCATGCAAAGTGGCGAGACAAAGGTGGCCTGTCTCGGCGAACTGCAGGGCAAACTCCATGGTCTCCTGACTTCGGATCTCGCCGATCAGGATCACGTCCGGCGCCTGTCGCAGCGAGCTTTTTAGCGCCACATCGAACGACTCGGTGTCGATCCCCACCTCTCGCTGGGTCACCAGACTGCGACCATGCTGATGGACGAACTCCACCGGATCTTCCACCGTCAGAATGTGACCATCGGCATGCTGGTTGCGATAGCCGATCATCGCCGCCTGGGTGGTCGATTTGCCCGCCCCGGTGGCGCCGACAAACAGCACCAGCCCCCGCTTGGCCATCGCCACCTCTTGCAGAATTTTGGGTAGCTGCAGATCTTCAAAGGTGGGAATGCGGGTCTCGATACGCCGCACCACCATGCCGGGCAGCTCCTGCTGCCAGAAGGCGCTGACCCGAAAACGGCCAAGCGCCTCGCGATAGATCGCGTAGTTGGCCTCCTTGGTGCGAATATAACGCTCGAAGTGATCGCTGCTGAGGGTATCCCTGACCAACGTCAGCGCCCCCTTCTTGTCGAGCGTTTCCCCCCCCAGCGACACCAGATGGCCATTCACCTTGAGGGTGGGCGGCGAGCCCACCGTCACAAACAGATCCGATCCCTTTCGCTCGACCAGCTCGCTCAGCAGATCATCCAGATTCATCATCTATCCCTCCCTGGGTGCGAGTCGCTTAAATGCTGTTGGGATCGACGGCCTTGGCCTTGGCATCGAGGGATGCCACCACACCGCGACTCACCAGCTGCTTGAGACTCTGATCCATGGTCTGCATGCCGTGGGTCATCCCGGTCTGGATCACCGAGTAGAGCTGGGCAATCTTGTCCTCCCGGATCAGGTTACGGACCGCAGGAATGCCCATCATGATCTCGTGGGCCGCCACCCGGCCACCGCCAATGCGCTTGAGCAGGGTCTGGGAGATAACCGCCCGCAGGGATTCGGAGAGCATGGAGCGCACCATGTCTTTCTCTGCGCCGGGGAAGACGTCGATGATACGGTCGATGGTCTTGGCCGCCGATGAGGTGTGCAGGGTGCCAAACACCAAATGGCCGGTTTCAGCTGCGGTCATAGCAAGGCGAATGGTTTCAAGATCGCGCATCTCGCCCACCAGAATGATGTCCGGGTCTTCCCGCAGTGCCGAGCGCAGGGCGTTGCTGAAGCTCTTGGTATCCCTGTGCACTTCCCGCTGGTTCACCAGACAGCGCTTGTTCTCGTGGACGAATTCGATGGGGTCTTCGATGGTGAGGATGTGGTGATGGAAGTTCTCGTTGATGTAGTTGACCATGGCCGCCAAGGTGGCCGACTTACCGGTCGGGCCGGTCACCAACACCAGACCCCGCGGGAACTCGGCGATCTTGCGGAAGATCTCCGGCGCATCGAGATCCTCGAGGCTCAGCACAGTGCTGGGGATGGTACGAAATACCGCGCCCGAGCCGCGCGCCTGCTGGAAGGCGTTAACCCGGAAACGGGCCAGATTGGGTACCTCGAACGAGAAGTCGACCTCGAAGTTCTCCTCTAGCTCCTTGCGCTGATGGTCGTTCATGATGTCGTAAATAAGGGCATGCACTTCCCGGTGTTCCAGGGCGGGCAAATTGATCTTGCGAACCTCACCATCAACCCTGATCATCGGGGGAACCCCGGCCGAGAGGTGTAGATCCGAGGCTTTATGCTTTACACTGAAAGCCAATAACTCTGTGATATCCATAGACTTGTCATTCTCCCATCACAAGATCACTAACGAAATATGAACCAGATTGCCCAGCACCTGTTTCAGGTAAAGGAACGTATTGCCCAGGCCGCCGAACGGACTAGCCGCAACCTGCAGCAGATCCGCCTGCTGGCCGTGAGCAAGACCAAGCCGGTCGAGGCCATCATGGCCGCCCATGACGCAGGTCAGCGCTGCTTTGGCGAATCCTACGCTCAGGAAGCAGCGGCCAAGATCGATACCTTGCGCCAGCAGCCGGAATATAGCGACATAGAGTGGCACTTTATCGGCCCTTTGCAATCGAACAAATCCAAACTGGTCGCCGAACGGTTTGACTGGGTACAGAGCGTGGATCGGGACAAGCTGATCGACCGCCTCAACAACCAGCGCCCAACTACAATGGCACCGCTAAATGTTTGTCTGCAAATCAATATTAGCGGAGAGAGCAGTAAATCCGGAACGTCGGAACAAGAGATTTTCCGCCTTGCCGAGCAGGTCTCTCAAAGTGAGCGACTGGTGCTGCGGGGACTGATGGCCATTCCCGAGCACACCAGTGAAGAGAGCGTACTGGCCGCCCAAATGACCCGCATGCAGACTCTGTTCACCGAGCTTGCGCGACAATACCCCACGGTGGATACCCTCTCGATGGGCATGACCGAGGATCTTGAACTGGCGATAGCCCACGGCAGCACCATGGTGCGGGTCGGCACCGCCATCTTCGGCGCCCGTGACTACTCATAGGCAAGGCCCGCGGATAACCCATACGTCCGCCTCTTGCCGCGACTTCATCAACAGGAGCGTTTGATGGAACACCGAATTCTGGCGTCAGTTGGTGCAGGCAGCACCCACCCCGCCGCGACCCCATGTGCAACAGGAGCATCTGATGCAGCATAGAACGCTGGCCTTTATCGGCGCGGGCAACATGAGCCGAAGCATCATCGCCGGACTGGTCAAGGCGGGTTATCCCGCCGGGCAGATCACTGCTGCCAACCCCAGTCTGCCCAAGCTGGAGGCGCTGGCCAGGGAACATGGCATTCGCATCACCCAGAGTAATGCCGAGGCGGCCCGCGACGCCGAGGTGATCGTGCTGGCGGTCAAACCGCAGCTGATGGCCAGCATGCTGGCAGCACTGGTTGAAGAGCTGGGATCCCTTGAGGGCAAGCTGCTCATCTCCATCGCGGCTGGCATCAAGGTGGCGCGCCTTGGCGAGATGGCCGGTGGCCATGACCGCATCATACGCACCATGCCCAATACCCCTGCCCTGCTGGGTCTGGGCATGACCGGTCTCTATGCACCCGAACATATTGCCGCCGCGGATCGCGACTTTGCCGAGCTGATGATGCAGGCGGTCGGCAAGACCCTCTGGGTGGAGCAGGAGTCCGGCATCAACGGCGTCATCGCCGCAGCGGGCAGTGCTCCGGCCTACTTCTTCCTCTTTATGCAGGCCATCGCCGAAGAGGCGGAGGCACTGGGCTTCTCGCCCGAACAGGCACGCCTGCTGGTGCAGCCGCCATGGTGGAGCAAAATCCCGAGCTGTCGCTGCAGACCCTGCGCGAGCAGGTGACCAGCAAGGGTGGAACCACAGCCGAAGCCATCAAGACATTCCAGCAGCAGGGGCTGATGCCGCTGACTGCGCAAGCCATGCAGGCGGCCGTCGCTCGTGCCACCGAAATGGAAACCCTCTTCTAACAGGAGCCCAGATGAACACTGCTTACTTTCTGATTAACACCGTTTTCGATCTCTACCTGATGGTGATCCTGCTGCGCGTCTGGCTGCAGTGGGCCCGCGCCGACTTCTACAACCCGATGAGCCAGATGGTGGTCAAGCTGACCAATCCGCTGGTGATCCCGCTGCGCCGCGTTATCCCGGGCTTTGGCGGCATCGATCTCGCCTCCGTGGTGCTGGCGCTGGCTGTCGCCTTCCTCAAGCTGGCCCTGCTCAAGAGCATGAACGTACTGCTGGCGGACTGGCTCAGCATCAGCCTGTTCGCCGCGCTGACCGTACTGAAAAAAGCAGGCTCGATGATCTTCTGGGTACTGCTGATCCGCGCCATCCTGAGCTGGGTCAGCCAGGGCCGCAACCCCATCGAATACGTGATGCATCAGCTGACCGAGCCGTTCCTCGCCCCTATCCGCCGCGTACTGCCGGCACTGGGCGGACTGGATCTCTCGGTGCTGGTCGCCTTTATCGGCCTGCAAGCCATCAACTACCTGCTGGGTGACCTGTTCGGCCAGCTGTGGTGGATGATTTGATGCCAGCCGTCCTGCAACAAGGGGATGAACTGGTACTGCATCTGGTGATCCAGCCCAAGGCGAGTCGGGATCAGATCATCGGATTGCATGGCGAAGAGCTGAAAGTGGCCATCACGGCGCCGCCGGTTGATGGCCAGGCCAACAGCCATCTGATCAAGTTTCTGGCCAAGCAGTTCAAGGTAGCCAAGGGACAGATCACCATAGTGCGGGGCGAGCTGGGGCGACACAAAACCGTCGCCATCGACAGCCCCAAACAGTTGCCGCAAGAAGTGAGTGCACTGCTGAATGACACGCAAGGCTGAATGAATCGGCCTGCGCCAACCGTAGATATGAGAGGGATGACAGATGAAAACAGTCTGGATGAGTGGCCTGCTGGCACTGCTGATGACCCTGCCGCTCAAGGCAGAACAGATGAAGGAGCTGGGGCCCTGGCTGGTGCACTACAACGCCTTCAACTCCAGCTTCCTCACCCCCGAGGTCGCCAAGGCGTATGGACTGGAGCGCAGCCGCTACAATGCCATCATCAATATCGCGGTACAGGACAAGCAGAAAGTGGCGCAAGCCGTGGGGATCACCGGTGAGGCCAAGAACCTGACCGGCACCATCCGCACCCTGAACTTTCAGGAGGTAAAAGAGGGCGACGCCATCTACTATCTGGCGACCCTCCCCTACCGCAACGAAGATACCTATCAGTTCACCCTGAAGATCATGGGCGGTGGGCAGCAACAGAACCTCAGCTTCCAGCAGACCTTCTACGTCGACTGAGCAGAAACATGAAACCCCGACCAAGGCCGGGGCTTCATTTTATCCATATGACAAGGGCGCCATCAGGGCGCCCTTGTTACATCTATTCCGTACCGCCGCGGTTACAGGGCGAGGAACAGACCGGCCAGACAGGCGCTCATCAGGTTCGCCAGCACGCCGGAGAGAATGGCGCGCATACCGTAACGGGCGATGAAGGATTTGCGCTCCGGCACCATGGAGCCCAGACCGCCGATCAGGATCGCCATGGAGGAGATGTTGGCAAAGCCGCACAGGGCGAAGGTCACGATGGCCTTGCTCGACTCGCTCAGGGTCTGATCCTGCACCAGACCGATAAAGGCGACGAACTCGTTGACCACGATCTTGGTACCGATCAGAGCGCCAGCAGCTTGCGCCTGATCCCAGGGCACACCGATCAGCCAGGAGACGGGGGCAAACAGCCAACCCAGAATGATCTGGAAGCTCAGATCCAGCCCTACCAGACCACCAGCCCAGCCGAGAAGTCCATTGAGCATGGCGATCACGCCAACGAAGGCCAGCAGGGTCGCACCGACCGCCACCGCAATATTGAGACCTGACATGGCGCCATCGGCCGCCGCTTCAATCACGTTGGTAGCGCGGGGGATCTCTACATCCTGATGGTGATCGACCTCTTCAGCTCCCGGCGGCACCAGGATTTTGGCCATCGCCAGACCGGCAGGGGCCGACATGAAGGCGGCAGCGATCAGGTATTTCAGCTCAACCCCGAGGCTGGCATAGCCCACCAGGGTGCCACCGGCGACGGAAGCGAGACCACAGCTCATCACCGCGAAGAACTGGGAATCGGACATCTTGGAGAGGTAGGGTTTGACCACCAGCGGCGCTTCCACCATGCCAACGAAGATGTTGGCGGTCGCGGAGAGGCTCTCGGCGCGTCCGGTGCCCAGCAGCTTCTGCAGACCGCCGCCCAGCAGGGCGATCACCCGCGGCATGATGCCGATATGGTAGAGGATGGCGATCACCGCGGAGAAGAAGATGATGACCGGCAACACGTTGAAGGCAAAGATGAAGCCCAGCTTGAACTTGGCCAGATCACCGAACAGGAAGGCGATCCCCTCCTGACCGTAACCAATCACGCTGCTTACGCTCTCGCTGACCCCGTTCAGCACCTGCTGACCGGCAGGCAGCCAGAGCACCAGACCGGCAAACATGATTTGCAGGCAGAGGGCAAGGCCAACTGTTCGCAACGGGATACGACGACGATTATCAGAGCAGATGACGGCAAGCGCCAGGATACTCAGGATGCCGAGCAGGGCAATCATAGGGACTCCATCAGGTGGGGCAAAAGATGGGCGCGGATTCTGCGCCTCTCCCCCCGTCACTGCAAGTCCGCTTGGTTACAACCCTGTTAGAAAAAACGTTTGCACGATATCGGTTGCGCCAACTGGCTGATTTGGTTCGATTTTAGTATCAGAAGAAATCGAGAGTTTTTATATGGAAACAATCATTCCTCACTGCCGGACAATTTACCCCCGAGCCAGGGGACCAGTCGCTGCTCCCAATAGGGTTCGGGGCCAAAGCGGGCCTTGAGGAAATCGATGAAGAGACGGATCTTGGGATCCAGATGTTCACGCCGGGCATAAACGGCGTGTACCGCCATCTGCTGGTTCGGTCGCCACCCGGGCAACACCGGGATCAGCTTGCCGCTCTGTAACTCCTTGTCCAGCAAGTAGTTGGCGATATAGGCGATGCCGAGCCCGGCCAGCGCCGCATCGCGTACCGCCTCCGCCATATCCACCCGATAGTTGCCCGCCACCTGCACCGTCTGGCGCTCCTTGCCCTGGCGAAACGACCACTGGTGATAGCGCCGCTCCCGACTCTGGTAAGTGATGCAGTTGTGCTGGGCCAGATCCTTGGGATGAAGCGGCGTGCCGTGGCTCAGCAGGTAATCCGGCGAAGCCGCAACCACGAAGCCGATGTCGGCCAGCCGCTGTCCCACCAGCCCTTCCGGCTTGTCCTCATAGGTGGTGAGCCAGAGATCCAGCCCCTCATCCACCAGATTGGTTCTGTGGTCGAACAGCGAGACTTCCAGCTCCAGCTCGGGATAGCGATCCTGAAACGCCTTGAGATGGGGAATGACGTGCAGACGGCCGAAGGATTGTCCCACCCCGAGATGGAGCACCCCGCTCACCTTGCCGCGCCGCTCGGCGATCATGGAGTCAGCCTCCTGCGCCACCGCCACCAGCGCATGGCAGTGACGGGCATACTCCTGACCCAGCTCGGTCAGGACGAAACGGCGGGTAGTGCGCTGTACCAGCTGGGCGCCAAGGGTGGTCTCCAGCAGCGCCAGCTGCTTGCTGATATGGGATTTGGAGACCCCGAGACGACGGGCGGCGGCAGAGATCCCCTGCTCGCGCACCAGCGCATCGAAGATCACCATTTGAGGAAGACGTTGCAGCACAGGATAACCGGATTGAGTGGCGGGAGCCCATTATTCCAGAGCCGCCCGCCAAGGGGTAGGGTCAGAGCCCCAGCGCCCGGGTGATCTGCAGTTTGAGGGGGTCGTCAGCCGGATTCTGGTTGGCGCCGTAGCTTGCAATCAGCTTGCCATCACGCCCCACCAGATACTTGTGGAAGTTCCAGTTCGGCTCATCTCCGTCAGCGGCCGCCGCCAGCCCCTTGAACAGTGGCACTGCATCGGAGCCCCGCACCGCCACTCGATTGAACATCGGGAAGGTGACGCCATAGTCGCGGCGACACACCTCGGCGGTCTTGGTCTCGTTGCCCGCCTCCTGCCAGAAGTCGTTGGAGGGGAAGCCCAGAATAATCAGACCCTTATCCTTGTAGCTCTGGTAGAGCTTCTCCAGATCGCGGAACTGGCCGCTGTAGCCGCAATAGGAGGCGGTATTAACCACCAGCACCACCTTGCCCTCGGTCAGCTGACAGAGGTTGTGGCGCTGAGAGTTGTTTAGCTCCCGCATCTCCACATTGAAATAATCGGGGCACGCCGCAGAGGCAGCACCGGCCCCCAATAACAGCAACAGAGTGAACCATTTCATCGCCAAGACTCCTTTTGTTTTGTCCATCATACGCGGTTACCAGAGCCGCAGTTCACTCTCAATGCAATGGAATGCCGGTCAGCCAGCCGTGGCCCCAGAACACCAGCAGCGCGGTGGCAGCCAGGCCCGCCCCGACGCTGATGCCGGTGCCCGTCCAGTTGGCCGCAGGACGGGGATATCGCTGCCAGTCCAGCACCGAAATCCAGACCATGCTCACCAGCGCCCAAAGCCCGATGCCGCCAAACAGCACCAAAGATCGCGCCTCGCTGTTGACCAGCAGATGGGCCACCGCCCAGAGCAGGGTACCGAGCAGTTGGGGATGCACCAGCCAGCGGCGCAGATGGTTGGGCCCCTGGCCGGAGAAAAAGAGGATCAGCGCAAAGGGCATCATCACCGTCATGGTCATCGGCCCCCACTCCGGCAGGAAGTAGAGCGGCAGCGAGCTGGCCGAGCGCCAACCAGCGATGATGCAGGCGATGGCGACAAACACCAGCAATGAGAAGAGTCCCTTGTAGCGATTCTCACCCAGCCGCTCGCGCAGTCTCGCCCGATGGGCCACCGCAAAACAGGGGTAGAGATGGATCAGGGTAAACAGCGCAACCCCCAGGGTCAGCAGGAACATGAGTCTCTCCTTGTACTTGGTACGACCACTATGCCGTAAAGGGAGAGATGCGCCTATCAAAACCGCGCTGACCCATGGAGTCAAACGTGTGGCAAGACAAAGGAACGGAAAGAAAAGAGCCGATCACGATGGATCGGCAAATAAGTGCCAGGGCAGTCAGACATCTCGCAGGATGGGAGATGTCCCATACGGGAATATTAGGTGGCCGATGGCGCCCATCGGCCGAACCGGATCAACCCTTGAGTTGATAGAGTGCCGCGACGTTGCGCGCAGTGAGTTGAATGTTGGTGCTGGCGCTCTCCAGCGCCTCCGGCAGAGACATGGCGCGGTTGACCACGGCGAATACCGCGTCCAGCCCGTGATCATGTACCACACCGCAATCGTCGGTCAGGCAACCGGAGATGCCGATCACCGGCTTGCCGAACT
>OGEW01000614.1_pt1 | contig 11433 bp, 9 predicted proteins | sample 1570781 | NCBI WGS metagenome assembly OGEW01 (sample SAMEA2582047, study PRJEB24529) | metagenome | biome: Human gut stool | place: China | collected 2011 | reverse complement strand
TTAAACTACTTAGAAAATGTAAAAGGAAAATCCCTAAACACCATAAAAGGATATTCAGTTGATTTAGGATTATTTTTTAAATTTTTGAAAGTTTATAAAGGTCTAGAAAATAATATTGAATTAGAAAAAATTGAAGAAGTTGAAATTTCTGATTTAGGTGATAATTTTATAAAGGATATAACCTTATCTGATATATATGCATTTTTAGCTTTTTTAGAAAAAGTTAGAAACAATAGCGCTTATGCCAGAGCTAGAAAAGTTGCTACTTTAAAATCTTTCTTTAAGTTTTTAAATTCTAAAATAAAACTAATAGATGAAAATCCTACAGTAGAATTAGAATCTCCAAAGATAAATAAAAGACACCCAGTTTATTTAACCTTAGATCAAAGTATAACTGTTTTAAACTCTATGGATAAAGGAAATAAAAATTATTATAGAGATTATTGCATACTAACTTTATTTTTAAACTGCGGAATGAGATTATCTGAACTTTGTAATATTGAAATAGAAAAAATCAAAGGAGATACCCTAACTATTATAGGTAAAGGAAATAAAGAAAGAACTGTTTATTTAAATGAAGCTTCAATTGCAGCCATAGAAAACTATCTAAAAAATAGAAATGATTCAAAAGCTACTGAAGAAGCTAAAAAATACTTATTTTTATCAAGTAAATATCGACCTATAAACAAAAGAAGTGTTGAGATTTTAGTGAAAAAACATATAGAAAATGCAGGGTTTAAAGATCAAAAATATACACCACATAAGCTTAGACACACAGCTGCCACCCTTATGTATAAGTATGGCAATGTAGATATAAGAAGCTTGCAAAATATATTAGGTCACGAAAATATTTCAACAACTCAAATATATACCCATGTAGATGATGAAACTTTAAGAGAGGCAGTTAAAACTAATCCTTTAGCAAATATAAAATAGCATCACTTCTTGATTTTATGAAGAAAATACGAGGATAGAACATATGTTCTATCCTCGTATTTTTAGCACTTTTATATAAGAAACACTCTTCTACTTTTCTTTTATTTTAAGTTTTCTAACCCCTGGAAATACTTCTTCTGTCATTTCTTCCATAGTTAAATCATCGTTTAAATCTATATCTTCAAGATATTCAATATGATCAAAAGCATCCTCATATTCATCTTGCTTAGCTAAATACTCTTCCCAAGTTTCTGTTGTAAGCTCTTCTTCTAAATCATCTTCCATTTCTTCTTGTTCTTCTTCAGCAAGTTTTTTAAGAGTTTCTTCTATTTTCTTGTTTTCTTCAACTTCTTTTGCTATGTCAGCTATTCTTATGGCTTTTGTATCTATCCCTTGCATCTCTAGACAATCACCGCAATTATCGCAAATCTTTCCATTATATACATCACAATAATCATCATTGTTAAATACTTTTTTATCCATAAAGTCACCTCTTACTTAAAAATCATCTTTTCATTATAACAAATATACTCTTTTTTATCAAATAAAAAGTTGTTTTTCCATAAAAAATAATACAAAAATCACCTTATTTTAAGTGTTTTTATGAAAGTTACGGTATGAGAACATAAGTTTGCTATACTCTCCTTACTGTGGTATAATATTACCAAAGAATCGTGAGGTGCAATTACTATGATTATTAAGGAAAATTCAGATAAACAAACTCAAATATATAACTTTTTAATTGAATTTACAAAATCAAAGGGGTATCCACCTTCAGTTAGAGAGATATGTCAAGCAGTTAGCTTGAAATCAACTTCAACTGTTCATGGACATTTAAAGAGATTAGAGAAAAAAGGATTAATATATAGAGATCCAACTAAGCCAAGAGCTTTAGAAATAGTAGAATTATCTAACGAAGAAAAGGAATTAATAGATATTCCTATAGTAGGTAAAGTTACTGCTGGTATGCCTATTTTAGCTACAGAGAACATAGAAGATATGTTTCAAATACCGATAAACTACGTTAAGCACAATAATGATTTATTTATTTTAAAAGTTACTGGAGACAGTATGATAGAAGCCGGAATCTTAGATGGAGATTTAGCAATAATAGAACAGAAAAACGTAGCAACAAATGGTGATATTGTAGTAGCTCTAATAGAAAATGAAGCTACCATAAAAAGATTTTTTAAGGAAAATGGATTTATAAGACTACAACCAGAAAACAAAAACTATGAACCTATAATAGTTGAAGATTGCTCTATTTTAGGTAAATTAGTAGGAATTTATAGAGCTTATTAAGAAAAAATGCTAGGGAATTTTATGCGTTACAAATTTCCTAGCATTTTTCTTATTTAAAAATATAAAAACTTATTATTTGCTAAATATTCAACTATATAATCTATACTGAATATTAAAGCACCTATATTATCTAAATTGAGTTATTAATTCAATTCACCAATCAATATATTATGAATTTAACTTACTTTCTAAAACTTCTTTTTCATATTTTAAAGTTTTTATATCTAATTCTAAGGTTCTTTTCTCTAATTCCAACCTGCTTTCAAAATCCTTTCTAAGCTTCTCAGACTCTTTTTCTGCCATTTTAGAGTATTTAGTCTCTAATAACTCTAACTCCTTCTTATGATCCTTTCTCATAGCTTCTACAAGCTTTTTATATGATTCTACCTCTTCCTTATAAGACTTCTCTTTTTCTTCATAGAAATTTAGCTTTTCTTTAAGAGCTTCTTTTTCTAATGCTAGAGATTTTATATGAGATTCTCTTTCTTTTAAAGAAGCTCTATCCTCTTCTCCCTTATTTCGTAACTCTTCATTTTCCTCCTTTAAAGATTCTAAAGATTTTAAAGAGGCTATTTCTTCTTTATTTTTTTCTATTAAATCATAGTTTCTAGATACTAATTGAGATAATGTGCTTTTATCTTTTTCTAAAGTTTTTATATTTTCTTTAAGCTCTTCTATCTCCTTTGTTTTAGCTTTATTATCCTCTTTTAAAGCCTTATCTCTTTCTATAAGTTCTTCTTCTCTTCTTTGCAGCCTCTCTATGGTCACATCCTTTATAGAAAGCTTCTTAACAAATTCCTCTTCTAATCTTTTTCCTGCATCCTCACTCATTTGAAGAGAAGTTAAGAAAAGTTGGTTTATCTTGTTTAAATAATCCTGAAAAGACTCTATTTCTAACTTTCTTTCTATCAACGTCGATTTAGAATTCTCTAATTCATACAGTGATATTAATGCATCTAAACATTGTCCTTGATTTCCAAACTCATCAGATGCTATTTTTTTAAATTTATCGAAAGTTTCTTCAGTTACCCTAAAGCTTTTTACTTTTAATTCTTTGTTTCTGCTCTCTTCCAAAATACTCTTCCACCTTTCTTTGTAATACAGCATGTAATATATAAAATGTAATACGTAATATTAAATTGTTTAACTATTTTAATTATATCTTATAAAAAAGATTTATTCCATAAAAAGAATATAAAAAATAGGCTTTTATCAAAATAAATTTCAATAAGATTTAAAGTAAATAATTTTGAAGAAATATCTTATTATTTTTTGATAAAAGCCTATGTTAATTTTTGTATTTACTAATTTAAATTATCACATATTATTTAAAAATGTTATTTAAAGCTATTAATACACCTATTTTAGCATGGTCAAAAGTTAATCCACCTTGTAAATAAGCTATATATGGCTCTCTTATAGGTGCATCTGCTGAAAGTTCTATAGAAGAACCTTGAATGAAGGCACCAGCTGCCATAATAACCTCATCTGAATATCCTGGCATAGCCCATGGTTCACATTCAACGAAAGAATCTATTGGTGAAGCATATTGAACACCCTTACAGAATTTTATAAGTTTTTCTTTATCGTTGAATTTTATAGCTTGAATTATATCACTTCTCTTGTCATTATATTTAGGAAGAACTTCAAATCCAGCAAGCTCCATTATTCTAGCACAGAATATTGCTCCTTTTAAGGCTTCTATAGCAACATGAGGAGCTAAGAATAATCCTTGGTAGAAATCTTTCATCACTCCAAATGTACATCCACACTCAGCTCCTATACCAGGTACAGTAAGTCTATAAGATGCTTGCTCTACATATTTTTCTTTTCCTACTATGTATCCACCAGTTGGAGCTATTCCTCCACCTATATTTTTAATTAATGATCCTGCTATTAAATCAGCACCAACATCTGTAGGTTCTATTATGTCTATAAACTCTCCATAGCAGTTATCAACAAATACTATTAAGTCTTCTCTTAATTCTTTTATAGCTTTAATAGCTTCTCCTAATTCTTTAACTTGGAAAGCATTTCTAAAGCCGTATCCAGTTGATCTTTGCATATGTATTAGCTTTATTGATTCATCCTCTTTAATCATTTCTAAAGCTTTTTCTATGTTAATCTTTCCATCTACAAGATCTACTTGCTTATAATTAACACCGTACTCTTTTAATGAACCTATATTTTCTTCTCCACTTATACCAATTACACTATGTAGAGTGTCATAAGGACTACCAGTAACAGCTAATATAGTATCTCCAGGTCTTAAGTTTCCAAATAAAGCTGTTCCTAAAGCATGAGTTCCATTAACAAAATGTGGTCTAACTAAAGCTTTTTCAGCATTAAAGATTCTAGCATAAACTAAATCTAAAGTATCTCTTCCAATATCACCATAACCATATCCTGTTGAATTAGTAAAATGATTATCTGAAATTCTTTCCTCTTGGAAAGCCTTAAGAACTTTTAATTGATTATATTCTCTTATTTCATCATATATTTTAAATTCATTTTCTACATCAATTATAGCTTGATTATAAAGCTTTATAGTTTCATCTGTGAAACCATATTGTTTTTTTAGTAATTCTATAGTTGCATTAAGCATTATTATACCCCCGCATTATTAAAATATCGTACATTTATAAATCTTATCATATAGAAAAAAAATAGGCAAACCATCTAGGTTTACCTATTTTTCTTTTCTATATTTAATTATCAAAAACTTGCGCATTATTAAATAAAATAGGTTTAGCTGGTGATACTGTGCTTATAGCATGTTTATAAACTAATTGTTGCTTTCCATCACTATCTAAAACTACTGTAAAGCTATCGAACCCTTTAACGATACCCTTTAATTGAACCCCATTTACTAAAAATATTGTTACAGGAATTCTTTCCTTTCTTGCATTGTTTAAGAATATATCTTGTAGGTTATTGATTGACTTATTCATTCTATTGCCCTCCATAAATTTTTAATATAATTTAATTATAAACCTAAGAATTTATTATGTCATTAATAATTTTGGAAGAAATATCTTCTTCAGAGGCGAAAGTATCTTTATCTATAAATATAGCTCTAGGATCCTTTCTAAACCAAGTAAGCTGACGTTTAGCATAGTTTCTGCTACCTTGCTTAATCATCTCTATGCATTGTTCTAAAGAGATTTTGCCATCAAGATAATATAAAACTTCTTTGTATCCTATACCTTTCATGGATTGCATATCATCAGTTAATCCCATGGCTTTAATATTCTTAACCTCTTCTAAAAGACCCTTTTCAAACATTATATCAACTCTTTTGTTTATTCTTTCATAAAGCTTTGCTCTATCCATATTAAGTACATAATAATATATATTATATGGAGTTTCATAAATACTATTCTTAGCTTTAAAAGATGAAAATGGTTTTCCAGTTAACTTATAAGTTTCTAATGCCCTAATTACTCTTTTTCTATTATTAAAATGTATTGAATTATAGCTTTCTAAATCAATATCTTTTAGCATTTCATGCAAATATTCATTTCCATGCTCATTAGCTATTTTTTCAAGCTCTTCTCTATACTCTTCATCCTTATCACTTTCTGCAAAATTCATATTGCATATGATTGAATTTATATATAGTCCAGTTCCTCCTACTAATATAGGAAGTTTTCCCCTACTTTGTATATCTTTAATTTTCTCTGTAGCTAAGTCTTTAAATTCAGCTACACTAAACTCCTTACTAGGATCAACAAAATCTATTAAATAGTGAGGAATACCTCCCATTTCTTCCTTAGAAATTTTAGCTGAACCTATATCCATGTATTTATATATTTGCATAGAGTCAACAGAGATTATTTCACCATTTAGCTTCTTTGCTAGATCTACTGAAAGGTCACTTTTTCCTACGGCTGTTGGCCCAGCAATAATAAGTAAATTATTATTCATTTAAACTGTCTCTCTCCTTAAGTTATTCTTTTAAACTTCTTATCTAATTCATAACTAGTAAATTTAATTATGGTTGGACGTCCATGTGGACAGTGGAAAGGATCATTTATCTATCTTAAATCCTCTATTAAGTTTTCCATTTCTAATATGCTTAAAACATCATTAGCCTTAACTGCCGCCCTACAGGACATAGATGCTATTTTATTATATTTAACCTCTACAGTTTCTCCAGTACCCATTTTCTTTAAGTTATTTATCATAGATGTTATTAGCTCTGTTGGATTTAATTTATCTAAAAAGTATGGTACCTCTTCAATTCTTATAGAATTATCACCAAAATCACTTATTTTAAATCCTGCCTTTTCAAAAATCTCTTTATTTTCATCGTAATAAAGATAATCCTCTGTAGGTAATGTTACTACTAGTGGAATCATTAGAGGCTGAATTTCAACCTTTTTTTTAGCTATATCTGAAGAATACTTCTCAAATAAAATCTTCTCATGAGCTGCATGTTGGTCTATTAAATATAAAGTAGAATCATACTCAGCTAATATATAGGTTTTATTAAATTGACCAATAACTCTTAGCTTAGGGAATTTTGCTTCTCTATAAATTATTTCCTCTATGAAATTTCCATATTCATTCTTATTACATTTATAATCACTTGAATCAAGTGAATCATAAGTATTTTCACTTACTTTATCTTTAAGTTCATTTTTTATAAGTATAGGATCATAAGAAATCTCTCTTTTAGTTGAAACTTCTTTAAAATCATTATTTTCTAAAGAGTTATTAATACTAAAAGATTCCTCCTGATTTTCTTTTGATAACCTCTGTTTTAGCTTTATAATCCTTAGAAGGATTATAAGAATAAATCTCTTCTTTTCTTTTATCCTCGCTTACCTTATAATTTATATTTTCTTTTAACTTTTCTAAGGTACTTATTTCCTTATCTAAGCTTTCCTGAATAACTTCTTCTTTTAAAGCTTCAAATTTTTTCTCCTCTTCTTCTGGAAGAGTAAAGGTATCTTTTACATATTCCCTCATAGCTGAATGAACAGCATCAAAGACTACCTTGAATATAAAACGTTCATCTTTAAACTTAATTTCAGATTTTGTTGGATGTATGTTAACATCTATAAGCTCTGGATAAGTATCTATAAATAATACGAAGAATGGAAACTTACCTGTAACATTAAAGGATCTAAAGGCATTTTCCACAGCTACAGTTAAGCTTCTATTTTTTACATATCTCTTATTTACAAAAAGACTTTGATTATTTCTAGATGCTCTTGCTAAGGTATCATTTCCTATAAATCCATAAACAGAAGCTGTATCCTTATGATCTTCAAAATATATTAAATTTTCAGCAGTGGACTTACCATAAATAGTTCTTATAACATCTATTAATTTTCCATTGCCATAAGTATTTAAAATCTTTTTATTGTTATTAAATAATTTAAATGATACATCTGGGTTAGCTAGTGAAATTCTGTTTACTAAGTCATTTATTAAGGCACTTTCTCTAGCCGTTGTCTTTAAAAACTTCTTTCTAGCAGGTACATTAAAGAATAAATCCCTAACTTCTATTTGAGTTCCTATATTCATAGAACAATCCGTTAAAGATTCTTTTTCTCCCCCGCTAATTACTAATTCCTTACCCATGTCAAAGTCTGATACTTTACTCTTAAAATCAACCCTTGCTATAGAAGCTATACTAGGCAAAGCTTCTCCTCTAAATCCAAGGGTATTTATACTAAAAATATCATAAGTATCTTTTATTTTACTTGTAGCATGAGGATTAAAAGCTTTTTCAACATCCTCTGGATGAACCCCTGAGCCATCATCTATTATTTTTATAAGAGATTCTCCACCATTTTGAATCTCTATAGTTATATTTTTAGCCCCTGCATCTAATGAATTTTCTACAAGTTCTTTAACCACAGAAGAGGGTCTTTCAACAACCTCTCCTGCTGCTATTTTATTTGCTGTATCTGCATTTAAAATATTTATTCTATTCAAAATTTATAACAGCTCCTTCCCATAAGCTAAATTAAATTTTTAGCTTCTTTAACTAGAGCATATAATCTATTCATAGCCTCCATAGGATTTAAAGATAAAATATCAACTTCTGAAAGTTCTTTTATCAAATTATCTTTTCCTATGGCAGAAAAATCTAATTGTATTTGATCATCTTCTTTAATTTCAATTTTATCCTCTTCTACTAGGGTTTCTTTAACTTCATAAGAGGTTGTAATAGAGGCTTCTTCTATGTCTTCTTTTGAAGCATTTACTTCTTTAAGAGCTAAATCTAAGTTATCCTTTGAAGATTCCATTTCAAGAGTTTCTAAGATTTCCTTAGCTCTATTTATTACCTCATCTGGAATACCAGCAAGTTTAGCAACCTCAATACCATAAGATTGATCTGCTCCACCTTCTATTATTTTTCTTAAGAAGATAATATTGTTATCAACTTCCTTCACAGCTACTGAATAATTTCTAACTCCGTGAATTTCTCCTTCTAATTTAGTTAACTCATGATAATGAGTAGCAAAAAGAGTTTTACATCTTAAATTTTTATTTTTACATATATACTCTATAACAGACCAAGCTATACTTAATCCATCATATGTACTCGTTCCTCTTCCAACTTCATCTAAAAGAACTAAGCTATTTTCTGTAGCATTTTTTAAAATGTTAGAAACTTCCCACATTTCAACCATAAATGTACTTTTACCACCTGCTAAATCATCAGAAGCTCCTATTCTAGTAAAGATTTTATCTACTATACTTATATTAGCCTTACTAGCTGGTACAAAGGAACCTATTTGACACATTAAAGTAATAATAGCTACCTGTCTCATATATGTTGATTTACCAGCCATATTAGGCCCTGTTATTATAAGAAGTTGATTATCATCTTTATTTATAATGGTGTCATTAGGAATAAACTCACCCTTAGGAATTACCTTTTCAACAACAGGGTGTCTTCCATTTTCTATTTTAGTTTCCCCATCTTCATTAATTTCAGGTTTTATAAAATCATTTTCTAAAGCTACAAAGGCTAAATTGCTTATACAATCTAGTTCAGCAATTATCTTAGCAGTAGTTTTTAGTCTATCTATATGATTTTCAACTTCATTTCTTATATCTAGGAAAATATCATATTCTAAAGAGCAAAGTTTTTCACTAGCTCCTAAAAGTTTTTCTTCTATTTCCTTAAGTTCTGGAGTAATAAATCTCTCTGCATTAGCTAAAGTTTGCTTTCTTATATATCTTCCTTCAGGAATAGAACTATAATTAGCCTTAGATATTTCTATATAATAACCAAAGACCTTATTAAATCCTACCTTTAAAGATTTTATGCCAGTAAACTCTCTTTCTCTATTTTCTAAGCTAGATATCCAATCCTTACCGTTAGTCTTAGCAAGTCTTAATTCATCTATTTCACTATTAAATCCATCCTTTATTAAATCACCATCTTTTAATGTTAGAGAGGGATCTTCTTTTATAGATTTTTCTAAAAGCTCATAAATATCTCTTAAATCATCTAAATTATGGTGATAATTCTTTAGAAGACTTGAAGTGCAATTTTCTATAATTCCTTTTACATTAGGAATTTTACCTATAGATGTTTTTAATGCTATTAAATCCTTAGCATTAGCATTCTTGTTTGAAATTTTACCTAATATTCTCTCTATATCATAAATATCATGTAAAGCTTCCTTAAGAGAGTCATTTAAAGAAAGATCATTAAATAATTCTTCTACAGCATTTAATCTTAAAGTTATCTTTTCCTTATTAACAAGAGGTTCTTCAATCCATCTTCTAAGCATTCTACTTCCCATAGATGTTTCTGTCTTATCTAATACCCAAAGAAGAGAACCTTTCTTGCTTTTTTCTCTTAGATTCTCTGTAAGCTCTAAATTTCTTCTAGAACTTAAATCTATAGTCATAAAATCAACCAAACTATATACTTCTATATCATTTATATTAGTTAAGCTTATTTTTTGAGTATCTAGTATGTATTTAACTAAAGCATTACTTGATTTCTTAACCATTAAACTTAGAGAATTTGATTTTTCTCCAAATTGATTATTTAATACTTCCTCAAAATTTTCCTCAAAATATTCTATAGGCTTTCTACTTATTAAGGCTGGAGTAGTTAATGTTATATCTTTTATAAGCTCTTGGTCTAAAGAATCTAAAAGTATTATTTCTTTAGGATTAAACTTAGATATTTCATCTAAAATAACTCCCTTTTCTAATTCTCCCTCTGTAGCTAAGAAATCTCCAGTAGAAATATCTGTTATAGCTAGTGAACATCTATTTCTCTCTAAGTCTGCATATATAGTCATTATATAATTATTCTTTGTTTCCTCAACAAAAGAAGAATCTGTATATGTTCCAGGAGTTATAACCTTTATAACATCCCTTTTAACAATTCCTTTAGCAACTTTAGGATCTTCAACTTGTTCACAAATAGCAACCTTATACCCCTTAGCTACTAATCTTCCTATATATGAATTAGATGCATGAAATGGAATTCCACACATAGGTGCTCTTTTTTCTAAGCCACAATCTCTTCCAGTAAGAACTAACTCTAATTCCCTTGCAGCTGTTTCTGCATCCTCAAAGAACATCTCATAGAAGTCTCCAAGTCTAAAAAATAGAATACAATCCTTATAATTTTCCTTTATCTCAAAATATTGCCTCATCATCGGAGTCAGCTTCATTTTAGTACCTCCATCATTTCTATATGCTAAAACCTTATAACATTTTCTAAAATATCATAATGAATAACTATTATAACTTTTAAATATAAATTCTTTTTATTTAATTACTAAAGCCTAAAAACTTTTCTTTAAAAAGTTAATAAAATATACCTTGATTTTTTAAAATGTTAATTATGTCATACTAATTATTCTAACATATTTTTTATGTAAGAAAAAACTAAAGCCTAAAATTAGACTTTAGTTTTTATCTAAATAATTATATTAATTAAATATTTCTTTTTCAAGTTCTTTTAACCACTTTTTATCTAAAGGTGGAACTCCCTCTAATCTATATGGAATATTAAGCCCTTCATATTTATTTACACCTAAAACATGATAAGGTAAAAGTTCAACCTTTTCTATATTATTAAGACCATCTACAAATTTTTTAATTCTCATTAAATCTTCTTTATTATCTGTATATCCAGGAACTACAACATGTCTTATCCACATTTTTTTATTCATGGACTGAGCTACCTTTAGAAACTCTAAG
>OGEW01000606.1_pt1 | contig 11522 bp, 8 predicted proteins | sample 1570781 | NCBI WGS metagenome assembly OGEW01 (sample SAMEA2582047, study PRJEB24529) | metagenome | biome: Human gut stool | place: China | collected 2011 | reverse complement strand
ACTCGCGACCCTAACCTTGGCAAGGTTATGCTCTACCAACTGAGCTATTTCCGCATTTTTTCGTTTGCGGTTGCAAAGGTAGGGATTTTCCGTAAACATGCAAACATTCTGCCTACTTTTTTCACAGAAATCTGTTCACTTTGCACCTACCGCAAAACAATCATTTTGATTATCAACTCATTCGGTCACGATAATCTTCATAAGAAAATTGCTTGTATATTTCAGCTTTCCCCTCTTTTGTCCAAATGGCAATGGCAGGATGATGAATTCCGTTAAACATATTTGTCTTGACCATCGTATAATGAATCATATCTTCGAACACGATACGCTCTCCGATTTGCAACTCGTGATCGAAGCTCCACAGTCCCATATAATCACCGCTCAAACAGGAATTTCCTCCGAGACGATAAATATATTTTCCTTCATTTCCCATCTCTGCACCACGCACGGCAGGTTGATATGGCATCTCCAGACAATCCGGCATGTGGCAAGTGAAACTAACATTCAAAATAGCCGTCTTGATACCACGACTTTCCACAATATCCACCACTTCGGAAGTCAGCACTCCCGTCTGCCAGGTAAAGGCCGAACCGGGCTCCAGGATAATGCGCAAATGAGGATAGCGTGCTTTTAATCCTTGCAACAGTCTTATCAAATGTTCGGTATCATAATCCTTACGAGTCATCAGGTGTCCACCACCCAGATTCAACCATTTAATCTGTGGAAACCAATGGGCAAATTTAGCTTCAAGATGTTCCAATGTACGTTCCAGCTCATAAGAAGAAGATTCACAGTGACAATGACAATGAAAGCCTTCAATACCTTGCGGTAATGCTTCGGGCAACAAATCGGCTGTTATCCCAAAACGTGTGCCGGGTGCACATGGATTATAAAGTTCGGTTTCCACTTCCGAATATTCAGGATTTACGCGGATACCACAAGAGATGCCACTTCCTTCTGCAACCACCATCGGATAGAAGCGTTCAAACTGCTGCATTGAGTTGAATGTGATATGACTGCTGCAACGCATGATTTCCGGGAAATCCTGTTCCGTATAAGCAGGAGAATATGTATGCGCCTTGCTGCCGAACTCTTCCAATGCCAAACGGGCTTCATACACCGAACTTGCCGTAGAATGATCTATATATTCACGGAATATGGGGAAAGAGCGCCACATGGCAAATGACTTGAAAGCAAGAATAATCTCCACTCCCGCCCTGTCGGCCACGCTTTTTATCAAACACAGGTTCTTTCTTAAAAGCTCTTCTTCCATGATGTAACAAGGAGAAGGGAACTGATTAAAATCTATCATATATAAATTATTATCTAAAATAACGCCTTACGAACGTGGATGCAAAAATACAAATTCAAAAGCAAAGAGGGATTGTTTTATTTTTAATTAAGATATTGGTTTTCGCGAACTTTTTCTTATTTTTACACCTTTATAATCTATAAGTAGTTATATCATCCTAAATACCTGATTGAATATGAATAAAGATTTAAGAAAAGTAGTGATCCTGCTGGCACATCCAAACATGAAAGGATCTCAAGCAAACAAGGCATTAATTGATGCCGTTGGTGACATTGAAGGAGTAGCCGTATTCAACCTTTACGAATTATCGCCTGACATCGCTTTCAATGTAGACGAATGGAGTAAAATCATCTCTGATGCCTCTGCTGTGATCTATCAGTTTCCTTTCTATTGGATGTCTGCACCGTCATTACTAAAGAAATGGCAGGATGAAGTCTTTACTTTCCTATCCAAGACTCCGGCAGTCGCCGGTAAACCGCTGACAGTGGTAACAACTACCGGATCTGAATTCGATGCTTACCGCAGCGGAGGAAGGAATGGTTTCACTATGGACGAACTTTTACGCCCTTATCAGGGCAGTGCTATCCATTCAGGTATGGTGTGGCAGACTCCTATCGTTGTTTATGGAATGGGAACAGCGGATGCGGGAAAGAATATCGCTGAAGGAGCAAATACATACAGACAGCGGGTAGAGATGCTGGTCAATAGCAGTAACGCCGGAAATAATTGGTAAGACTATGAAAAGCGTAGCTTTAGATTAGATAAAGCTACGCTTTACAGATGCTAAAGCATAGCTTTAGGTATGGTTTTAGGTATAGTCTTATTTCGGTATGAAAGCAACTTCTCCAACCTAGTTTTATCTCCGGAATTTGTTATCTTTAATCGGCAAGTTTAAAACTTACGGGAATAGCATATTTAACCTTCACCGGTTTATCCATCTGTGTCCCCGGTTTCCACTTCGGCATAAGCCTGATAACACGGATAGCTTCTTTATCCAAATAAGGATCAATGCTTTTGAGGATAGTCAGATTGGTTACAGAGCCATTCTTATCAACCACAACTCCTACAATCACCCTCCCCTGTATGCCATTTTTGCGAGCTATTTCCGGATACTGAATATTCTTCTTAATGAAATCAAGCATAGCGCGTACACCTCCTGGAAATTCCGGCATAACCTCCACCATATCATAAACCAGTTCTTCCACCTGTTCCCCAACCGTCTGATGAGTGTTGTCCTGCTTCATTGTCAACAATCCTTCGGGTAAAGGCGTTCTTTTTGCCTCTTTCCATTCCTTCTCATTGTCCGACAATCTAAATTCAGCCATCATCAAGACAGGTTTCCTGTTGATGGTCACCTCGTAAAAATAACGGTAACGTCCGGCTTTATTCGGATGCACATCCGGATAAAGCGAAGCCCTCATCTCCCGTTCTCTCTTATCCTGTATAACATAAGCTATGCTAACAAAAGCGGTATTCATAGGCAATTCCCACCAGATCCCCTTTTCATCTTCAAAAGTAACATAATAACGTTCTCCACATTCTATTGTTCCACCGCTGTAGTTATTGAGAATGAATGTTACCTGTTCTGCAGCTGTAGAATAAACCGGATATTCGGGACGGATATAAATACCGTTTATATGGTTCACACCCACTTTTTGATTGATAATCGGCTCTGTCACACCACTAAATTGAAAAGCAGGCGAGTCCATAATCTTCTCCCGGAATTCTTTTTGTTTTTCGGGAGTATTCACAATCAGACGGATTTCTATATGTCGCAATCCTACACCATATCCCGTTACATTCCTTTTTATATTCTCATATCCCGACTCTTCCATTTTCTTATTTAACTCCTTCTGGATAGCGAGCAACTGGGTTTGCGAGTAATTACTACCACCCATAAGTTCCAGCCTGAAATTCTTACTTCCGGAAGCCTTTTCCAATATCTGCCGTGCTTTGACTGTATCTCCTGTGACCTGAAAAACAAGAGTAGCTTTATCAAAATAGATACCTTCAATAAAGTCGGGGCAGTTGGGAGTTTCCAAAGACAACCCGGCTATATGAGGTTCATTACCATAAACCTTACCCAGTGTATCCAATATTTCCATACCCTCCGACTGGTCATAGAACTGTTCTGTACTGTCATTTTCAGTTTTGCATGTTTCTACATGGTTTGTCTTGTTTATCCTACAGGATGAAAACAAACACAACAATAAGATAAAATAAAATTTATTCATTATCTTTTTCCTCCTGTTTTTCAGGTTTTTATCATTTACCAACAAAGATAATAATATTACGATTTCATGATACTAATAGATGCCCTAATAATTATACATCATGACAGAAATAATATTATTGCAGAAAAAGTGAGTCAGCACTGCTTATGAAAAGAAAAAGATACTCCGAAAAGAGTGACGCTATCCCACCAACATAGTGACGGTATATGCTTAGGATAGCGTCACTATTCCAGGCATATACCGTCACTATGTTTAAACCGGATATTCGGGCTGTTATTTCTAGTTTCCGCGCTGTGTAGGCAGGGTAAATTCTTGCGAATCACAAATCACTCCATTCTCGTCCGCCACTGCGACACGGAATGTCACTTCTCCGTCTTTCAATTTTTCACCTGCGTGAATGGAAGCGGTATAACGGATGCCTTCACCCGGAAGAATTTCCTCCACCATCACAGAAGGAGAAATGCCGAGATGCTTCACCTTCCCCACCGTTTCTACCACAGGAACTACATTATAAACAGGATTTCTCCCTTCATTCATAATCTCAAAAATTATCTTGCTATTTTCTCCCGCATCAATCACATGACTGCGATTATCATCTATAAAACGGATCTTGCGCAACTTCAGTTGAGAAATAGGCTGCTGCACCGGCTGCTTCTTATATTTTTGCACACGGACTTCTCTCACTTCAGGAATATACGCATCTTCCTCTATTTGCTCTTGTCTCGGCGCCGTCAACGCGTTTCCAATAGCCGCACCGGCAATGGTTCCCACAATATTCCCAATAGCAGAACCACGGTAACCGCCCCTCCAGCCATAGAAGCCCCTGCCATGATAGCTCCCGGATTTCCCATACGCCCCGACGCACATCCACTCAAAATCAAAGCGGAAAGCAAAATTACTGTTAGTTGTTTCTTCATGAGTCTCTCTATTTAGTGTTATTATTTATTCTACCACTTTAAAACGAGCGAAACGTAATAATAGTTGTTTGTCTCCCGCATTTTTAAAATGAATAGTTGCTTTCGCATTGTCTCCCGTTCCTTCTACTTTAATCACTTCACCCAATCCGAAACGTTCGTGCTCTATCATCTGTCCGGCCTGTACTCCTGCTACCGATGCTGAAGTGAAAGAGGTTGCCTGTGCACCGCTACTTGGGCTAACAGTACTAACTTTCTTCAAATTCCTCGGTACGCTGGGAGCAATGATCTGTGCTTTCGGACGTTCACGCTGTTCGGAAGATGTACTTCCGAAAGGGGCACGCGACGGAGAAGCTGAACGGGTGAATCCTCCTTCAATCTCTCTACGGAAACGTCCTGCACCTTCATCGACAGCACGGCTCACTCCTGCCTCATGCGGCAATTGCAAGTAATGAACATCGATATCACGCAAGAAACGACTGGGGCTTCCAAATTCCATCTTTCCATAACGGAAACGGGTTTTGGCAAAAGACAGATAACAATGTTCCTCCGCACGAGTAATAGCTACATAGAACAAACGACGTTCTTCTTCCAGTGCCCGGGGAGAATCTCCTACCATCCCACTGGGAAACAGGTTTTCTTCCAGACCGACCACAAATACATTCTTAAACTCCAATCCTTTAGCCGAATGAACTGTCATCAACGTTATCTTTTCCCCATCATCCGCCTTGTCGGAATCCTGATCGGTAAGCAATGCAATCTCCGAAAGGAAATCGGTAAGAGACACATTCGGATTACCCTCCTCCTGCCGCAAAGCGCAGAAGTCATTCATTCCATTCACCAACTCTTCTATATTTTCCTTACGGCTTAGATTCTCGGGGGATGTGTCCTGACAAACATCGTTGATAATGCCGGACTGACGGATGATATTCGTTCCTATTTCATAAGCGTTCTTATCTGCCTGATCGACAATGAAACCTTCTATCAATTCACGAAAGCCTTGCAGTTTTGCATGCGTTCCTTTATTTATATCCAGTCCGTAACTCAATGGTTCACAGAGTGCCGCCCAAAGACTTACACCATGATCGGTAGCCGCCGATATAATCTTCCCGACTGTCGTATCTCCAATACCACGAGCCGGATAATTAATGATTCGCTTGAATGCTTCTTCATCATTCGGATTCACTACCAAACGGAAATAAGCAATCACATCTTTTATCTCTTTTCGCTGGTAGAACGAAAGTCCTCCGTAAATCTTATAAGGTATACTCCGTTTCCGAAGAGCCTCTTCAAAAACACGGCTTTGTGCATTCGTACGATACAGGATGGCAAAATCAGCATATCCGTAGCGATACTCCCGTCGTAGCTCTGCAATCTTATTAGCTACAATATCTCCCTCTTCCACATCGCTATACGCCTGAAATACGCCGATAGGTTCCCCCTTTTCTTTCTCCGAAAACACGGCTTTCCGTATCTGGCGTTCATTCTTCTCAATCAAGCTATTGGCAGCACAAACAATGGTTTGTGTGGAACGATAATTCTGCTCCAGTTTAAAAACTTTCGTATTGGGGTAGATTTTTGTAAAATAGAGAATATTGTCAATATCCGCCCCACGGAAAGAATAGATACTTTGCGCATCGTCTCCCACTACACAGACCCGTTGATTTTCTTTAGTCAGTTGTAGAACAATGCTATGCTGCGCATAATTCGTATCCTGATACTCGTCCACCAATACATAACGGAACTGATCGCGATAACGTGCCAGCACTTCCGGAAAGTCACGAAACAGAATATAGGTATATACCAATAAATCATCAAAATCCATCGCTCCCGCCTGACGGCATCTGTCCCAATAACGAGTATAGATATCACGGATAGCAGGCATCTTGGCAGCCATATCTCCTTCGTAAGCCTCTTTATTGGCAGCGTATCCCGTAGGAGTGACCAAATGGTTTTTGGCATTGGAGATGCGTGCCTGCACTACTCCCGGTTTATAAGTTTTCTCGTCCAATCCCATCTCTTTGATGATGGAACGGAGCAGACTCTTACTATCAGCCGTATCATAGATGGTGAACTGGGAAGTGAACCCGATAAATGTTGCTTCGGCACGAAGAATCCGTGAGAAGATGGAATGGAAAGTCCCCATCCACAAATAACGTGCCCGTTCCATACCTACCTGACGGGCAATACGCTCTTTCATCTCGCGCGCCGCCTTATTCGTAAAGGTCAGTGCAAGGATATTCCACGGATTGTAGCCGTTCTCCTGTTCCAGCAAGTAAGCGATTTTATAAGTCAATACGCGCGTCTTCCCCGAACCTGCACCGGCTATCACCAGCGAAGGACCGTCATTATAAGTCACTGCAGCACACTGACTCTCGTTCAATTCATCTATATAATTGGTATTCATAACAGCATTATAAAAACAATGAGGATTTTTAACAAACCCTTGGCATTCAAATTTGTTCTCAATACAAAAGTATAATATTCATTCGAGAATGAAGGTATTTTTATGAATTTTCATCACTAACTATTTTAACCTAACACCAAAAAGCAATGAAAAGAAGTATATTTTTATCGATTATTTTGAGTTTGTTTCTGGTCGCCTGCATTCCACAGGCAATGGCACAAAAGCAGAGCCGCCTGGAAAAGCTGCTAAGGTATCTGAACGATAATGACGCCGACAAATGGCAGAAAAACCGTGATAAGATAGATGACGAGACACAAATCTATTATGCCGAGGAACTGGCATTATTGGATGTGCTCAACGGATTGTGGAACGAGCAAAGCGAACAGGCTGCCACCAACTATTTCGGATGCTACGAAAGGGCAACGAAAGCTTATTTTCCCAATATCTGTGAAGAAGAGAAAATACAACGTACAAAACAAAGCGGAACTGGCTGTTATCTCCATTCTGGAAGCTTCGAAAGATCAAATCCCTTTTAGCAAGACGTTGATGGACAGTATCCAGTCAAGCGGTTATCCGGGAGATTCTGCCATCTTGCAAAAGGTGCGGGACATCCGTGAAATGGCTTTACTGGAAGGTATGCTGAAAACACCTACGCTGAATATTTATCAAACGTACATCACGGAATATCCGAACGGCAAATTTATCTCTCAAATCAACACTGCGGAAAACAAACGGCTTTACCAGATTGTAAAGAGTAATCCGACATCAGCGAATTTCAAGGCATTTTTTGATAACGCCAACATGCAGAAATTCTTCACGGATAAAGACACGCGTCCATTCCTTCCGGAAGTTCGCGCGTTATACGATGATTTTCTGTTTCAAGGAATCGACAGCCTCCGGGAGAAAGGAAACGCAACAGCCATCCGGCAGATTATTGACGAGTATAAGCAATCACCTTACCTGACTTCTACAGCACGTACTCATCTGGACGACCTTGAATATCTTAGTGAAAAAGCTGATTTTGAGCTTTTAAAAGCTGCCATTGTCAATTCCGAATCTTTGAGTATGCTGCAGGATTTTCTTTGCACACACAGGTATAAGGAATTTCGTGACCAGGCCAATGCACTACGGACACCGTTTATTCTGCAAACAATCATATTCACTCCTACTTCTGTGAAATACTATAATGGAGGACGATTGATTAAGTCTGCGGAAAATGACAGTACGGGAAATACCTCGACCACTTATTCGTATGATGATAAAGGGCAGCTCATTTCTACATTGTCGCTTACCGTAAAGAACGGTCAGCCAAGCAATGAAATACAAACGAACAGATTATACGATCCGCAAGGTCACTGCATCTTTGAAGTGCAAACGAATCCGAAAACCAAAACGGATCTCTACCGACGGACACGCCGTATAGGTACGGACGGAAGTATCGAGAGTGATTCGCTCAAGTATACAGATGGAAGAGTCATCATAAGTTCCTATAATAAACAGGGGTTATTGACCGAAACCAAAGAGTATAATAAGAATGGAGAACTTCAGGCGTACACCGCAAACAAATATGATGATAAAGGCAGATTGATTTCATCCCAACATCAAAACCTGCTTTTTGCAAATTCTTCGGATCAGATTATTTCACAAAAAGATGCTTATGAATACGATAAATACGGTTATCTGACACAAATCGTTTACCAACGGATTTTAGGCAATAACCAGAAAACATCGGGATGCCTGACCTGCCTGTACGATAAATACGGAAACCAGATCGATAGCAATTCTTATTATGAATATGATAATACGGGCCAATGGATCTGCCGGACCGACCGTGAGCATCCGAAAGAAGTGGAACGTATACAGTACATTTACAAATAAAGTAAGATGCTGTGAACATTTTGCAAAGGGCTTCTGTTATTATAGTATAACAAGCCAATTAAAACTTGTAACATTATGAATACTATATTAATGTCTTTAATTATGATGACCATGACTTACGAAATGCCTAAACTTCCTTACGCAAACAATGCGCTGGAACCTGTAATCAGTCAGCAAACGATAGATTTCCATTACGGAAAACATCTACAAACGTATGTAAATAATCTGAATAGCCTCGTGCCCGGAACAGAATATGAAGGTAAAACGGTAGAAGAAATCGTTGCAGCCGCACCGGATGGAGCTATATTCAATAACGCCGGACAAGTATTGAACCACAACCTGTACTTCCTGCAATTTGCCCCGAAACCTTCAAAGAAGGAGCCGGCCGGTAAACTGGGAGAAGCCATCAAACGTGACTTTGGCAGCTTTGAAAACTTCAAGAAAGAATTCAATGCAGCAGCAGTCGGATTGTTTGGTTCAGGATGGGCTTGGCTATCCGTAGATAAAGACGGTAAACTGAAAATCACTAAAGAGGGGAACGGCAGCAATCCGGTACGTGCCGGTTTGAAACCACTTCTTGGATTTGACGTTTGGGAACACTCCTATTATCTGGATTACCAGAACCGCCGTGCCGACCACGTAAACGCCCTGTGGGATATCATCGACTGGGATGTGGTTGAAAAAAGAATGTAAGCAAATTTACAAGCTAAACTATACTTATGGAAAAGGTCGTTGTGTTTTTCACAGCGACCTTTTTTACAGATTAAAAAGAACCAGACTTTTATTGTATATCAGATGCATTAGTTGTATTTTTGCAACTCATAAAACAACATAACAAACAATTATGATACTGTATAAAAGAAAAAAAATACGATTTATTGTCTCCATTGCCGTACTCCTTTTCCTCCCCCTTTTCGGCAATGCTGCCACCACAGAAGAATCTGAGGAAGAAATCCTGTTTATCACCTCTTATAATTCTGACACTAAATATACCTACGATAACATCAGCACATTTGTAGAAACCTACACCCAATTGGGAGGAAGATATTCGACCATGGTAGAAAATATGAATGCAACAGACTTAACGCAGGCGCATCAATGGAAAAAAATATTAACTGATATTCTCGACAAACATCCGAAAGCCAAATTAGTTATTCTCCTGGGTGGTGAAGCATGGAGCAGTTTCCTTCATCTCGAAGATGAAAAGTACAAGCAGCTTCCTGTTTTCTGTGCAATGGCGTCACGCAACGGAATACGTATTCCGGAGGATTCGACCGACATCCGAAGCTATAATCCCGAAAGCATTAACTTAATGGAACGCATGAAGGAATACAACGTAAGATATTGTAGCACATACGAATATGACATTAAAAAAGATATTGAAATGATACAGGATTTCTATCCGGAAACAGAACACCTTGTATTTGTATCGGATAACACATACAACGGACTTGCCGAACTGGCATGGTTCAAGAAAAACCTGCAACATTTCCCACAGTTGTCTATCACCTACGTCGATGGCCGCATCCATACACTCGATATGGCTGCCAGTCAATTGCGCAATCTTCCCAGAAACACAGTCATGTTGCTTGGCATCTGGAGAATCGATAACCGGGGTATTACTTACATGAATAACTCCGTTTATGCTTTTTCCAAAGCCAATCCTCTCCTGCCTATGTTCAGCATGACTTCTACCGCAATAGGTTACTGGGCTATCGGAGGATATGTCCCGCAATATGAAGGAGTGGGAAAAAGCATGGGAGAATATGCTTACCGCTTTTTAGACCAAAAGGAAACGGGTATCAGCAGCATCAATATCTTACCCAACAGATATAAATTTGATGCGAAGAAACTAAAGGAATGGGGATTTGGAAACAAGAAGTTACCTGTCAACTCAATGGTAATCAATCAGCCCATCCCGTTCTTTGTGGCCTATAAGACAGAAGTGCAATTCATCCTGATTATATTTCTCGTATTAGTAGGAAGTCTAATGATTTCGCTGTATTACTATTACCGGACTAAAATCCTGAAGAATCACCTTGAAAGAACTACGAAACAACTACGGGAAGATAAAAAGAAACTGGAAGAGTCTGAAGTCGAATTGCGTGATGCTAAAGAGCGCGCCGAAGAAGCTAATCAGCTGAAAAGTGCCTTTGTTTCGAATATGAGCCACGAGATACGGACTCCGCTAAATGCTATTGTCGGTTTCTCCAGTCTGATTATCGGTTCGGTAGAGCAGAATAACGAACTGAAAGAATACGCAGATATTGTCCAGACCAACTCCAATCTGTTGCTCCAACTGATTAGTGATGTACTGGATATATCACGTCTGGAATCAGGAAAACTGCAATTCAACTATGAATGGTGTGAGCTGGTGAACCATTGCCAGAATATGATTACTCTGACCAACCGGAACAAGACAATGGATGTAGACATTAAACTGCAAATGCCTAAAGAGCCTTACATGCTCTACACAGATCCCTTGCGCCTGCAGCAGATTATTATCAATCTGCTGAACAATGCCTTGAAATTCACTCCTGCCGGAGGAAGTATTACGCTGGATTATGAAGTGGACGAAAAAAAGCAATGTATGCTGTTCTCGGTAACTGATACCGGCACCGGAATCCCCGAAGATAAACAGGAGCTGGTATTCCAACGTTTCGAAAAGCTGAACGAGTTCGTACAGGGTACAGGATTGGGACTGGCTATCTGCAAACTGACCATCCAATATATGGGAGGTGATATCTGGATTGACAAGAATTACAAAAATGGCGCCC
>OGEW01000587.1_pt1 | contig 11803 bp, 5 predicted proteins | sample 1570781 | NCBI WGS metagenome assembly OGEW01 (sample SAMEA2582047, study PRJEB24529) | metagenome | biome: Human gut stool | place: China | collected 2011 | reverse complement strand
AGTTTCGTTTGATTAAAAAGTTCCACTTGCCACAGCCTCTTATCTTTCAGATATTCAAAATAACCTATTTCTTCAAGACGAAGAAATCTAAATCCCGTTACTGTACTAATCATAAACAAATCTCTTTCGTGCGTAAATTTATTCTCCCAAAAAGCGAAAAAAGGCAGAGGCTGAACAGAAGCCATCGTCTTGCGGTAACGTTCAATAATCAAATTCAGTTCATCTATATCATAAGGCTTCAGTAAATAATCAAAAGCCGATTCGCGTATTACAATAAAAAGCAGGTTGTAACTGCGATTACAACCCACATAAAGTAATGCCTTATCTATATATTTTTATTTCAACCTAGCTAGAAATTGAAATTAAAAATAATATAGACGCTTTTAGATAAAAATAATAAAAAAAATATTACAATTATCCCTGCGATTAATAAGTTTCTATTCAATCTTTTCCCTCCTTTTAAAAAGGTTAATGGGATTATCTAGGGAATTACAAGGTATTATAACATAAATTATTGACTTATTATAAAAAAAAAGCTATAATGAGTTAAAAGATATAGCAATATATCGCGATTAATAAGGATAAATGGAATTACAAAAACACTACCAACTGCGATAGGTAGTGTTTTTATTTTTTCTATATAAAATTTTAAATAATTGTAACATTTGTTACAGAAAAATATTTACAAGAATTATATAATTTACTAAAATAATAAAGAAATAAAAATAAAATATAGATAAAGATTTAAAAGGAGAGGTTAAAATGTATATAAGTAAATCAATGTCAATAAAATCAATAGTAGAAAAATATCCAGAAACAATTCCAGTTTTTAAAAATATTGGATTTAAAGGTTTAGATAATCCAGCAGTTTTACAAAAACTAGAAGAACAAAATATTACATTGGAAAAAGCAATGATGATAAAAAAAGAAGACGTAGATGCTTTTATTCCAATGTTACAACAGGCAATATCTTCTGTTGAAAGAGAAGATGAAGGAGCTAAGGAAGCAACACTTATGGGACTTTTACCTTGTCCTGTTAGAATACCTTTATTAGAAGGTTTTGAAAAATATTTAGAGGATAATAAAGATATAAAGGTTAAATATGAATTAAAAGCAGCTTACTCAGGTCTTGGTTGGATAAAAAATGAAGTAATAGATAAAAATGATATAGATAAACTAGCAGATATGTTTATCTCAGCTGGCTTTGATTTATTTTTTGATAAAGATTTAATGGGAAAATTTAAAGAACAAGGTATATTTAAAGATATGACAGGTATTGAAAAATACAACTCAGATTTTGATAATGAAAATATCCATTTAAAAGATCCTCATGGAGATTATTCAATGATAGGAGTTGTTCCTGCTATATTTATTGTTAATAAAGCAGTATTAAATGGTAGAGAAGTTCCTAAATCTTGGGCAGATTTATTAAAACCTGAATTTGCAAAATCTGTTTCATTGCCAATAGCAGACTTTGACTTATTCAATTCAATACTTATACATATTTATAAATTATATGGTTTTGGAGGAGTTAAAAATTTAGGAAGATCTTTACTTTCTAATTTACACCCTGCACAAATGGTTGAAGCAAAAGAACCAGCAGTAACAATAATGCCTTATTTCTTTTCTAAAATGATACCTGCAAAAGGACCAAAAGAAGTTATATGGCCAGCAGAAGGAGCAATTATATCTCCAATATTTATGTTAACTAAGGCATCTAAGGCTAAGGAATTAGATAAAATAATTAAATTTATGAGTGGAAAAACAGTTGGAGATACTTTGGCTAATCAAGGTTTATTCCCAAGTGTACACCCAGAAGTAAAAAATCCAGTAAATGGTAGACCAATGCTTTGGGTTGGTTGGGACTTTATCTATTCAAATGATATGGGAAAATTAATTAAAAAATGTGAAGAAGCATTTAAGGAAGGAGCAGGAGAATAATGAAACTTATAACAGTATCAGGACCACCTTCATCTGGAAAGACTTCACTTATTATTAAAACAATAGAAAGTTTAAAAGCTCAAAATATTAAGGTTGGAATAGTAAAATTTGATTGTCTTTACACAGATGATGATGTTCTATATGAAAAAGCAGGAATACCTGTAAAGAAAGGATTATCAGGTTCAGTTTGTCCAGATCACTTTTTTGCAAGTAATATAGAAGAAGTTGTGCAATGGGGGCAAACTAATAATTTAGATTTATTGATAACAGAAAGTGCTGGACTATGTAACAGATGTTCACCTTATCTAAAAGATATTAAAGCTGTGTGTGTAATAGATAATTTAAGTGGAATAAACACTCCAAAGAAAATAGGACCTATGCTTAAACTTGCAGATATTGTTGTTATTACAAAAGGGGATATAGTTTCACAAGCAGAAAGAGAAGTTTTTGCTTCAAGAGTACAAACTGTAAATCCTAAGGCAGCAATCATACATATAAATGGTTTGACAGGACAAGGAACTTATGAATTTGGTTCTTTAATAATGGAAAATAATGAAGAAATTGACACAGTGTTAGAAAGAAAATTGAGATTTCCATTGCCATCAGCAGTATGTTCTTATTGCTTAGGTGAAACTAGAATTGGAAGTAGCTATCAACTTGGAAATATTAGAAAGATAAATTTTGAAGAACAATAAAATAGCTTGTTAAAATTATAAATATAATAAAAACAGTTCATTGCTAGCTAAATTTTTTAACGATGAAAAATTAATGTTCGCATCTAAGAAACTCTAAGCAATAAATTGCTAAGTGTTTCTAAGAAATTCGGTAAACTAGAAGTACTTAGACGAAAGTATTTTTGCTTGGCTCATTGAATTTAATTTTTCATCTAAAATTTAGAATGCAATTTCACTTGTTTTTATTTATATTGTAAAACTTGCTTATTTTATTGTTCATAGGGATAGATTAAGGAGATAAAATGAGTATAGACAATAAAGAATTAGATGAAATGGACTTTGACCTTTTGGATATACTTGGAGTTACAGAACAAAAAGTTGAAAGCATAACTTTACTTCCAGGATATAATAAAAAAGGTGAAAAAGAAGGATATGAAGAATTAGTAATAAAGGCAGGAGAAATTGTTGCCATAGTAGGACCAACAGGTTCAGGAAAAAGTAGATTACTTGCAGATATAGAATGGGGAGCACAAGGAGATACTCCAACAAAGAGAACAGTTCTTGTAAATGGAGAATTGATGGATGCAAAAAAAAGATTTTCTCCAAGTTATAAGTTAGTTGCTCAACTTTCACAAAATATGAACTTTGTAATGGATTTAACTGTAAGAGAATTTATAGATTTACATGCAGAAAGTAGACTTGTTTTAGATAGAGAAAGTGTGATAGAAAAAATATTTAATCAAGCAAATGAACTTGCTGGGGAAAAATTTACAATAGATACTCCAATAACAAGTTTAAGTGGAGGGCAATCAAGAGCATTAATGATTTCAGATACTGCAATTTTAAGTACATCTCCAATAGTTCTTATAGATGAAATTGAAAATGCAGGTATAGATAGAAAAAAAGCCTTAGACTTACTTGTTGGAAACAATAAGATAGTTCTGATGGCAACACACGATCCTATTCTAGCTCTTATGGGAGATAGAAGAATAGTTATCAAAAATGGTGGAATTAGTAAAGTTATTGAATCCACAGCAGAGGAAAAAAATATCTTAGGTGCTTTAACAGAACTTGATGATGTAGTTCAAGGTATGAGAAATAAATTAAGATATGGGGAAAGATTAGAATTAGATTTTGAAATTAAGAAAAAATAAAATGTAAAAAAATGGGAAAGTATGTAATAATTTAAATATACTTTTCCTTTTTTGTTATTAATAAAAAAATATAAAAAATACTTGATTTTAAAAGGAAAATGGTATACAATAATACTCGTTATTTAATATAATTTAACAAAATTTAATATATGTAATATAAGAGGAGTAACATGAAAAAAGTAGTAATATGTATTTTTCTAATTTTAAATGTTTTATCTTTTTCAGATACTTTTAATGATAATGAAGATGAAAGAACAATTTTAAAGCAAGAACAAAGAGTTGAGCAAGAAAGATTACAAAAAGAATTTCAAAAAAGAGAAGAAGATTTTAATAAATTAAAACTAGAAAAAGCAGAAATCTCTGTAAATGAAATTAAATTTCATATATCTCAAATAAATTTAGAAGATGAAGAAAATCTATTAAATGAAATAGAAAAAGAAAATATATTAGGAAAATATATAGATAAAGATTTAGGAAGTACAGATATTACAAATTTAGTTACAGATTTAACAAACAGATTAATAGCAAAAGGATACATTACTTCAGTTGCAACTATTTCTGAAGATAATGATTTAAGTACAAAAACTTTAAATTTAAAGGTAGTTCCAGGAAGAATAGAAAAAATAACAGTTAATGAGGATAAAGGCTTTGATAATTTAAAGAAGTCTTTTTTAGTTTCCACTAAAAAGGGTAAAGTATTAAATATTAGAGATTTAGATACAACAACAGAGAATTTTAATTATCTTGAATCAAATAATATGACTATGGAAATAGTACCAAGCGAAATACCAAATTATTCAATAATAAAGATAAAAAATGAAATGAAGAATAAATTTACAGTATCAGCACTTACAAATAATTATGGAGAAGATAAACAAAATGCTATTTGGAGAGGTGGAGTATCAATTAATATAGATAGTCCATTAGGAATAGGCGATAGAGTATACTTTTCATATATGACAGTTCATAAAAAGAAGCCAGATAGAAGTTGGAAAAGAGCAACAGAAAATTTAAAACCAGGAGAAATAGCTCCAATAGGTCCAAAGGGATATGACCCAAGAAAAGACACTTTACCATATAAAAGAGATTTAGACCTATATAATTTTAGATATATAATGAAATTTAATTCATATACTTTATCACTAGGTTCAAGTAGAACAGAAAATACAAGTAGTTTCTATACACCAAATACAGTTTATGATATGGAAACAGTAAGTAGTACTTTTTCAATGAACCTAGATAAAATTTTATGGAGAAATCAGAAAAATAAAATAAGTTTAGGAGTAGGATTAAAAAGAAAACATAATGAAAGCTATATAGAAGATACTAAATTATCAGATAGAATTTTAACAATAGGGGATATTTCATTAAATGGAACAACTGTATTTTATGGAGGATTGTTAAGTGGTTCTTTAGATTATGAAAGAGGAATAAGAGCATTAGGAGCATCTTCCACTCCTAAATCCCAGTTTATGAAATATACAATGAATGTAGATTACTATAAACCTATCACTAAAAGATTAGCATATAGATTGGATACAACAGCTATTTATTCAAATGATGTTCTTTATGGTTCAGAAAAACAATCAATAGGTGGAGTAGGAAGTGTTGGAGGATATCACAGAAGAGGAAATATACAAGGCGATAAAGCAATAGAAGTACAAAATGAATTATCATATAGAATATTAGATACAGAAAAATTTGGAAGGATAAGTCCTTATTTAAGTTATTCTTATGGAAGAGTAAAAAATAATAAGAATAATTCAAAATATGGAAAAGGATATATTACAGGTGCATTATTAGGTTTAAGATACAATATGAAATATTTAGATTTAGATGTAGCCTATGCAAAACCATTGGCTCATTCAGGATATATAAAGCCTAAAAATAGAGAAATATATTTCAGTGCAACATTAAAAGTCAAATTTTAGATGGGAGGGAAAAAATGAGAAATAAGTTTTTTAGAAAATTCATAACAATAATTTTTTTACTAATATATAATATTGAAATATTTGCAGCTAATTTAGTAGTAGACCCAAACTCTGCACATAATACAAAATTAGATGTAGCACCAAATGGAGTACCTGTTGTAAATATTTCTACTCCTAATGATAAAGGAATAAGCATAAATGAATTTTCAGAGTATAATATTGATGAAAAAGGACAAGTTTTAAATAATGCAGATAATTATGGAAGAAGCCATCTTGCAGGTATAATAAGCGCTAACCCCAACTTAGCACCTAATCAAGCAGCTAATCTAATAATTCTTCAAGTGAATGGTTCTAACCGTTCTCAAATAGAAGGATATTTAGAGGCGTTAAGTAGGCAAAAAGTTGATGTTATTCTAAGTAATGAAAATGGTCTCTATATCAACAATGGAGGAACTATCAATATTAAAAACTTTACAGCAACAACAGGTAGAGTTAATTTAAAAGATGGAGACTTTGTAGGAATAGATGTTGAAAAAGGTAATATAGTTATAGGTCCTAAAGGAATGGATGGAAGTAATGCCAATTATGTTGAGTTGATAGCAAAGACCTTAGAGTTAAGAGGAAATGTAGTAACTAATGATTTAAAAGTAGTTGCAGGTTCTAACAAAATTGATAAAAAAGGTAATATTACAGGGAAAAATAACACTAGTAATAATATTGCAATAGATGGAAGAGAACTTGGAGGAATGTATGCGAATACAATAAAAATAATAAGCACAGATAAAGGAGCAGGAGTAAATTCTGATGCTTTTATTGTGTCTAAAAATAGCAAATTAGAAATAACTGCTGATGGAAAAATAAAAGTAAATAAGGTGCAAGGAAAAGGAATTGATATTAAAGGAAAAGAATATGAACAAAAAGATTTAGCATATTCTGATGAAGGAATATCAATAAATGCAGATAAGATTAAATTATCTGGAACAGGAACACAAGCAAATAAACAAATCAATCTAAATGGAGCAGTTGAAAATAATGCAACAATATATACAAAAGAGGGATTAAAGACAAAAGATTTAACAAATACTGGGACAGTACAAGCGATAAATAAGATAGAAGTTGAAGGAAATTTAACAAATAGAGGAGAAATTCTAACAAATGGAAATCTTACAGCTAAGGACACTACTTCTACAAAGAAATTGATAGCAAAAGAAGGAGTTTCAGTAGATAAATTAGAAAATTCAGGAATAGTAGCAACAGATAAGAAATTAGATATAAAGGGTAATTTAATTAATAGTGGAGAAGTACAAGCAGTTGATAATATCTCAATATTAGGAAATGTAAATAACAGTGGAGAGATATTAACAAATAGTTCTTTTTCTGCAAAAGATGTTATCTCAACTAAAAAATTGATAGCAAAAAATGGAATCACTACTAATAAACTTGAAAACAAAGGAATAGTTGCAACAGATAAAAATTTAAATGTAAATGGAAATTTAAAAAATAAAGGAAAAATCCAAGCTGCTAATAGAATAGATGTAAAAAATAATGTAGATAATAGTGGAGAAATACAAACATTAGATAATATCAATATAAAGGGAAATGTTGTAAATACAGGAGATATTTTAACTAATGGAAGTTTGACATCAAAAGATGTTAAAAATGATAAAGTAATAAGTGTAAGTAAAGATATAAATATAGGTAAATTAGAAAATTCAGGAAATGTTTCAACAGCTAAAAATTTAAATATTAATGGAAACTTAGCAAACTCTGGTAATATTCAGGCTGTTGAAAATATTTCTGCGACAAATAATGTATTAAATAAAGGAACTATCTTAACTAATGGTTCTTTTACTTCAAAAGATATTAAAAATGAAAAAGAATTAAGTGTAAATAAAGATATTACAGTGTCTAAACTTGAAAATGCTGGAAATGTTGTAACAAATAGTAAAATAAATATTAATAACACTTTAAATAACATTGGCGAAGTTAAAGCAATGGATAATATTACAGTTAGTGGAGATACTACAAATAATGGTAGTATTTTAACTAATAAAAATTTTGTAACTTCTAATTTAATCAATAAACAAAAAGTAATTGCAAAAGAAAAAATTGATATAAAGAATTTAAAAAATTCTGGAACAATAGCTTCAGGAGATAAATTTACTGTTGTTGGAAATCTTGAAAATAGCAATAATATTGAAACAACAAATCTTGATGTAACAGGAAATAAATTAACTAATAGTGGAAGTATTAAAGCTGACAATATTTCTACAAAAGTAAGCGATATAACAAACGATGGAAAAATATTATCATTTAATAATATTTCTTTTTCTAATGCCCAAAATATATTAAATAGAAATGAGATAACTGCACTTAAAGATATTGAAGCAAATAATACAAATCTTGTAAATAATGGAGATATTACTTCTAATGGGAAAATACTTCTTAATAATTCAAGTATTATAAATACAAAAAAAATAGCTTCTAGCACGATAGAAATGAAAGATAATAAGAAATTTGATAATACTGGAGAAATAATAGGAAATAATGTAAGTTTAATAACTACAAATGATATAGATTTAGTTGGTAAATTACATGGCGCACAAAGTCTAAGTATAAGTGGAAAAAATATATCAAATAATGGAGAAACAACAGGAACAGGAATAACAACTATTACTTCTAATAATTTTACTAATAATAAGAATTTATCAGCACTAGCTCTTACAATAAAAGCAAATAATGGAAATATTGTCAATAATGGTGAGTTAGGTGGAGGAACAGTAAATCTTACTGGGAAAAATATAGAAAATAATGATTTAATATCAGCAGCAGGAGATTTAAGTTTAAAAGCAGAAAATAAAGTAGAAAATAAATCAGGAAAAGCTGTTTTTGCTGGAGGAAAATTAAGTATAAGTGGTAAAGAAATCTTAAATAATAAAAATTCTGAACTTTTAGGAAGTAATATAGAGCTAACAGCAGATAAGGTTAGAAATGAAGTAGGAACTATAAAAGCATTTAATGATATCACAATAAAAACAGACAAGTTTGAAAATATAGGAGAAGCAAAAGATTTAGATAAATATGAAAGCTATTATGAAACTTGGGATGGACAAATATTAAATGAAAGTGAAGTAAATGATTGGAAAAGACATATTAGTCCACATATACACTCAAGAAATGGTAGTGGACATTCTGGAGAAAAAGTAAGAAGGGATCAAAGAGCAGCCTATAAAGAAGTTACAAATAAGGTAACAAATGATAAGTACAAATCTCTATTATTTCCAAAATATACTGAATATATGAAAAGATATTTAGGAAATGAAGGAAATCATACAGAAAAAACAGGAAGTTCAAAGATAGAAGATATTCCATTAAAAGAAAAAGTAAGATCACTTAGCGAAACAGAATATGGAAAAGTATTAGCTGCTGGAAATATAACAATAGAAGGAAAAAATGGTGGAAATAGTCAAGAAGTCCTAAATAAAGATGCTATAATATCAGCAGGAAATACAGTAAATATTGATACAGATAAACTTGAAAACATTGTAAGTATCGGTGATAAAAAGATAAAAGTAAAAACTGGTCAAGAAACAATGTTTGTAAAATATCATAGAAAAAAAAGACATTTAGGACCAGATAAGATAAGTGCTGAAGTTACTTATACTAGAGATTTTGCTGATGACTATATAACAAAAAAATTCCTGTATTGGATAAAAATGGAAAACCAGTTTTAGATTATAGAGGTAGACCAAAATATGAAAAAGTAAAGGAATATGTAGGTAAATATGCTTATGTTGCAGGTTCTCCAAGTATAATTGAAGGAAAAAATGTAGTAATAAATCCAACAAGTATTGTTAAACAACAAATAGACGATGCAAATGGTAAAATTAATGAAGGAGACCCTAAAAATAAGGTAATAAAAGTAGAAAGAGAAGTTCATCAAGGAATAAAAAAGGATATAAAAGAAGAAAAAATTGATCCTAGTCAAATTAATGTAAAAGATGAACTTAAAAAATATGGAAATGTAGGAACAAATGGTGCGATATACAATGGAAATAATGGTATCAATGGTCAGATAGCTGGAAGTACAAAAGTTATAGATGAAATCATAAAAAATGGTAAAATAGATACAGATGCTAGTTTACCAAGTGCATTATTTATTAAAAATGTATCACCAGATTCTAAATATCTATTAGAAACAAGACCTAAATATATAAATTTAAATAACTTCTATGGAAGTGATTATTTTCTAAGTAGAGTAGGTTATGAAGATAAGTGGAATAGAGTAAAAAGATTAGGAGATGCCTACTATGAAAATGAGCTGATAGAAAGAAGTATAACAGAAAAGTTAGGAACAAGATTTCTAAATGGAAAAGAAATATCAGCAAAAGAATTAATGGATAATGCAGCAATAGAAGCTAAGAAAAATGGTTTAACTATTGGAAAACCATTAACAAAAGAACAAATAGCAAAATTGGATAAAGATATAGTATGGTATGAATATCAAAATGTAGATGGAATACAAGTATTAGCTCCTAAAATATATTTATCTAAAAATACTTTAAAAAATCTAAATACAGATAGTAGAAGTAGAATAACAGGAATAGAAAATACTTATGTAAGAACAGGAAATTTAGAAAATACAGGATTAATAGGTGGCTATGGAAATACTTATGTAGAAGCAAAAGAAGTTAATAATAGAACATTAGGTAATCAACTTGCTGAAATAAGAGGAAATAATACTACAATAATAGCTCAAAATAATATCAATAATATAGGCGCAAGAATCTCTGCTAATGAAAATCTAAATTTAGCAGCTATAAATGGAGATATAGTAAATAAGAGTACAATAGAAAAAGTAGAATTTAACAATGGAGAATTTGATAGAAGTAAATTTACTAAAATAGATTCAGTAGGAGAAATAGTATCTAATAATAACCTTAATATTCTTACTAATAACTATACAAGTGTAGGTGCTGTAACTCAAGCTAAAAATGCAAATATAAATGTTGCTAATGATATCAATATCTTATCGCAAGAAACAAGTGGAGAACAAAAATTTGGAAAAGATGATAGCCAATATAACTATTATGGTTTTGAAAAAAATATAGGTTCTGAAATTAAAGCAGAAAACTTAAATACTACTGCTAAAAACTTTAATATATCAGGTTCAGTAGTTACAACAAAGACAGCTGATTTGAACGTAGATAAATTAAATATAGAATCAAAAGTAGATAAAGAAGATGAAATAAATAAGACATCATATAAAGGTTTTTTAAAATCAGGTTCAAAGAAAGAAACTATACATAATGAAGAAAATTCAGCAGGAAGCCTTTATGTAGAAAATAAAGGATTAATAAAAGGTGATGTAAATCTTGTAGGAAGTAATTTAGTATTAGGTAATGATAGCTTTGTTGGAGGAAAAGTAACTACTGATTCAAGAGAACTTCATAGTTCATATTCATTAGAAGAAAAGAAAAAAGGATTTAGTGGAAGCATAGGAAGTGGAGGATTTTCTGTTGGATATGGAAAATCAGAAAGTAAGTTAAAAGAAAAAGATTTAACAAATGCTAAATCTAATCTGGTATTAGGAGATGGAACTGTACTTAATAAAGGCGCAGATATAACAGCAACAAATTTAATACATGGACAAATAAGTATAAATAATGGAGATGTTAAATTTGGAGCAAGAAAAGATACAAAAGATGTAGAAACATCATCAAAGAGCAGTGGAGTAAATCTATCTGTAAGAATAAAATCACAAGCCTTAGATAGAGCGAAACAAGGAGTGGACTCATTTAAACAAATGAAGTCAGGAGATATACTTGGAGGTATAGCTTCATCAACTAACACTATTACAGGAGTAATAAGTGGACTTGCTTCTAATCAAGGAACTAAACTCCCTTTAAGTGCTGTAAAAGCAGATAATACTGTTGGGAAAGATAACTTAAAAGCTGCACAAGCAAATAATAATTTTTATGCAAATATGGGAGTGAATTTAGGATTTAATAAATCAAGTTCAAATTCTAAATCGCATAGTGAATCTGGAGTTGTAACAACAATAAAGGGAAAAGATGAAAATTCAAGTATAACTTACAATAAT
>OGEW01000584.1_pt1 | contig 11818 bp, 12 predicted proteins | sample 1570781 | NCBI WGS metagenome assembly OGEW01 (sample SAMEA2582047, study PRJEB24529) | metagenome | biome: Human gut stool | place: China | collected 2011 | reverse complement strand
TTACAAAAATCTGGGCACGGCGACCAATATTCAGCTACAGCTGCAGAATACGTCCGGAACGGATTTAAAGAACGGCACACAGACTCAGGTGTCGGTTGATGACTCGACGCTGTCGGCCAGCTTTCCATTAAAGGTGAGGGCAGTGACTGTGAATGGCGGAGCCACGCAGGGCACGATTTCGTCGGTTATCAGCGTCACCTATACCTATCAGTGAAGGAAACATGCAGCTTATCCGTTTTATCAGAGTGTTTATAATTGCGTCTGTCGCCCAGCTGGTATGGATTAATGGTGTCGGGGCATTTCTGAAATGAGATTTTATAACACTCATATATATATAATCAGCGGGAAAATCAGGGTGTTTGAAATGCATAATGCAAAAAGAAGTCTGACATTCAGCTTATTAATTCTGTGCATTGGTTTGATGAGCCAGTCGGTAAAGGCTGCACTCAATCCAACGAATTACTTTCAGTGTCAAGTGGCATCAACGGGGCAGGTTTTATCCGAAAATACCTCATCAACTGCAGTTGTCAGAGTTAACCTGACTCCTGAGCTTCAGGCAGGTCAAAACCTGGTTGTTGACTTGACTAAAGAAATTTTATGCAGGAACAATACTATTGAAACAACCGCGAGCGGTGGTACTTCTCAGTGGGGGGTGAATACACGTCTGACGTCAGGCTCGACATTTAGTGGGGCTCTGGCTAATTTCACAGGTTCAGTATTTTTCAGAACCGAAACATTTCCACTCCCCTTATCAAGCGGGACAAATTTATATGCGGTAGAAAGCCGTTCATATTCTTCACTTCCGCTAAGGCTGTATCTTTCACCCATCGGGGCCGCAGGTGGGGTCGTAATTAAGGCTGGTACACTTGTGGCAACTCTTAATATGATCATGTACACAACTAACCCCAACCGTGCAACGGCTAATTTCACCTGGAATATTTATGCGAATAATGATGTCGTTATTCCCACCGGAGGGTGTGACGTCTCAGCACGCGATGTTACCGTATCCTTACCAGTATATCCTGGCGCTGAAACACCGGTTCCTCTTACTGTTCATTGTGCATCCACTCAGTCTCTTTCGTATTATTTAACAGGTACACTGGCTTCCGGAAGCACAAATACTTTCACGAATACCTATACCGGTACAACGGCTGCTTCTGGGGTCGGTATACAATTGCTCCGTAACGGCAGTGCGATTCCGCCGAACCAAAATATCTCTCTGGGCGCAGTGGGGACGTCTGCTGTCAGCCTTGGTCTTACCACGAACTATGCACTAACTACAGGACGTCTTACGGCTGGTAAAGTCCAGTCAGTAATCGGAGTGACATTTGTTTATGACTAAAAGAAAAAGTGAGAAGTCTGCGCAGGCTTGCATTTTTTCTCCGTGCTTTGTAGCCGCTACAGGTCTGAAAGAATTATTGAGCGCGCAAGGTTTTGATACGAGAGTTGTATTGCTTAGTGAGCTGCAAGCTGGCTCTGAACCTTCTCAAAGTAAAGATGTGAAGGAGGAGTGCGGACTCTATGTTTTTTATATCCCCAGAGAATCTTTCTATTTTCTTATTACATTAATGGAGATAGCACGCCGAATAAACGAAAAAAAAGCAGACGTGGATTTCGTCTTTGTGAGTAGTGTTTCATGTTCCTGGCTTCACCGGAATATTTTACAGATGCCAGGTGGGGAAAGCTTTACTTTCAATGCCAGGATTACTTCATCGAGATTGAGTGTAAATCGTCTTGGTCAGTATTTTCAGCGAATTAAATTAAACCTCCCATTTATTTCCAGAGACACATACATGATTAACAAAGGAGGTGACGGGAATGTGGGCTTGACTCCTCGTGAAACTGAAGTTCTTCTTGAACTCTTTAGCTATACTGGCACAATGATTGTATCAAAAAATAAATGTGTAGCATCGAAAACGTTATATAACCAGAGAAAATCAGGGCTAAGGAAGATGGTTGAAAATTCTGCAGAGCTTGCCGGGAAACTTCCCGGAGCATCAAAGAGATGGAAGGCCAGGCTGGCTCAAAAAGAAATGTCTGGTTATGAAAAAGACTTTGTGACCGGTATTGAGATGCAGGAGGTTTATCAGATTTACCAACCAATTATAAATATTTCACGGGAAATTTGTGGCTTCGAAATACTCACTCGCTGGCGCCAGAAAGGATATGTAATCTCTCCCGACGAATTTATTCCAGGCCTTAAGTCTGAAAGCGTCCTTTTACTGCTTACAGCCATGAGCCTCAAAAATGCCATTGATGGAATAAACCGATATGGCGGAAAGTGTTTTTTTTCCATTAATATACATCCAGATTTGAATAGCTGCCCGGGGCTGGTCAAGATGTGTATAGAGGCTTGCCGGCAGTTGAATGATTCTCGCTGGAAAAGTCAGCTTGTACTTGAATTTTCTGAAAAATCAGACTTTCACAAGTCGCCCGACATTATAGATGTGCTGAAATCAATTAGTCAGCTGGGTGTAACGGTATATCTTGATGACTGCTTCTCTGAAGGAAGTGTATTTTTTCCGGTCAGAAAATACTCCTTCGACGGGTATAAGCTGGATAAAAGTATTGTGGATAATATATTGACCAGCAAAGAAGATATGGCATTAATTACTTCGCTTGCAGGTTATTGTTCTATGACCGGGAGACACTGCATCGCTGAAGGGGTTGAAGATATGTTTACATTTGAAAAACTAAAGAAGTTAGGTATTGAACTCTTTCAGGGGTATCTGTTCTATAAGCCCGTGAGCATAACCGACCTTACATCTTTGATTCAGGGAGCGAAGTGTGCTGATAGACTGAAGCATACAGATATTTCCTGACTGCTTAGGGGATTGTTAAAAATTACTATCACAGCATAACATAAATGATAAAACTAACAGATTTCTCAGGCAGAACGGTGATTGTCAGGATAACTGAAATACGTATGGTGCACAGTCATGGCGATAAATCGGTGGTGTTTATAAAAGATATTCAGGAGCCTATAAAAGTTAATCACAGACTCGAAGAGATAGAAGGGCTTATTAAAACTCAGAATGCTATTCTGAACCCTAATGAAAAGTTTTAAAAATCCGCGCCATACTTCAGGCGCGGATTTCACGCTACGATCAAGTGTTTTCTGGATGTAGGAGTGTTACTTGTTCAACTCATTTTGTGCATCAAGAAGTTCATTTTTGGCTTCCTGAAGTTTCTTTTCTTTCTTACGGATTTTATCCGTACTGCCTGTTTCTTTTACCCGAGCAAGTTCAGCCATTCTTTCATTGACCTTTCTTTCCTTCTCGGCAATTTTATGCTGACGTTCGAGAGTCAGTTTTTCATCAGTACAGTTTTGACGTAATTCACTCAGTGCCTTTTCGAGACCTGATAACCGGTGATGATTGCCATGCTGGGTTGCGTAGTCAATTTGTTGTTGGATTTCATGTTCTTTTGCAGCACATCCCTTCAGTTCACTGGAAGCATGTGCTGTGAATGATAAAAGCGAACCAGTTATTGTAAGACAGGCCAGAGTTGTTTTAATGTATCTCATGATATATCCTTATTCACAATGAAAAGAAGATGGTTTTGCCATCGCTAACAACATTTTATTTTTTATAAGTGTACTTTCTTCACGCCGTGATGATGATAGGATTATTCTTATAGGTCCATTTTTAAATTATATTTATGCACTCTGAACCTCAATGGAAATTAAACGTCAGCAAAAAAAACCTTGACAAAAATAAGATAAAGCGCGCATTTTATCCGTCACACTTCAAGGAAGACTATATGCAGGTACTGCTTATTTCACTCGCACTGGTTGCGATATCGTTTTCGGTGCTTTTATTTTTTTATGCTTTCTGGATATTCTTACAGGAAGGTGATGCGCCATTTGTGAGCATACTTGTGGCCCTGGCATTCATTGTCATTAGTTTCTATTGCCTCGTATGGCATACACTTCTGGTCTTCAGAAGTCATGGTATCACCGTACATATATATTAGTACGGATAACATTAATAACCAGCCAGTTAAAAATAAGCATATCTGGATCGATTGAGAAATCCGGACATGGACTGCCCATGTCATTCCGTGAGGGATAATCACACTCCCCCGAATCATTGACATACAGTACCATACCCGATAAGTTACTGGGAGTGGTGTACCTTTTTTATAAAAAGGGCGTAAACAGCATGTGTCATTTATTGATGCTTAAAAGGACGCGAGTCACGATGGCTGATCAAAGGCTCTCCGGTCGTCACCCGGCACCACACCTGCTACTCATGCAGTCAGGCGTTGTTCTGAGTGAGCTAATCGTTGATAAAAAATAACCCGCACAGAGAAAGCGGGTCAAACGGTTATGTTTAGAGTATGCCTGGTTATTATTTTTAGATATCCAGAATATATAATTTATCTTTTTTTCAACTTTAAGTAAACAGATACGCCTAAAATAAATACTATGACTTTCATTCTGATTTCTGTATTTAGCTTCATATTCCCGGATAAAAGCTATTACTTAGCTTTTTGCGGGTATGCCGCATCAAATGCTCCTGTACGAATGGCAGTCCCGGGCAATATGCGGATACTACGTGTTATAGTGCCTGAACACCTTCGCATGTTCCTTTCTGTGCTGGCAGCAACATAAAAGCCCCAGACAGCAGGAGTAAATCAACCTTGAGCGGGACAAAGGGGTAGTTGACTTTGTTGCCAGGGGCTGCTTCTCTCAGTATCCCGGAGCATCGTTGAGGAATGTCCCGGCGAATGATAAGAGCAAAAGAATATGCGTCCCGCCTCATCAGGTCAATGTGCCTGAAAGCACTTCAGCTGAAAAAGACGCAACATCAGACCAGTGATACAGGGTTGAGGATATATAATTGCCCAGGATGTTTTGACCTGTGGCCACGTATTTAAGTCATTACATATTAACCTGACTAAGCGATAGGGCAATGCCGGAGAAACAGAAGCTGGAGAGAGGGACTGAAGGGGTATCCCTACATAACTTACTGTTCGCGAATGAAAATATGGAATAGCAACATTAACCCGGAAGTAAAGGACAAAAGTGAAATGAAGGACAGTAAAGCAGAGGAACTGGAGGCCAGAGGATTATACAGAAGAGCCGCTCAGCGATGGCTTGAAGTCATGCTCATGTCACATGACAGGAATGACCAGGATAAGGCAAGGCAGAAGCATAATGAATGCGTTCGAAAGTCAAAGCGGCCTCCTCACAGGCTCGACAACCTTAGTGGGTTGAGCGAGGCGGCTCAACAAACGCAAATACGAATGGGTCTCAATTTAAAGGCTGGAAGAGACTTCAACGAGCCCCGCGTTTCCCGAAAAAAATCTGACTGACTGAAATAGTATGAAATCAATTCAATCAGAATGTTAACGTTGCGGATTGTAATTTTATGCTCAGAGTCAAAGAGCGTAATGCCAGTCTATGGTCAGTAATATGACGTACAGTCACCCGGAAGGAAGAATGTCCTTCAGGTGTGATTAAAAGGTGGAAATGGTTGATGTACATGCCAGGTCAACTGTTCTTCATTTTTTTCGTGCAAACATAATACAGCCGAACAAAGCTGAAGTTACAGTGGTCCAGGAATCACAGGACCAACGAGCGACGCACCTTTTGAATAGTATCGACAGTGAATTATACAGGAGTTAAGCTTGGATAAGAGGCTAAGTTTCAGACAGTTCCTTGAGATTAACAGCAAACTTATGCATATATCAGATACGTGGTCAGATCTGTGGGTTATGATTTATTACACACAATTAAGTGTTGGGAGGTTAATAAGACTTAAATACGATGATATAAGTGATAATTCATTTAATACAGGCAAGCGAGGGCGCCTAGAAGAACTATGTATTGAATCAACAGCCCCGATTAAACAGATACTGAAGCGCAGGAGAAAACAATATCCTGATGATATCTATGTCTTCCAGAGTCATTCAAATCGTGTGAAAAGCCCCCAGATTGCGTATTCTGGCCCAACGTGAACAGCCATTCTGGCGGAATGTGAACGCTGTTTCTGGTTCTGCGTGAACGCGTATTCCGGCGGAAAATACCATGATTTTGCACCATGACCAGAATCACTGTTCATTTTGCCAGAATCGGTGTTCACCCGGACGGAATTACCGTTCGCGTCACCAGAATCTTTCTTAACGCATTGATTGTTCCTGCTATATCTCTTCGTTTCATTCTGAGGAGAGAGATATGCCAAACAAGACAATCGCAATGCGTAAAATCCGTGAAATTTTAAGGCTGCGTTTTGAGGTCGGGCTGTCCTTCCACCAGATAAGCCAGTGTGCCGATGTCAGTACGCTTGTTACTGAAGACAAGGCTCATTTTGCTGAGCTTGCCGGCGTAGCTGGCCTGTCACTTAGCGCATGTGTTTTGGAGGCTATGAGGGAAACAGCAAAGAGACAAGATAGGTAATGAGTAGATGTTCGTAATGTATAATCAACAAGAAGATCACCATGACGGCTCATGTAGCGGATTTTTTCACTTTGGATAAAGTTAACCAACTCAAAATCATTCAGGATGTTGTTGATTGCCGTTTGACAACTCAAAAGGCAGCGTAGCGCCTAGATATTTCCTATCGCCAGTGCCGACGCCTTCTGTCGCGTTACCACTATCTGGCCCGCTTGATATGATTAAGCAACCGGCTGCACTTTGTCAGCGCAGAAGCTGGCAGACACGCCACGGAATTAGTGACAGAAAGGCTGCAAATCACTCAGTCCAGCTTAAATCAATAATTGCTCTGCCTCGGAGTAGCGCAGAGCAATTTATGGTTCCCTTACTTAGGAGAAATCAGGAATCTTGCCACTCAGCAAAAACCTCTTTACTGTTCTTTAATAAAATTACTTTATTGTCATCAACTTTTTCAACCCAGTTTAAGGGAATATAATGATGCTTACCATTTGACTCAGGGTCACTTTTAGCGAGCTTGATACGCTCTCCATCCAAATGGTCAACAATACCAACATGCGTACCGCAACTGGCTACAACCTGAGTATGATCCTTAATTTCAGTTTTATTAATCATGACAAATATCCTGTAAAGTTATATGAATAAAGAACGATAATAACTTTAGAACATGAAAATAAACCTGCCAAGTAACATTAGCATTTTGAAACATCATTGACAGAATTAATTATCCCGTCTAGCGATTTAACAGAATGTAGTTAAAACAGTTCTTAGTTGAGATTTTCAAAAATGCGTGCTGGAGTCATTCGTAAAAAAAACAGAAGGTTAATAGATAATTCTAAGGTGACGAACTCTTTTAATCTCCCGATTTGACATATGTTTCCTTGACAACTTGACAGGACTCGCTCTCTGAAAAAGGAAATTCTATTTATCTGCGAAACCTAGTACTCCCGTAGTGGAGATCCCTGTTTGTGATTAAAAAATGTACCTGAAATTTCCTTTCGAAGAAGGATGCTATGGTGGTAAATATCCAGGGTATTGATCATGTAGGTGTTACTGTTCCTGATATAGAAAAAGTCACGGAAATTTTCATATGGGCATTAAATGCTGTAGTTTTATACGACTTTTATCCCCATATTATTGATGCATTTATCATCGTCATCACTTCACTTTCTCTGATACAATAGCCAGTGTTTTATTATGCAGATGCAATACTTTAACCTTTTGAAGACAATTTATGAATATTGATACAAGTGTCATGTCGATGTGCATGGCCGTTTTATTAGTCATGAGCGTTTTACTGGATTAACACACCTGAGATGCTGGTTTCATCGTGATGTGATTTCTGTTTGTCATCAAATGAATTGCAGTTGCGCTCAGTAACATGGCAGAAACCATCGCGACAAAAGGAAATGTCACCGATTTAAAAAAAGTAAACAATGGCTTCCTGGGATTACTACGTAAGCTTTTCAGCTCAGCGTGCGTTGCGCCCGGGGTACACCGGGACTGGTTTTAGATGCGCGTCAGCGCATGGGAGGCGCTCTGCGCCGGAGACCCCCGTAGCGAAGCGAGGACGAAAAAAGTATTATGGCTGAAGCCGTAATAATCCCCCACCCTTGTATGTAATAGGGGCTCTGTTGCATTAAGAAGTCGTAAGATAACATGCTATTTTTTTGCTATGTTACCTGACTATGCCGCTGATCCGAAAAGCCTTCAAACGTCTGCACTATCCTGTCGATATTATTGCTCAGTGGGTTCGCTGGTATCTGGCTTACTCACTTAGCCTGCGAAATCTGGAGGAGATAATGGTAGAGCGTGGGATTATCGACGATCGTTCCACACTTTACCGTTGGGTCATTCGCCTGGTATCGCTTCTGGATAAGGCATTTCGCCGGCATAAACGTGCCGTGGGAGGCCGGTGGCGAATGGATGAAACTTACATCAGAGTCAGGGGTAGTGGAAATATCTGTACCGGGCGGTCGATACCGAAGGTCAGACCATCGACTTTTTGTTGACGGCTAAACGGGATGCCGCAGCGGCCCTACGCTGCTTCCGCAAAGCCATTCGCCAGCATGGTGAACATGAGGTGGTAACCATCGATAAAAGTGGCGCCAATACAGCGGCACTGGCAACAGTCAATGCCAGCAAATCAGAAGAAGAAATCATCACCATCAGGCAAAGCAAGTATCTGAATAACCTGATTGAGCAGGATCACCGAAATATCAAACGACGAATTCGTCCGATGCTGGGATCTAAGTCGTTCCGTCGGGCACAGATGTTGCTGTCAGGCATTGAGCAGCTCCACATGATACACAGAGGGCAATATCAACATCCAGCAGGTGATGGAATGTCACCTGCGGAACAGTTTTATTTACTGGCAGCCGGAATAATCGACAATGCGAGGCTTTACTGACTTACCTCCGTTATTGCGACAGAGCCGCTTTGTTGAATCAATCGGATATAGATAAAAGCTCCTCCCGTCACTGACCTACTCAGGCAATCCGCACACTTTCTGGCATCCCTGCACGCGTCATTTTGTTTAAAGCACGGATCCCTCACCAACCTGCGCATCGTATTCACGCAGCGTCAGGTACCCACCGAACAGTTCTTTAACACGGTACATTGCCGTTTCGGCCACCGACCGCCGGTTATAAGCCGTGTACCATTTCCAGTAAGCACTGCTCCCGGTTAGTCTCTGCCTGGCCACCGCCTGATTTCTGTCCGCATACTCCGCCGCACAGTAATCCGCCCGGGTTCGCGCCCCAGAAATACACCCTGCGACTTCCCGCACTGGCGATGTGCGCTTGCACTGGACATGCCCCCTTCCGACGGTATCGCTATCCGGTTATCCCGACATCGACCGGCTAAACCACAAAATGTTTCCAAATTATTCTGTAGTAATGTTTTGTTAATTTTCCACACGTTTTAATTAAGTTTTGGCGAAGTATATTTTCGCAGTGTAATTATTAAGCCCAATCTTCAACTCCTATGATTTAGACCGGACTGAAGCCAATTGAAATAAAATACTGTCAACCAGTCTGCTGCATTTTTTGTGACTAAGCCATACAGGCGATAATTATCGACTATGCTTTCACTGTTACGCGTATCAATTCCCTAACTCTCTCATTTAAGGCAGGAACGTAATGCACACTAAATACTCCATTCATGCCCAGTCACAGACCTTACCGGGTTCAGAAGCCCGACTGGATCCACTTGCTGAAGCAGTGCGCGAAGACTATCGCGGCAGCGATAAGCTGGCCGGTAAAATTGCGCTGATTACCGGAGGTGACAGCGGCATTGGTCGCTCTGTCGCACAGCACTTTGCGATTGAAGGCGCGCAGGTTGCCATCACTTACCTGCCCGAAAGTGAAGACGAGCGGAATGATGCCGAGTCGGTAAAGAAGAACATTGAAGAACGCGGCGCTACCTGCCGTATATATCCGGTTGACCTGCGCTCTGCGGAAAAATGCCGGCAGCTGATCGCCGACGTAGTGGCTGATTTTGGCGGGCTGAATATTCTGGTGAATAACGCCGGTACTCAGTACCCGGTAGAAGATATTACCGAGCTCAGCGATGAACAATGGATTAATACTTTTAACGTTAATATTCACAGCATGTTCTATTTAACTAAAGCTGCTCTGGCACATTTCAAAGACGGCGATAGCATTATTAACACCACGTCAGTGAACGCGTATATTGCTCGATTACTCCGCCACTAAAGGGGCTATCGTCAGCTTTACCCGCGCACTGTCAAACCAGATTGCCGCCTCTGGCATCCGCGTTAATGCCATAGCGCCCGGTCCGGTCTGGACCCCGCTACAGCCCGCTACGCTTGGTCAGCACGATCCGCAGTCGCTGGAAAACTTCGGCAGCGAAACGCCAATGGGACGCGCCGGGCAGCCAAGCGAGCTGGGACCTGTTTACGTTTTCCTGGCCAGCGCGGACTCCTCTTATATCAGCGGTCAGGTAATTCATCCTAACGGCGGTACTATGGTTGGCGGTTAAGGAGACTGCAATGTATTTTCCCGAACTGGACAGGAGCTGGCTAAACAGCACCTATCACCACGACTGGGTTGAACAGGAAGGCCGGCGGTTGCTGGCATTTTACCGAAACGCCGTTTGCCCTCTGGGCGGCTTCGCGGCACTGGACATCCACGGTAAGCTTCCTGCGGACAGCCAGCCGGACACGATGCTCACGGCTCGCATGACGCACTGCTATGCGCTCGCCTCGCTGAAAGGCGAACCTGGTGCACATACGCTGGCCAAATGGGGCGTGGACTCGCTATTGAACCAGCTGAAGGACACAGAACACGGTGGCTGGTTTGTCGGACTGCCGGAACAGAGCCGTAACGAACCCAAGACCGCCTACCTGCACGTTTTTGTCACGCTTGCGGCCTGTAACGCCCTGCTCGCCGGCATTGAGGGCGCAGATCGGCTGTTCACCCAGGCCACCGACATTCTGACGACTCACTTCTGGCAGGAAGACGAAGGCGCTCTGGCAGAATCCTTCAGCTGTGACTGGCAGCAGCCTGCTTATTATCGCGGTGGCAACAGTAACATGCACTGCACTGAGCTGTTTTTACAGCTTGCCGATGTTACCGGGGATGCAGTATGGCGCAAGCGCGCGCTGGCTATTGTCGACCGGGTTATTCATCAGCACGCCCCCGCCAACGGCTATCTGCTGGCCATCATCAGCGGCGACTTCGTGAGCGTGCTCTTCCTGATGTTCACCGGCAAGCTCTGGGATTTCATCGAGCTGAAGGGCGTCAACAAGACCCTCTGGAAGCAGATGCTCCACTTCTCGCTGCCCATGATACCGGCCCAGATAAGCTTCTGGATCATCAACGCATCCGATTTGTTCTTTGTGCGTGAGATGTGCGACGGCCTCGACGGCCACAGCGGCGACGCATGGAGCGGCCTGCTCTCCACCGGCTACTTCCTGCCCACCATCCTCACGACGCTGGGCCTTATCTTCTACGACGCATGGCAGCTGTCGGCTGTCACCGAGGAAGAGGGGAGAGCCAAGTTCTTTACCCAGATCTTCCGCACCTATTCCAGCGTGCTGTTCTGCTGTGCAGCGGGCATCATCTGGCTCTGCCGCCCGGTCATGCACGTCATGAAGTCCAACTACTATTACGCATGGCACTTCGTGCCGTTCCTCGTGCTGGCGTCTACCTGCAGCTGCTTCAACCAGTTCATGAACAGCGTCTATGTCGTGAATAAGAAGTCCCAGCGCAGCATGGTCACCATGATGGCCGGTGCCATCAGCAACTGCCTCATGAACTACTTCTTCATCAAGTGGTGGGGGCCCGTGGGCGCTACCTATGCGTCCTTCCTTGGCCTTGCGCTGGTGTTCACCCTGCGTGCCATCGATGCCCACCGCATGATCGGGATGCAGGTGCATCCGGGCCGCGTGCTGGTGAA
>OGEW01000571.1_pt1 | contig 11992 bp, 16 predicted proteins | sample 1570781 | NCBI WGS metagenome assembly OGEW01 (sample SAMEA2582047, study PRJEB24529) | metagenome | biome: Human gut stool | place: China | collected 2011 | reverse complement strand
AGGGATTAAGGCTGATGGTCGCATTGAAGGCATCAACTTTGCAGCCGGCCGCCTTGCCGCCGCTTTCAATCACGGATTCGTTGATAAGTCGATGGCAGAAGTTTATGACGTGGTGCGCATGATTCTGACTGCAAAAGAGGATTTAGCCAACAACCCAGCAGAAGATGGTTTGTCAGGTGAGTATGCAGAAAAGTCACTGGCTGAGTGGGAAGCTGCGCTGCGCGAGGGGGCCGACAAATGATTACCGGGACCACAAATTACGATGAAGTTCCTGATGTTCGTTGCGCCTTGTGCGGCGGTTATTACAAAGCCGACGATCCGGAAAGTCACGAATGCGAAGAGGAAGCACATGACGAAATTGAATGTGATATCTGCGGCTTCAAAAGCACAGACCCGGACGGTGCTCACTACTGCTGCGAGGATAACTCCGATGACTGATATCACCGAACTGGCGCAGCGTATGAAGGCTGCTGCTATGCGAGCTAAGGCAGCAACCGAAGATTACGTTGCCCATCGCATGTCCATCACAGTCTTCCTCGAAGAATGCAAAGAATTTAACGACCTGTCAGATGGTCCAGACAACATCATCGCTTTGGCCGAGGCGCTGGAGAAGGCGCAGCAGCGCATCGTCGAGCTGGAGTCTCGCACCATCACCGTGAAGCAATATGATGAATTTCAGATTTGCCATTACGGTGCCACTGAGGACTACGCGAAGGGATATATCGACTGTCAGAACAACTTTTCCAAATGGCTGACCGCCGCTGGCATCAAGTTGGAGGCTGAGTGATACATGATTCACTATCACGGTGGGCCTATAACACCGGATACGTGCGCAATGAAGGCGTGGAAAGCACGTCACGCTTTCATAAGTTTCGCACACTCCGGGCAAATAAACCTGGCATCTGAATATTGCCAGTCCTTCGCTCTCGACAATGGCGCATTTACCGCCTGGAAGGAGGCTGGGAAAAACAAAATCGACTGGAGCGATTATGACGAGTTTGTGGCTCGTTGGATGAATCACCCCGGATTTGATTTCGCCATTATACCTGACGTTATCGACGGAGGAGAGCGGGAGAATGACGAGTTACTGCTTGCGTGGCCGCATGGGAAATTCATCGGCGTTCCGGTATGGCACATGAACGAAAGCGATGAGCGGTTTATCAGGTTGTGCAACGAGTGGCCTCGGGTGGCGATAGGCAGTTGCGGCGATTACGACGTTAAGCGACCAAACCTTGCAGTCGCCAGAATGAAAGACCTGATTCGTCACGTTGTAGATGAGTACGGACAGCCGATAACCAAGCTTCACGGCCTTCGTATGTTGAATCCGTTGATTTTCACGAAGCTTCCGCTGGCGAGCGCCGATTCCACGAATGTGGCCCGCAATATCGGGATAGATAAAGCCTGGTCTGGTGCCTATGCGCCAGCATCGAAAGAGACTCGCGCAGCCCTGATGGTGGAGCGCATTGAATCACATAATAGCCCCGGTTCGCTTACATATTGCGAGCAGCGCGACCGGTTCGACATGCAGCTGCAACTGGCAGTGTAAGGAGCCAACCAATGACCAGCAAATTAACCAGAGAGCCAATCACTCACGAATTGAAAATTTACCCTGAATTCTTCTCTGCTGTTTGTACTGGCGTTAAACGCGCAGAGCTACGCAAAAATGACCGTGATTATCGGGTAGGCGACACTCTCCATCTTCTGGAGACACCGCGCGGTAGCTGTCACGGCACGGGAGAGTTTATAAATGCCACAATCACCCATATCGCTGACGTTGGCGAATGGATGCCGGGATATGTCCTGCTGAGCATTGAGCGAGAGGCAATGGACCGAAAGGCCGCAATGGACAGCGAGCCGGTGGCTTTCATCAATGGAGCATGGACGCTGGTTTATTATCGCCCGCCCAAAGAGTCAGGGCTAAAGATTGGCGACAAGCTCTATCGCCACGCGCAGCAGCCGGTAGTGCCGGATGGTTACGTGATGGTGCCGAAGGAGCCGACACCAGAAATGATGGCAGTTATAAACGAAGCCATAAAATCTATGCGTGGTTCAGCGGCAACGTATGCAAGGGTGCTCGCAGCCGCCCAGCAGGAGATGATGAAAGATGAAGCAAACAATCTTTCTCCGAAGTAAACAGCAACAGCAATCAGCAATAAACTCCATTCTCGCAGCGCCTCTGAACACCGATAAACCCGTCACCATCCGCATCACCGAATATAAACGCAACCTCGACCAGAATGCTCGCTTCCACGCGATGCTGGGTGATATTGCGCGACAGATTCAGTGGTGTGGAAAACAGCTAAAGCCGGAGCAATGGAAAGTTTTGCTGATAAGTGGTCATGCAGTCGCCACAAAGCAGCAGGCCGAGATTGTTCCCGGCCTTGAGGGTGAGTTCGTCAATATCAGAGAAAGCAGCGCAGAGATGAGCGTAAGCCGTATGGCGAGCCTGATTGAGTACACCATGGCGTGGGCTATTGGTCAGGGCGTCAGATTCACAGACAGGAGGTATGGATGACGCGATGTGACCGATGCGGAGAACGAAAAGACGATTACCGATTCAGGCCCGGGCAACCCTACTGGCACAAATGGTGTATTCGCTGCGAACGCTCTCCGGTTGGTGATTTTCCGCTACCTCAAACCAAGGAGGACGTGTGGCACGACGAAGCGCAACGCAAATCGTAATAGATCATCTGATATTCACACCCACCAATCGCAGCAGAAACCGAAAGAAACCCATTCCCGCAGAATCCGACATTGTCACTTTCAATTACACGGCTCATCTGTGGGATATGCGCTGGCTCAGAACCAGGGCAAGGAGGAAAGGTGCTTAGTCCTGAACAGATTCAACAATACCAGTCAGAAAGCAATTGTCGTGCTGGCTACTGCATGCAGTGCAAGACAAAGCTAACCCCTGTTGAAGTTCATGTATGCGATGCCTGTGCAATATCGCTTTACGCCGACCCTAACGGATTCATGACGGAGGAAGATGATGGCTCTCAAGAGGGATAAGTTTGATGATGTTTTCTCCCAACTAGTCAGGGAGAGAACGAACTGGGAGTGTGATTATTGCGGTCGAACATTCCACCACGAACACGCCAAATTACACTGCTCACACTTCAAATCACGCCGACACAAATCAACCCGCTACCATCCCTATAACGCTTTCGCTCACTGCGTAGGCTGCCATCGCAAGCTCGAAGAAGACCCCTACGAATTTACCGCGCATGCGGAGATTGTCTACGGGGAGATGACTATCGAGCGAGTAGCGCGTCTGGCATGTGTTCCTGTGCGGTTAAAGCCGTGGCAGATGGATGAGTTATATCAGCACATGAAAAGTGAACTGAAGCGATTACGAGAGCTTAGAGCGGGAGGTGAGGTAGGGCGTATCGAGTTCACTTTGCCCGAATGGTACCAGGAGGGAATTATGGTTCATATGGGGGAGGCTGCATGAGGCTTGAAAGTACCGTCAGATTCCACTCTCCAAAATCCCCACAGTTTACCGACTCACCAAGGGCTACAGCCACGGAAGCGCTAACCGGTACTGATGTTATGGCTGCTTTTGGAATGGTGCAAAGTCGCGCTCCGCTCGGGTTCAGTGCTTTCAGCGGCAAGATGAACCTGAGCGATAACGACAAACGGAAGGCAATACAGTTACTGGTACAGCATGGGATGAAGCATTGCGACAAGGTGGCAGCCTTACGCAAACTTGAAACCAATGTTAAAGGGAAAGTGGTGCAAACACTCGCAACCTTTGCGTATCAGGACTATTGCCGATCAGCGGCGAGTAGCGTCACGTGTCCATGCTGTAAGGGGCGTGGCGTACTGCGCAAAAAGGAGGTTGTGGTTAAGCATCCAGGCTGCGGAGAGAAAACCCCAGCAACAACGGCGGTAGAAATGACAGAATCTCTCTGTGCTAAATGCAACGGCGCAGGCGTCATATCGACATCTTGCGTTAAGTGCAGGGGGAGAGGTGTTGCCCTGGACAGGAAGAAAACGGACCTGCAAGGAACTCCCTTTTATTCATCCTGCAAGCAGTGCTCAGGACGTGGGTATGAGCGGCTTCCTGCCGCATCATGCTACCGGGCGATATGCCAGTTCACCGATGCCATTTCTGCGGGGGTATGGGACAAGGCGATAAAACCGTTTTATGAGTCGCTAATTACTCAGATTGAAAAGGAGGAATCGCAAGCTGATGCAGAGTTATCGAAAGTTACCAGCAAAGTTTAATACCGGTAACGATTGCTACTTGCAAAATGATGAAAACTAGAATATCATCGCTCTAACACTAGAAATCCGTCTGATGTTAAGGTGGATTTGAAAGAAAGCCCTGAGTTAATTGCTCGGGGCTTTTTCGTTTCTGCAATCCAGTCAGGGCTCTTGAGTGAATGCGTGCCGCACTACACGTTGAAGCTCATACGCGAGAGTCCTGACTAGATTACCGAATCCCGCCAGCTGGGAAATCAGGCCTTAGAGCCAACGCCTTACCCTCATTGTCAGCCATTGCGCTGACTTTTTTATTCGCGCCCATCCAGACAGCTAACCACTTACCCTCTAATTTGCACTGGATGAGGCGCACCCTTTACTACACGAACAGCACCCGCCAATTATGCGAGGTGAGAGATATGCGTATGCCCTATAAACAGGATTTCATCGCCGCTCTGCTGGCAGCCAAAGAGCAGGGCATTGGCGCAATACTTGCCTTCATGATGGCGTACCTGCGAGGCCGCTATAACGGTGGCGCCATGACGAAGACATTAATTGATGCACTGATGTGCGCAATGATTGCCTGGTTCGTTCGAGACCTTCTCGACTTTACCGGCCTTAGCAGCAATCTCGCCTACATCGCCAGCGTGTTCATTGGCTATATCGGTACAGACTCGATCGGCAATTTGATTAAGAAGTTCGCCGCCAGAAAAGCAGGGGTTGATGATGCTGGAACTCAATAAGCAGCGTAAAGCGTTTCTGGATATGCTCGCCTGGTCTGAAGGTACCGATAAGGCCGGTCAGCCGACAAAGAACTGCGGCTATGATGTGATTGTTGGTGGTTCGTTGTTCAGCAATTACGCCGATCACCCCCGCAAACTAGTGACGTTAAACCTCAAACTAAAATCTACGGCTGCCGGGCGGTATCAACTCCTGGCCAGATGGTGGGATGCGTACCGCAAACAGCTTGGACTGAAAGACTTCTCTCCTGCGTCGCAGGACCAGGTCGCTCTTCAGCAAATCAAAGAACGTGGCGCGCTGCCGCTCATCGACAGCGGGCAGATTCGCCAGGCTATCGACCGCTGCAGCAATATCTGGGCATCATTGCCCGGCGCCGGCTATGGCCAGTTTGAGCACAAAGCAGATAACCTTATCGCCAAATTCAAAGAGGCCGGCGGCACGGTAAATGAGACAAAGTCATGAGCCGCTTAACCGCCACTATCAGCGCAGTGGTTATCTGCCTGATTGTTTGCCTCGGCTGGCTGGCCAGTCACTATTACGACAATGCCACCGAGTTCAAAAGGCAGCGTGACGAAAAAGCTCAGGCGTTAATGCTGGCTAACGCCACAATCACCGATATGCAGACCCGTCAACGTGACGCCGCTGCGCTGGATGCCAAATACACTGGAGAACTGGCAGATGCTAAAGCCACTATCGATCAGCTTGAGCGCGATGTTGCTTCTGGCAAGCGCAGGCTGCAGTTCAACGCCAGATGTCCCGCGAACGGAGCGACCGCAACCGGCGGCATGGTCGATGCTTCCGGCCCCCGACTTACTGACTCCGCTGAACGGGATTATTTCACCCTCAGAGGGCGGATCACCACCATTACCGGGCAAGTGAGCTACCTGCAGGAATATATCCGCACGCAGTGCCTGAAATAGGGCATTACAGGGCCACCTCTGGAAGTGGCCCGATAACGCTTTCTTACTATTGTTCCCCAAAAAACTCTTTAGCTGCATTTTGAAACTCTACCCTATCAATGCCTGTCTGTTGGGTTACGAGCTCAATAAACTGTGACCATTTGTCAGTTACAACATTTCCTCCATCCCAATGAGCGACATAAAAACGACTCTGAAAAACCGAAAAGTGGATAGTGATGTTGCCAAATTGGTAGTACATAGATTTCCTTCCCATATAAGTTCAGGTGGCGATCTTTAACGGCCGCCCGTTCATTTCATTAGCAATAAATTGAATGTTTAATATCCTCCTTTACGATAACAAAAAATAGAGGCTTTCATGATTAAACCCGACTGGGAGGCCATCGAGACGGCGTACCGGGCCGGGGTGATGTCTCTCCGAGAAATTGCATCGCAGCACGGCATTAGCGAAGGAGCTATCCGTAAGCGTGCCAAGCGTGACGACTGGTCTCGCGACCTGAATGCGAAGGTGAAAGAACGCGCTGACGATCTGGTACGCAAAGCAGAGGTACGCAAACAGGTACGCAGTGAAGTTACTTTTAACGAACGCGTACTCATTGAGGCGACGGCAGAGGTAATAGCCAACGTCCGCATGGAGCATCGCGGCGACATTAAGCGAGCCAGGCAGATAACGAATGCCCTGTTTGATGAACTTGGGGCAGAGTGCGCAGACGTGGCCGCACTGGAGATGCTCGGAGAGTTGATGTTCAACCCTGACGATAAGGGCCAGGACAAGCTCAATGAGATTTACCACAAGGTCATCAGCATGCCGGAGCGCGTTAAGTCGGTTAAGGCACTGAGTGACGCGCTGAAGAATCTGATCGGGCTTGAGCGTCAGGCCTACGACATCGACGGGCCGGAAGGCGACAACTCTGTTAAGCAACTTTCGGACCTGATGGATACATTGTCTCAGGGGGCGTAATGAAACCTGAGCACCTCAAGCTGCTGTCCGATAAAGACTGGCGGCTGAACAATCTTTACTGGATCACCGACAAAGAAGGTAAGCCGACTCGCTTCAGAATGACGCCGGAGCAGCGGGAATACTTCGAGGGGATTCATACCCGCAACATCATCCTGAAAGCTCGCCAGCTCGGATTTACCACAGAGGTGTGCATCATCCAGCTCGACGCTGCTCTGTTCGAGTCGGCAAAGTGCGCGCTGATCGCCCACACGCTGAATGACGCAAAGCGCCTGTTCCGCGAAAAAGTGAAGTACGCATACGACAAGTTGCCGGCAGAGATAAAAGCTGCCAACCCGGCGAGCAATGATTCGTCTGGTGAGCTCGTCTTTAAGAAGGGCGGCTCGCTATACGTCAGCACGTCATTCCGTGGCGGTACGCTGCGCTATCTGCACGTTTCCGAGTTCGGGAAGATATGCGCCAAGTATCCGGATAAAGCCCGTGAGATCGTCACTGGTGCTTTTGAGGCGGTATCGACTGGATGCTTCGCTACTATCGAGAGCACGGCGGAAGGTCGGGCGGGTTACTTCTTCGATTACTGCCAGACGGCAGAGAAAGCGCTGTTGCAGGGTAAGCCGTTATCTGCGCTGGACTGGAAGTTTTTCTTCTTCTCCTGGTGGAAGAATCCGCAGTACGCAATCGACCCGGTCGAACCGCTGCCAGTACGCCTGATTGAATACTTCGCTGAAATGGAGGCGAAGCACGGCGTAGTAGTCAACGAACGCCAGAAAGCCTGGTATTACGCCAAAGAAAAGACGCTCGGCGACGACATGAAGCGCGAATACCCGACCATTCCGGCCGAGGCGTTCCAGCAGTCGGTCGAGGGCGCGTACTACGCCAAACAATTCCGCTGGCTCTACACCAACAAGCGGATCGGCAAAATCCCGGATAACTCACACCTACCGGTTCACACGTTCTGGGATATCGGTGTTGGCGACTCCACGGCCATCTGGTTTGTTCGCGAAGTTGGAGAGGAGTTTCACATCATCGACTACTACGAAAACTCCGGCGAAGGCCTGAGGCACTACATGAAGGTGCTGAAAGACCGGGGATATGAGTATGGCGAGCACTGGGGGCCGCACGACATCGATAATCGTGAATTTGGCGCAGATGCAAAATCGCGGAGGGAGCTCGCCCAGGAAGGGTATGAAATCGACGGTCAGGTTTACAGCATGACATTCCAGGTGGTGCCAAAAGTCGGTGTTGATACCGGCATTGAGTCGGTGCGTGAAATTCTCCCATCCTGTGTTTTCGATGAAGAGAAATGCGCTGAAGGCATTTCCCACCTTGAGGGCTATCGCAAGGAGTGGGATGACAAGCGCGGCTGCTGGAAAGATAAGCCACTTCATGACTTCACATCACACGGTGCTGACGGCTTCCGCTACTTTGCTGTAGCGAAGAACAACCACAAGCAGGTCGGCGCAGTATTCTTCTAAGGAGCTCATCAGTGAGTGAATTAAGCACCGGGGAGCAGTTCCTCGTTAATGCCCTTGCTGATGCAATTGGGCGCCAGCGCATGCTCTACGCAGGGCGTAATGGCAACGTCAAGCGGACCAAACTATGGGACGAGTTCGGCTATCCTGACACTCTGACCTTCGACAACTTCTATCGACAGTATCGCCGCGGTTCAACCGGTTTTGCAGCTGTCCATAAATTGCTGGATTCCTGCTGGATGGACAGGCCGACAATCATCGATGGTGATGAAGACAGGGAGTCGACCGAAACTACGCCATGGGAAAAGTCAGTTACCAAACTGATGAAAAAGCACTGGGCGAAAATTAAAGACGCTGACCGCCGCAATATGGTTGGGCGTTACTCAGCACTTCTGATTCAGGTGAAAGATAATCGAGACTGGAGTGAGCCTGTTGATGTGGCACTGGTCCAGAGGCTCGGTAGTGCTGCACTGGTTAAACTAATCCCGGCATGGGAGCCGCAAGTCAAACCTTGCAACCTTGATATTGATACCTGGTCGGAAACCTACGGGCAGCCGGTCAGCTATCAGTTCAATGAGCAACCGATAGGCGACGAAGGGACATATAGCAGCCCACGCTCGGTTCAGGTGCATCCGGATCGCATCATCCTGTTATGCGAGGGTTCCGAGGATGACAATATTTTGTCAGGCATTCCGCTTCTTGAAGCCGGTTACAACGACCTGTTGGACATTGAAAAGACGAAGGGCGGCAGTGCAGAAGGATTTCTGAAGAACGCCAGCCGTCAACTGGCAATGGAGTTCGATGCTACCACCCAGATTGAGTCCCTCATTAAGCAAGCCAAGGATGCTGGATATAACAGCCTTGGCGATGCGATGAATGACAAGGTGAATAAGCTTAACCGCGGTACGGATGCGGCAATAGCCATGCAGGCAGGGAAGGCGAGCGTTCTCTCTGTCGCTGCTGCTGACCCAACCCCAACCTGGACAGTATCGGCAAACTCATTCGCTTCGACGATTCAGTGTCCGTTCAACATCATGTTCGGCAAACAGACTGGTAACCTCGCATCAGAGGAAGATAAAACGGCCTGGGCCAACCGATGCAACGAGCGTCGCTGGGGTTTTATGTCCGACGTCATCACGCGAGTGATAGAGCGATTTTGGACCATTGGCATTATCGACCCTCCGGCATCGGGCGAGGTCACGCTGGTATGGTCTGACTTACTGGCGCCAAGCGAGAAAGAGAAGATCGCAAACATGGATAAGATGGCCGATGTGGCGCAGAAAACTCAGCAAGCCTTCGGCACCCCGGCGGTCGATGAGAACGAGGTAAGGGCAGTCGGCGAGCTTGAGCCACGCAAAGAGGTCACTCCGCCCAACCCCGAAGACAAGGTGACAACCGATGATCCTCTTTCCGATGACTCAGGAGCAAAAGAGTAAAGTCGGTACGCCGATAATCCCCCGCAGCAAAGTCGACCCAACTCAATCAGCCAGGCCGGTTAGCAAGATGTTTCAGGATATCGAAGGCCGGTATCTGGATATTAAGCGTCGTTTGAAAGCGCTGTTTGACCAGAGGCTTACTGGCCAGCAGCGGGAAGTTAACGGCGAGCGGTCATGTCTGCTGTGCAATAACGAAGGTGCTGAGCCGTCGCTGTACCAGGTTAACACCGGCACCTACATTTACGACATGACAGCGGCGCAGTTAGCCGACCTTCTCCAGATTGTGCAAACGATTCTGGACGATGCCCTGCTGGACGGTGGCAGCCAGAACCTATGGGCGCTGAATTATGTCGCCGCAGAGTATGAGAGAGGAACGCAGCAGGCCTTCACGAATCTGTCGGTACAGTCTCCGGTCTACGCCAGCCAGACGACGATGCAGCAGTTGCTTTCCAGTCCGGCGTATCAGAACCAGATCGCCAGCGCCTACATCAGCACGTACAGCGACTGGAAGGGAATAAGCGATTCGGCGCGTGCCGATCTCGCTAACGTCATTGCCGACGCGATAGGGCTAGGCATTAACCCCCGAGAAACAGCCAGCATCGTCAGCAAGCGCCTTGATGTCTCGATGTCGCGGGCGAAAAACATTGCTCAGACTGAGCAGGTCGGTGCGCTACGCCAGGCGCAATGGAGCGAAACGGACTGGGCTGCGGATAGGCTTGGGCTGAATACCGGCTTGTTGTGGCTGTCGGCGCTCAAACCAACGACGCGCAGTTGGCACGCCAGCCGTCACGGCAAGGTCTACACCACCGAGCAGGTGAGAGACTTCTACGCCGAGAACGGCAACCGGTACAACTGCTATTGCAGCCAGATTCCGGTGCTGCTCAACGACGACGGCAGCATATTCAACAAAGGGCTTGCTGAGAAGTTGGCGAAAGAGCGAGAGCAGTGGAAATTATCCGAGGCGGCATGATAAAAGAGGGTTTTGCGGAGGACTTATGGCGAAACCTGACGAGCCTTATCGTAAGTTGATAGTTGAAAGCTACTATCCTGCCAGCACATCTGGAAGGAAGGGAAAGGTACATATACGCCCCTTGCCTGGGCAATGGGCCGATCCTTCCTTATCAGTGGAATGCTCAAAGGAGCTATCTGACTTGAGTAAATACCAAATTGGAAGTCAAGAAAACAGTGGTGAGTACATTTACAGCTCCTTCCGATGGGAACATAAATTTATCAAATAGGTCGCTTAGGCGGCCTTTTTTATTGCCTGAAATCCACCAATGAGGACCCAGCATGAAACGCAATCGCGTTAACGTGCTGACCGTCGTAAACTCCGCTTCAAACATCACTACCGAAACCATCGACGGCAAGCCACATATCGTGGTTCGCGGCATCACGCCTGTCGTGGACGATATCGTGATGAACCGGAAGTTGTACCCGGCAGCAGAAATCGAAAAGGCCTACAACACGCTCGAGCGAAACCCGATGCCGCTGGGCCATCCAAAGGTGGATGGCAAGCACGTTTCCGCGCGCGATGTCCGGGCGGTGAACAACTACCACGTCGGAGCCTGGTTCCAGAACAGCACCCACGCAGACAGCAAAGTCATCGGTGACATGTATGTAGACCGCCACTACGCCGAGTCAAGCGAGAAGGGTAAGCGGTTGGTTAACCGTCTGGATGAAATGGCCGCCGGCACCAACACCGATCCGATCCACATCTCCACTGGTCTGCTCTATTCCGGTATCGCCGCCAATGGCGAATCGAAGGGTAAAAAGTACAACGAAATCGCTACCAACATGTTCTTTGACCATGTGGCGATTCTGCTGGACGAACCGGGGGCCGGGACGCCCGATGAAGGCGTGGGTATCTTCGTTAACTCTGATGGTGATGAGCAGCAGATTGAAGTTGCTCTGCTCTCTGACGCCGCGGACTGCACCCGCGAGGGGCTGCTCAACAAAACGAAGTTCTTCTTTACCAACGCCTCGAATTTCTCTTTCGACGATATCCAGCGTGCCATTAGCGACAAACTTCACGAAGGCCGCGCTGATGATAAATGGCTCTGGCCCGAATCGGTATGGCCGGACAACTTCATCTACCGTGATGAAGCCAAATATTTCAAACAGAAGTACCTCATCGATGACGACGGCAAAGCCGTGTTCGTCGGCGAACCTGTAGAAGTCGTGCGCAAACCCATTGAGTACGAGATTAAAACCAACGGAGAGAACGATCCGATGAAAGAACTGATTATCAATGCGCTCCAAGCCGCG
>OGEW01000562.1_pt1 | contig 12130 bp, 9 predicted proteins | sample 1570781 | NCBI WGS metagenome assembly OGEW01 (sample SAMEA2582047, study PRJEB24529) | metagenome | biome: Human gut stool | place: China | collected 2011 | reverse complement strand
ATATTTTTTATAAAATAACTGAGGATTATCTTTATATAAATTATAATCCTCTTCATTTATTTTGTAATATCTGTAATATCCAGCAATCCAAAAAATAAAAACAAACATCATATATATTTCTAATTCTTTACAATATCCAATTTCAAAAAAATTATTTTTATCAATAATTTCATTTTTTAATGTAATTTTATCAATAAATTTTATTTCATAATTTGATTTATTTTTTAACATATTTCTAAACACCTACTACATTTTTATTATTTATATAGAATAATTATAACATATTTATAAAAATATTTATTAATTTTTAAAGATAGAGTTAGTTCTATTAAGAATTAAATCTTACTTTAAAATTTCTTAAATTTATGTTAGTATATGGTAAAGTTTTAAGGAGGAATTGTTGTATGAAGAAAATTTTTCGTTATATATTATTAAGTTTTGCATTATTGATGTTAGTAGCTTGTGGAAAGCCAGATTCACAAAAAGCCTTTGAAAAAGGCTTCAAAGAAACAATGACTGATATAAGTAAAAATGATGGTAAAAATTTTGGAAAAAGCTACATATAAGGTTAATAAAGTTGAAGAAAATGGAAATCAATCTGAACTTGATGTAACTATAAAGGCAGTGGATTTAACAAAGTATTTAACTGAATTTATGGCATCTTTAAAACCATTGATAGATTCTAATATGGGTGAAGAAGCATTTTCTAAGGCAACTGTTGATTATTTTTCTGATTTATCAAAGAAAGAATTAGAATACAAAGAAACAAATGTAAAAGTGTACATGGAAAAAATCAATGGGGAATGGAAAGTAATAAATACAGATGATATTGTAGTTGGTATATTTGGTGGTTTAGAAGAATTTATAAAAGGACCACAAAATTAATTTTTAACAATTACTTTAAAATTTGTATTTACATATTAATATTACTAGATTTTAAGGAGGAGGAAATAAAATGAAAAAAATTTTACATTATCTATTGTTAAGTTTTGCATTATTTATGTTAGTAGCTTGTGGAAAACCAGATTCACAAAAGGCTTTTGAGGAAAGATTTAAGGAATTTGATTCAGTGTTAACTGAAAAAATGAAAAGTGCTGATGAAGGCTCAAAAAAAATGGCAGAAATTATCAGTAAAGCTACATTTAAAGTAAATAAAGTTGAAGAAAAAGGGGAAAATTCAGAATTAAATGTAACTATAAAAGCAATAAATTTAGGTATATATGTAAATGAGTATGTTGCAGCTGTAACAAAAAAGTATGGAGAAAATATACCAGCTGATAAACAAGAAGAATTCAATAAATTTTCTGTTGATTATTTTACAAATGTACTAAATGATAAAAATGTAGAGTATGTTGAAAATGATGTAAATGTAAAAATGCAAAAAGTTGAAGGTGAATGGAAAATAACAAATCCAAATGAGTTAGTATCCGCTATTTTAGGTGGAGCAGGAAATCTAATAGGTCTATAAAATAAATGAAATGAAGCTATTACAAATAAATAAAATGTAATAGCTTTTTTATTACCAATCTAAATCATAGGAAGCACCAACAGAAATACCACTAGATTTGTTTGAAGTTGTTGTAGTGGATATTTTTGTATTGAATCTTAATCTTTCTGTTGGAGCATAACCAATTCCAACAGCGACAGCTTGATTATTAGCTGAATGTCCAACTCCAGCCCCTACTCTAAATTTTTTAGTAGGAGTTTTACTTAAATCAACAGCCCCCATAGCAGAGCCTAAGGCTGTTATTCTATTTGTTCTATCAGTAATTTCTTCAAACTTATCTTCTCTATTGTCTTCCTCTTTTTTATTATTTTTTAAATCTTTATTTGTGCTTATTATATTTGTAGCTTTTAATTCATCAGAAGTATAATCTTTTCTTGGAGCTTCCAAAATACTTTCTTCTGATAAAGAATTTTCAGAAATAATATTTTCTTTATCAATAGTATCAGAAAAAACAGAATCTTTTTCATCAGAATGTATAGACTCAATAGGATTAACTTCTTTAATAATATTATCGTCTAATGGAAAAACAGGAAAACTATTTAATAAAAAAATAAATAATATAATATTGAATAATTTATTTTTCATAAAATTCACCTTCAATTAAAATTTATTCTTAAATGTATTATACACTTTTCTAATATAAAATAATATGCTAAAATTTAAAAATATTTAAGATTGGAGAAAAAATATGAAAAAAATTTATATAGCTCCTATTGCAGGAGTAACAGATTATACATTTAGGGGAATACTTGAGGATTTTAAACCTGATTTAATATTTACAGAGATGGTAAGTGTAAACGCACTTTCAGTCTTAAATGATAAGACTATCTCAAAAATTTTAAAATTAAGAGAGGGCAATGCAGTTCAAATTTTTGGAGAAGACATTGCTAAAATAAAAGCTAGTGTTAAGTATATAGAAAATTTAGGAGTAAAGCATATTAACTTAAATTGTGGTTGTCCTATGAAAAAAATTGTAAATTGTGGATATGGAGCAGCTTTGCTTAGAGAACCAGAAAAAATAAAAAGAATATTATCTGAAATAAAATCAGTTTTAAATGATGACACCAAACTTTCTATAAAAATTAGAATAGGATATAAAGAACCTGAAAATTATATTCAAATTGGAAAAATAGCAGAAGAAATAGGTTGCGATCATATCACTGTACATGGAAGGACAAGGGAACAATTATATTCAGGAAAAGCAGATTGGAAATATATTAAAGAGGTTAAAGATAATATTTCAATACCAGTTATAGGTAATGGAGATATTTTTACAGGAAAAGATGCTTTGGAAAAAATATCTTATTCTAATGTTGATGGTGTTATGTTAGCAAGAGGGATTTTTGGAAATCCTTGGCTTATTAGAGATATTAGAGAAATTTTAAAATATGGAGAAATAAAAACTCCAACTACAAAAGAAGATAAAATTAATATGGCAATAGAACATTTAAAAAGGACAAGAGTTGATAATGATAATAAATTTATTTTTGATATAAGAAAGCATATTTCTTGGTATTTAAAGGGTATAGAAAATTGTGCAGAAGCAAAAAGAAAAATAAATACTATAAGTGATTATGATGAAATTATAAAAATATTAGAAGAAATGCTTTACTAAATTTATTTTTCTAAATAAAATAATGTAATTTTTCCAATATATGTGTTAAAATATATAAGTTATAGTCAAGGACTATAATTATATAAAATAAATAATAGAAAAATAAAATTGAGAGGTATAAAAATGTCAGCAGACACACCTTTGATGCAACAATATAAAAAAATAAAAGAGGAATACCCAAATGAAATCTTAATGTATAGATTAGGAGATTTCTATGAAATGTTTTTTGAAGATGCTAAAATAGCTTCAAAAGAATTAGGACTTACTCTTACAAAAAGAAATAAGGAAAAAGGGCAAGATGTTCCCTTAGCAGGAGTTCCATATCATTCAGTGGCATCATATATAGCAAAATTGGTTGAAAAAGGTTATAGTATTGCTATTTGTGATCAAGTGGAAGATCCTAAATCTGCAACAGGAATTGTGAAAAGAGAGGTAACAAGAGTCATAACTCCTGGGACAATAATTGATGTAGATTTTTTAGATAAAAATAATAATAATTATATTGCTTGTATAAAAATAAATACAACAGAAAATGTAGCTGCAATAGCTTATGCTGATATAACAACAGGAGAATTTTCAGTTTTTGAAATAAAAGGAAAAAATTTCTTTGAAAAAGCATTAGCAGAAATAAATAAAATACAGGCAAGTGAAATTTTACTTGATGAAAAAACATATTCTGAATATATAGAGTTATTAGAAGAAAGAATATCTTTTACAGGAGTTAAATTTACAAAGGTTACCAATGTAAAAAAAGCTGAAAGTTATTTAACTTCATATTTTGATATTATGTCTATTGATGTATTTTCTCTAAAATCAAAAGATTTAGCAATTTCAGCCTCTGCAAATCTTTTATATTATATTGATGAATTACAAAAGGGAAATGAATTACCTTTTAGCAAAATAGAATATAAAAATATTGACAATATAATGGAATTGAATATAAGTACACAAAATAACTTAAATTTAGTACCTAAAAAAAATGAAGAAGCCAAAGGAACTCTATTAGGAGTTTTAGATGATTGTGTAACTTCTGTTGGAAGTAGAGAACTAAAAAAAATTATAAAAAATCCTTTCTTAGATATTGAAAAAATAAGGCAAAGGCAATTTTATGTAGACTATTTCTATAATGATGTACTTTTAAGAGAAAATGTAAGAGAATATTTAAAAGATATTTATGATATTGAAAGAATAGCTGGAAAAATAATTTATGGTACGGAAAATGGAAAAGACTTGTTATCATTAAAGGACTCTATAAGGAAATCATTAGAGACTTATAGGCTTTTAAAAGAACATCAAGAAATAAAAAATATTTTAGATATAGATGTAAAAATTCTTTTAGATATATATAATAAAATAGAATTAATTATTGATACTGAAGCACCTTTTTCAGTTAGGGAAGGTGGAATTATAAAAGATGGATATAATTCAGAGTTGGATGAGCTTAGGAAAATATCTAAATTAGGAAAAGATTTTATACTTGAAATAGAACAAAGAGAAAGAGAAAGAACAGGTATAAAAGGTCTAAAAATTAAATATAATAAAGTGTTTGGATATTTTATAGAAGTTACTAAGGCAAATGAGCATTTAGTTCCAGAAGATTATATTAGAAAACAAACACTTGTAAATAGTGAAAGATATATAGTTCCCGATTTAAAAGAATATGAAGAAAAAGTTATCACAGCTAAAAGCAAGATAGAAGCCTTAGAGTATGAATTATTTAAACAACTCACTTCTGAGATTAAAGAGCATATAGATAGTTTATATAAATTGGCAAATAGGATAGCAAATTTAGATATAGTTTCAAATTTTGCTCATATAGCAACTAAAAATTCTTATGTTAAACCAGAAATAAGTGAAGAAGATATTTTAGAAATTAAGGGAGGTAGACATCCAATAGTTGAAACTTTAATTGCTAGTGGAACTTATGTTAAAAATGATATTGTTTTAGATGATAAAAATAATTTAATTATTTTAACAGGTCCTAATATGTCTGGGAAATCTACCTATATGAAGCAAGTAGCTTTGAATATAATAATGGCACATATAGGAAGCTATGTAGCAGCAGATTATGCTAAAATTCCTATTGTAGATAAAATTTTTACAAGAGTTGGAGCAAGTGATGATTTACTTACAGGACAATCTACCTTTATGTTAGAAATGACAGAGGTTGCAAGCATTTTAAATAATGCAACAAATAAATCTTTTATAGTCTTAGATGAAATTGGTAGAGGAACTTCAACCTATGATGGTATTTCAATAGCAACAGCTATTACAGAATATATTCATAATAATATAGGTGCAAAAACAATATTTGCAACTCACTATCATGAACTTACTGAACTTGAAAAAGAACTTGAAAGAGCTATTAATTTTAGAGTTGAGGTAAAAGAAGATGGTAAAAATGTTGTTTTTTTAAGAGAGATAGTAAAAGGTGGAGCAGATAAATCTTATGGAATAGAAGTTGCAAGATTATCTGGTGTTCCAAAAGAAGTTTTAAATCGTTCAAATAAAATTTTAAAAAAATTAGAAACTAGAAAAAATTTAATAGAAAATAAGATGAAAGCAGAGCAGATGATACTTTTTGGAAATGGTTTTGAAGAAGAGAATGAGGAAGAAGTAGAAATCTTATCTGAAAATGAAAGTAAAGTTTTAGAGTTGCTGAAAAATATGGACTTAAATTCTATAAGTCCTTTGGAAAGTTTATTAAAATTAAATGAATTGAAAAAAATTCTTGTCGGAGGAACTGATGACTAAGAAAAAAATAATATATATTGTTTTAGGAGTAGTAGCCTTAGTGCTTGTATATTTTAACTATTATGGTTCTGATAAAGAAGTTGGAGATATAAAAAAAATAGTAGAAACAATCAATGCAGTTTATGAAAGTGATGATTATCATGTGGAAGCTGAAAAAGAAATTGACTATTTAGATGAAAAAGAAAGTAAATTTGAGAAAGCTAAGGCTATAATACAAGGAATGATATTAAGTGGAGACAATGTTTTTCTTGATAAAGATAAAAATTTAACTTTGGATACTAATATTTTAGGGATAAGTCCAAATGGTTGGGAGATTAAAGCTTCTGAATTAAAGTTTAATAAAGAAACTAAGGAGCTTATTTCTACAAAGCCTATGTATGCAAAGAATGAAGAAAAGGGAGTAGAAATCTTAGCAAATAAATTTAAGACAACTATTTCTATGGATAATATAACATTGGAAGATGGAGTAGTAATTAAAAACAAATTATTTTCTATTTTAGCTGATAAAGCAAATTATGATAATAACACTAAAATAATAACACTTGAAGGAAATATTAAACTATCAAATAGGATAGGAGAAGTTGGAGATATCAATACTCTTAAAGATGTAAAATCTCTTGAAAATACTTCTAATAATAAAAAAGAAAAGGAAATATCAGGAACTTTTTCAAAAGTTTATTTTAATCTAAATGAAAGAAATCTATATGCAACAGATGGGTTTGATATGAAATATGATGAAGTTGGCTTAAAAGGTAAGGATATAGTTTTAAATGAAACAACTCAAAGTTTTAAAGTAACAGGGGATGTTAAATTTACATATCAGGATTATATTTTTGATGTTAGTTATATTGAAAAAGAACCTAATAGTGATATAATAAATGTCTATGGTCAAATTAAAGGTGGAAATCCTATATATTCTGTGTTAGCAGATAAAGGTGAATATAATATTAATGATAAAAAAATTAGAATTTTTGGAAATGTTGATATAACTTCTACAAAAGGTGAAAAATTAAATTTAGATAATTTTGTATATTCAAGTGAAACAAAAGAAGCTGACATGTATGGAAATAAAATTAAATATACTTCACCTACAAATAATTTAGAAGCAGAATATATACATTATAATACAGTTACAAAAGAAATTACAACAGATAAACCTTTTGATTCTTGGAATGAAAAAGGTGAAGGAATAACAGGAACAAATATTGTATATAATTTAAGAACTAAGGATTTTTATTCAAAAGAAAATATTACTGTAAAGAATAAAGATTATGGTTTAACAACTAAGAATGTAACATACAAGGAGGACACAGGAATTTTATCTGCACCTGAACCTTATGTTATAAAGTCTACTGATGAAACTTCTACTATTAATGGTAAAAGTATTACTTATAATAAAAAGACAGGGGAACTTACAAGTCCAGGTGAAATTATACTAAATAATAAAGGCACTATTATGAAAGGACATGATTTAGTATATAATAATATAAGTGGTTTAGGTAAACTTCAAGGACCTATTCCTTTTGAAAATAAAGAAGATAAAATGTCTGGAACAGCAAAAGAGATTATTATAAAAAAAGGTGATTATGTAGATTTAATTGGACCAATAAAAGTAAAACAAGATACAACAAATATGCTTGTAGATAATGCTAGATATTCATATAAAGATGAATTAGTTCATGTAAATACACCAGTAAAATTTAATGACCCTGTAAAGTCTATGGTTGGTTCTGTAAGTTCTGCTACTTATAGTCCAAAAGATTCTATATTAAAGGGAACTAATTTTAATATGAAAGAGCCAGACAGATCTGCAAAAGCACAAAATATAGTTCTATATAATAAAGAAAATAGAAGATTAGAACTAACTGGAAATGCTTATTTAAGTTCTGGTAAAGATAACATATCTGGACCAAAGATAGTATATTATCTTGATACTAAGGATGCAGAAACTCCTACAAATAGCATAATACATTATGATCAATATACTGTAAAATCCACTTATGGAAAAGTAAATAAAGAAAGTGGAGAAATTTTTGTTAAAAATGCAGATGTAAAATCACTTGATGGAAATGATTTTTCTTCTAATCAAGCTAAGGGAAATATTAATAACATAGTTCATTTTACAGGAAATGTAAAAGGTAAATCTAAGCAAAAAGAAGGAGATGTTTACTTTACAGGAGATAAGGCAGATTTATATATGAGTAAAGTTAATGATAAGTATCAAGCTAAAAAAGTTATAGTTAATACAAAATCTACTTTCACACAGTTAAATAGAAAAATAGTATCTAACTATATGGAACTGGATTTAATAAAGAAAGAAGTCTATGCAAAAGATAAACCTGTACTAACAATAGATGATGGAGAAAAGGGAAATACCTTAGTTAAAGCAGATGATGTTACTGGTTATATAGATAAAGAACTAATAAAATTAAATAAGAATGTCTATGTAAAAAATATAAATGAGAAAAAAGAAGAAACTGTTTTAACTGCTGATAGAGGTACTGTAACAAAACAAATGGCTGATGTGTATGATAGAGTAAAGGTTGTTACTAAGGATTCTGTTATAACTGCTAATGAAGGACATTATGATATAGTTAATAGAAAAATAAGAGCAAAAGGTAATGTTCATGTTGATTATACATCAGATAAATCAGCAAGTAGCATATTTAATGATACAACATCCACAAAGAAAAAATAATTATTAGCTTGCTGCGGCGTCCATTATTGTTGAGGGAGCATTTTGGAGCTCCTGAAACACTAATGGCTGACAAGCAAGCTTATAAGAAGGAGTATAGCTAATGATAAGTTTAAGTGCTGATAGCCTTGTAAAAACATATAAAAAAAGAAAAGTTGTAGACAAGGTTAGCTTAGAGGTAAATAAAGGAGAAATTGTTGGACTTCTTGGTCCTAATGGAGCAGGAAAAACAACAACTTTCTATATGATAACTGGGATAGTAAAACCAGATAGTGGAGAAGTTATGTGTGCAGAACAGGATATAACTAATTTACCTATGTATAAGAGAGCAGATATGGGTATAGGTTATCTTGCACAAGAACCTTCTGTTTTTAGAAATTTAACAGTTGAAGAAAACATAGAAGTTGTACTTGAAATGAAAAAAATTTCTAAGAAAAAGCAAAAAGAAACTGTGGATAGATTACTTGAAGAATTTAAACTAACTCATGTAAGAGATTCTTTGGGCTATTCTTTATCTGGTGGAGAAAGAAGAAGAATAGAAATTGCTAGAACAATAGCAAATAACCCAAGTTTTATATTGCTTGATGAACCTTTTGCAGGTGTTGATCCGATAGCTGTTGAAGATATACAAAATATTATAAGACATCTAAAAAAAAGAGATTTAGGAATATTAATAACAGATCATAATGTAAGAGAAACTTTAAGTATTACAGATAAATCATATATTATGGCAAAGGGAAAAGTTTTATTGGAGGGGACACCTCGTGAAATAGCAAATAACCCAGAAGCAAGAAGAATATATTTAGGGGAAAAATTTAGATTAGACTAATTGGAGGAAAAATGTTAACAGGTAATGAAATTAGGGAGAAATTTATTGAATTTTTTATGCAAAAACAGCATAAACACTTTGAAAGTGCATCTTTGATACCAGATGATCCAACTTTACTCTTGACAGTGGCTGGAATGGTACCATTTAAACCGTATTTTTTAGGACAAAAAGAAGCACCTTGTCCAAGGGTTACAACTTATCAAAAATGTATAAGAACAAATGATTTAGAAAATGTTGGAAGAACTGCAAGACATCATACATTTTTTGAAATGCTTGGAAATTTTTCATTTGGAGATTATTTTAAAAAAGAGGCTATAAAATGGTCTTGGGAGTTTGTAACAGAAGTATTAAAAATTGATAAAGATAAACTTTGGGTAACTGTTTTTACAACTGATGATGAAGCAGAAAAAATTTGGACAGAAGAATGTAATTTTCCAAAAGAAAGAATAGTAAGAATGGGAGAAAGTGAAAACTGGTGGTCAGCAGGCCCTACTGGTTCTTGTGGACCTTGTTCTGAAATTCATGTTGATTTAGGAGTTCAATATGGTGGAGATGAAAATTCTAAAATTGGTGATGAAGGAACAGATAATCGTTTTATAGAAATTTGGAATTTAGTGTTTACTGAATGGAATAGAATGGAAGATGGAAGTTTAGAACCATTACCTAAAAAGAATATTGATACAGGAGCAGGACTTGAAAGAATAGCAGCTGTTGTACAAGGAAAAACCAATAATTTTGAAACAGATTTATTATTTCCTATACTTGAAGAAGCTGGAAAAATTACAGGAAGTCAATATGGTAAAAATTCAGAAACAGATTTTTCATTAAAAGTTATAACAGACCATGCAAGAGCAGTAACTTTTTTAATAAATGATGGGGTTATACCATCAAATGAAGGTAGAGGATATATTCTAAGAAGAATTTTAAGAAGAGCCGTAAGACATGGAAGATTGTTAGGTTATAAAGATTTATTTATGTACAAAATGGTAGATAAAGTTGTTGAAAAATTTGAAGTTGCTTATCCAGATTTAAAGAAAAATTTAGAAAATATTAGAAAAATTGTAAAAATAGAAGAAGAAAAATTTTCTAATACTCTTGATCAAGGAATGCAACTTGTAAATCAAGAAATTGATAATTTGCTTACTAATGGAAAAAACAAATTAGATGGAGAAATTTCATTTAAACTTTATGATACTTATGGTTTTCCTTATGAATTGACAGAAGAAATTGCAGAAGAAAGAGGAGTAACTGTATTAAGAGAAGAATTTGAAGCTAAAATGGAAGAGCAAAAGGAAAAGGCTAGATCTGCAAGAGAAGTTGTAATGGAAAAAGGTCAAGATAGCTTTATTGAAAAATTTTATGATAAATATGGGGTAACAAAATTTACAGGTTATGAAAAAACAGAAGATGAAGGAAAACTTTTAAGTCTAAGAGAAGCAAAAGATGGAAAATATTTATTAATTTTTGATAAGACACCTTTCTATGCAGAATCGGGAGGACAGGTAGGAGATCAAGGAAAAATTCATTCTGATGATTTTATAGGAAAAGTTTTAGATGTACAGAAACAAAAAGATATATTTATCCACACTGTTGAATTTGAAAAAGGTATAGCAGAAGAAAATAAGACTTATAAATTAGAAGTAGATATTGTAAGAAGATTAGATACTGCTAAAAACCATACTGCAACTCATTTATTGCACAAGGCTTTAAGAGAAGTTGTAGGAACTCATGTACAACAAGCTGGTTCATTAGTTGATCCTGAAAAATTGAGATTTGATTTTAGTCATTATGAAGCATTGACAACAGAACAACTTTCTAAAATTGAAGATATAGTAAATGAAAAAATTAGAGAAGGTATAGAAGTTAATATAAGTCATCATAGTATAGAAGAAGCTAAAAAACTTGGAGCTATGATGTTATTTGGTGATAAATACGGTGATGTAGTAAGAGTTGTAGATGTACCTGGTTTCTCAACTGAACTTTGTGGAGGAACACATATAGATAACATTGGAAAGATAGGCTTATTTAAAATAGTATCTGAGAGTGGTATAGCAGCAGGTGTTAGAAGAATAGAAGCTAAAACTGGATATGGAGCATACTTAGTTGAAAAGACAGAAGCTGATATTTTAAAGGATATTGAAAAGAAATTAAAAGCAACTAATTCCAATTTAATTGAAAAAGTGGAAAAAACATTAGAAACTTTAAAAGATACTGAAAAAGAATTAGAAACATTAAAACAAAAACTTGCTTTATTTGAAACAAAAGCTGCTATCTCTGGCATGGAAGAAATTGGTGGAGCAAAAGTATTAGTAGCAGCTTTTAAAGATAAATCAGCAGAAGATTTAAGAACTATGATAGATACTATCAAAGCTGAGAATGAAAAAGCTATAATAGTTTTAGCAAGTACACAGGATAAATTAGCTTTTGCAGTTGGAGTAACAAAAACTCTAACTGATAAATTAAAAGCAGGAGATTTAGTAAAGAAACTAGCTGAAATGACTGGTGGAAAAGGTGGAGGAAGACCAGACTTTGCACAAGCTGGTGGAAAAGATAAAGAAAAACTTTTAGATGCCTTTAAAGAAGTAAGGGAAATTATAGAAAATAAGTTGATATAAAAATAGTTTGATATTAGCCAAATTCTCAAATTTCTTTGAAAAAATATTAAAAATTTCTAATTATATATGACGATTACTTGCCAGCCTATAATGTTTCTCGAGCTCCAAAATGCTC
>OGEW01000553.1_pt1 | contig 12208 bp, 11 predicted proteins | sample 1570781 | NCBI WGS metagenome assembly OGEW01 (sample SAMEA2582047, study PRJEB24529) | metagenome | biome: Human gut stool | place: China | collected 2011 | reverse complement strand
AATTCGTGCAGGGAGAGGTGAGTTCTCCGCCACAACCAGAGGGAAGGCCCTCGATAATGGCGCAATAGGCGACGGGATCAGAGTGAAAAATCTTAGCTCTGGCAAGCAGATACAGGCATGGGTGACTGATATAGGGGAAGTTGAAACCCGTTTTTGAACCAAGATCGCAATTTGATTCAAGTTCGACAAGCCTTGGGTCGCTTGTCATAAACAGACCATCAGGAATTTATGTTATGAAAATTACCCGTACTGACTCGCTCTATATTCAAAACCTGCCTGGCCGCAAACCGGATGTAACGACCAGGCCGGAAACCAGGTCCGCACAGTCATCCGAAGCACGGATCAGCAGCACAGCGCAGTCAGTAGCCAACGCCCGCAGCCAGCTGGCCACCACATCCGACGTCGACATGGACAAGGTCAACGAGATCCGCAAAGCCATCAGTGAAGGCAAGCTGGAGATCGATCTGGATGCGCTGGGTCAGGCCATTCTGGATATGCATCGCCGATGAGCGTGGATACCAAGGCCACCGTCAAGGCATTGATCCTCGGGATCCAGCAGGATTACGGCCACTATACCGAACTCACCGCCCTGTTGCCCCACCATTCCCTGCTGGCAAGCCATGATGTCGATGGCCTGCAAGTCCATAACGAGCAGCAGACAGCGCTGATGGCCAAGGTGACACAACAGGCAAAGTTACGCTGCCAGCAGCTGCAGACATTGGGCCTCAAACCCGATGAGAAGGGGATGGCCACCCTGATAGCCAAGCTGCCACTTCCCCTGCGCACCACGGTAACCAATCAATGGCAACAGCTTGAACAGCTGCTGCACCAGTGTCTGCGCCAGAATGATCTCAATGGCCGCCTGCTGGCAGGCCAGATGGAGACGATTCATTCACTGTTGGGACAAGAGTCAGGTTATCGTGACCCGGACAGCATCACGGATTAACCCTCCGTCTTACTCTTTGCGGGTCAGGTGACGCAAACTCGCCAGCTGTAGCTGATCCCGCCTATCCTGCTGCTGGCGAGCAACATCATCACGTCTTGCCAGCAATAGCTCCAGCCCCTTGACCCGCCCGAACTGCCGGACAAGTTCCCCTTCGTGGCGCTCCAGATCCAGTCTGGCCAGCGCAGATTGCAGCACCTGATGGGAGAGCAAACGGCGCAACTGGCCATCCATCTGTTGCTTGTTTTGCCATAGCAAAGGGTGAAACTTGTCGGAACCGGGTCGCAGCGAGGAGATCACTTCCTGCAATTTGTGTGCTCGCTGCTCTTCCCGCAACGCCAGCTCCCGCAAACGCTGACGCTCGGCGCCAAGATTTTCCAGCTCTTCCTGTTGCAACCCCAGATAAGACTTCAGCATAACGAATCCTTATCCCTGCCCCAGCACCTGCTTGAGACCAACCATCACCTGTTCAAAGGCCATCTCTTCATGCAGGCCTTGCTGCAGGAATGCGGCAATCCCCGGATAACGTTGAACAGCTTCATCCATCTGCGGATCGGCCCCGGGTTGATAACCGCCCAGTGGCAGTAGCTCACGCACCTGCTGATAGCGTCCCCATAGCTGGCGCAAGGTGACCGCCAGCTTTTGCCATTCGGCAGGTACGACTTGCGGCATAACCCGACTGACCGAGGCACCGATATCGATGGCGGGATAGTGGCCCTCTTCCGCAAGACGGCGGGTCAGCACGATATGACCATCGAGAATGGCGCGCGCCGCATCGACCACCGGATCCTGTTGGTCATCTCCTTCCGCCAGCACTGTGTAGAACGCACTCAGACTGCCATCCGGATGTGTGCCGTTACCGGCTCGCTCCACCAGCTGGGTCAGCATGCTGAATACCGAGGGCGGATAGCCCCGGGTCGCGGGGGGTTCACCGATAGCCAACGCAATTTCCCGCTGCGCCTGGGCATAGCGAGTCAGTGAATCCATCAGCAGCAGCACATCCTGCCCCTGCTCACGGAAATACTCGGCAATCCGGTGGCATAGCTGGGCCGCTCGCAGCCGCATCAGGGGAGATTGATCCGCTGGCGCCGCAATGACCACGGCGCGAGCCAGACCATCGGCCCCCAGACTGTGTTCGATGAATTCGCGCACTTCACGGCCCCGCTCACCAATCAGCCCCACCACCACAATCTGGGCTGCAGTATTGCGGGTCATCATGCCCAGCAACATACTCTTGCCGACCCCCGAGCCGGCGAACAGCCCCAAGCGCTGGCCCTTGCCAACCGTCAGCAGGCCATTGATGGCGCGGATACCGACATCCAGCGGTTCACGTACCGGAGTTCGCAATAGCGGATTGGGGGGAAGAGCAAACAGGGGGACTCTGTCACCAACATCGGGTAACGGCTGCCCGTCGAGGGGCTGCAGCAGGCCATCGAGTACCCGCCCCAGCAGATGACAACCAAGCCGAACGGTTTCCTCTCCATCGATCGGTTCGACCTGAGCTCCCGCGAAGAGGCCACTCATCGGCTGCAGCGGCATCAGGTAAGAGATATCCCGGTTAAAACCGACCACCTCGGCCAGCAAGGGGGCGCCACTTGCCGTGCTGACACGACAACGCTGCCCCATCACCAGTTGGCAGCCGACTACCTCGAGAGTCAAGCCGGTCACTCGCACCAACCGGCCAAAACGACGAAACGCGGGCAGTTCATCAAGATTATCCAGCGCACTGGTCAGTGCCTGCTGCAAGGCTTCATGCATCTTGCGGCACGTCCAGCGAGCTGTTGAGCTGTTCGATGCAGGTTGCCAGACGGGAGCTGGTGCTTACCTCGACGACGGCAGCGCGCGTTTCGATACGGGCATCGCCTACCCCAAGTGCTGCATCAACTTGCAATGGCCACCCTTCGCAGCGAGTCACCCCCTGCTCGGCGAGTCGCTGTCGATCTCCCTCGTTGAGGTAGATCACCAGCTCTTCCGACCCACTCGGCAAGGTAGCCAGCGCCTGCTCGACCTGATTCATCACCTGCTGCGGATTGAGGGTGAACTCGGCCATGATGACCCGCTTGGCCACCTGCGCCACCAGCTGGGCAATCAGCTCTTTCTGCTCGGCCATCCGGGCCCGGCTCAGTGACTCCCACTGCTCTTGCAGCTTGGCAAATGGCACCATTGCCTGTTCGAAGGCAGCGCGTCCCTCCGAAAGGCCCTGAGCAAACCCGCGAGTTTGCCCTTGTTGCAAACCGGTGCTCTCGCCTTCCTGCAGGCCGCTGGTCAGCCCTTGCTGATAGCCGGCCTGATAACCTTCGTCATGACCTTGCTCCAGCCCCTGCTGATAGCCGAATTCAAACTGTTCTTGCTGACTCCGAGCCTCTTCCCCACTCTGACCGAGCGCAGGGAAACGATACAGACGGGTCGCCCCAGGCATCAATTTGCGCACATTGTGACTCATGAATGCCTCCTGTTAACTGACGGTGGGCTCTTCGAACAGCTGGAACTCGATCTCGCCCTGCTCCACCAACTCGCGAACCAGTTGCATGACCTCTTCCCTTGCCTGCTCGACCTTGCGCAAAGAGACACTGCCCTGGTTCTGGATCTGATCGTCCAGCGCCTGAGCCATCCGCTTCGGCATGGCACCCAACACCACTTTGCGGAAGCTGGTTTCGGTGTTCTTGAGAGCCAATGCCAGCAATTCGCTGGGCAGCTCCTGTACCAAACGTTGCAAGGTGTCGTCGCTCTGACGGCGCAACGCCATGAAATCGAACATGTTCTTCTCGATCTCCAACGCCATGTCACCATCGTGTTCCCGCAACAGGGAGAGCATCTGCTCCTTGTCACCCTGATAACGGTTGAGAATATCGGCTACCTGCCGCACCCCGTTTACCTTGGCACCGGATTGATCCGCCACGTAGGTGAGACAACGATCCAGTGTCAGCCTGAGTTCGCCCAGCACATGTTCACTGACACTGCTGAGACTGGCGACGCGCACCAGCAAATCGTCATGCACCGAGCCAGGCAAGGCATCAAGCACGGCGGACGCAGTCTGGGGCGGCAGGAAGGCCAGCAGCACAGCCTGCATCTGGGGATGTTCGTTGCGGAAGAAACGGGCCAGCACATCGGCAGGCACCCACTGCAGACGCTGGATATCTTGGCTCATCACATCGCCGTACAGACTGTCGAGCAGACTACGGGAGAGTCGTTGCCCCAGAGCAAGATCCAGCGTCTGTTCCAGATACTCCCGTGAAGCGCTGCCAATTCCGCTCTGCTCACGGTAGTGATTGAAGAACTGCTGCAACGTCCACTTGGCTTCCATCGAGCTGACGCCAGAGAGAGAGGCCATCTTGGAAATCAAACGCTGCACCTCGTCGCGGGAGAGCTTTTGCATCACCTTGGCCGCAGATTCGGTCCCCATGCTCAGCAACAAGATGGCGGCCTTCTCAAGGTTGTCGATATCGATATCGACGGCACTCTGATTCAAGTTAACGCTGTTCATTGCCACTCACCCATGCTCTGACAACCTCCGCCACCCGGGCGGTATCTTTTTCAACCAGCAACTGCAAATGCTTGAGCTGAACCTCCAGCTCGGATCCAGGTTCCGGCAACGACTCCATATCGAGTGACGAGAACTGGGGCTCCATCTTGTTGTCAGTACGGATCAGACTATTTGAAAGAGCAGACGTCAGCTGGGAATCATCGTCATCCCTGCGCATGGACAATCCGACTGTGGGCTCCAGCTCTTCTTCCGTCTCACCCATTTCCATATCCGGCTGCTGTTGGGTGCGAACCAGATGTTTCACCAACGGACGAATACCGAAGAAGACCAGTGTCAGGCCAAGCAAACCTCCGACCAGATAGCGCAAGGAGTCTTGCCAGTAGGGGGTCTCCCACCAACTGGATTCGGGAGCGGCTACTTGTACTGCACCATTGAAATCGAAGGCCTGCAGACTAATCTGATCGCCACGCGTCTCATCGAAACCGACAGCACGCTCTACCATCTGACGGATCTGTTCCAGCTGCTCGGCACTCCAGCCACCTTTCGGTGCAATCTGCTGGTTAAGCAGAATTGATACGTTAATTCGTTCCAGACGTCCCTGCTGGTAACGGGTGTGTACTATGGTGCGACTGTTTTCGTACTGCTTGCTGACTTCCTGACGCTCGGTACGAGTGTCGTTCTGTTGTGTAGCGGTATTGGCATTTGCATTGCTTTTGTCAGCACCAGCCTTTTCATCTTTTGCCGCAGTTTCAGGCGGGCGGTTGGATAACGCCCCCGGGATCCCCATCGCCAGCGCATCGATGGTCTTGTCTGACTTGTTGGACTCGCGAGTAACCACCCCTTGTGGATCGAGCTGCTGCTGGGTCTCTTCAACAGCGTTGAAGTTAACGTCTGCCGCAATCTGCACCTTGAAATTGGTGCTGCCGAGCATGGGATAGAGCATGTCATTGGCACGCTGACGAATGTATTGTTCCAGCTTGCGGACATACTCCATCTGTTGAACGCTCTGCTTGCCAAAACCGACCTTGTCCCCCAGCTCTGCGCTGAGCAACTGGCCGGATTGATCAACCACAGTGACGGCACCGGGCTTCATTCCGGAGATACTACCTGCTACCAGGTTGGCAATCGCCTCGACCTGACCCGCTTCGATGGATTGGCCCGGTTGCATATCGAGCATTACCGATGCGCTGGGTTTCTCCTCATCGCGCCCCACGAACAACGTGCGTTTCGGAATAGCCAGATGAACGCGGGCACTGCGCACGGCATCGAGGGCTATGATGGTACGGGCCAGCTCCCCTTCCAGGGCATGACGATAACGCGCCCCTTCCATAAATTCGCTGGTACCCAATCCGGTTACGTTGTCCAGCCCTTCCAGACCAGACGGCATGGCTGCACGCACCCCTCGTGCAGCAAGCGCCATCCGGACATGAGCCAGCTGGTTTTCAGGAACCAGTACCTGACCGGTGCTCTTTTCCAGACGGAAAGGCACCTGCTCTTTCTCCAGCATCTCCATGATGTTGGCGGTATCGTATAGCTCCTGTTTGCCATACAGGGGCACATAGTTTTTGCTGGAGGTCCACAGGATAATGACTATGGTACCTGCCACAATGGCAGCCAGCAGAGCAATGGTCAGGATCGATTTGTTGTCACGGGAGAGGGTACGCCAGTTGCGTAATCCCTCTTGCAGCCTGATTTTGAGCGAATCAGGGGCTGCCCCCTGAGGAGACGTTACCAGTTCAGTCATCTGTTACCTCAGAGCGGCATGCGCATAATGTCATCAAAACCGGTCATCAGCTTGTTGCGAACCTGCATCAAGGCTGAAAAACTCAAGCCGGCTTTTTGACTCGCCACCATGGCGCCCACCAGATCATCGCTCTGCCCGGCATCTACGGATGCCATTAATTTTGACGCGACATTCTGCTGTTCATTGACGCGCCCGACCACATCCCGCATGGCATCGGTAAATGATGCTCCCGACAGATCATTGGATTCGATAGAAGGGGTCTGGCTTGCGACACGCTGCATCTCCTGCATCTGCTGCAGTAGTGTCACTTGTGATGACATCATCTGAATCTTCACTCTTTATCCCTCTGCTTGAATCTGCTGTTCAATATCAATGCCTTGCTCACGCATCGCCGCAAGCTTGTAGCGCAATGCCCGAGTCGTCATGCCCAGTGCATCGGCTGTGCGGGTACGATGGCCACGAAAGCGGCGCAAGGTCTCTAATACAAATTGGAACTCGGCATGCCGCCGGGTTTCACTTAACCCCTCGGGAGCATGCCACGTGTCTGCTGCGACTGTTTCTTCGGGAAGAATACAATTTGGCAACATCAAATCGACGGACTGTATATGCAAACCACGCGCCATTATTAATGACCGTTGAATGACATTATCCAGCTCTCGTACATTTCCTGGCCATTCATATGACAGCAACAACTGACAGGCACGTTCACTCAGGCGATAGCCCTGTTGGGATGCATAACGCTCAATAAAGTAGTTGGCCAGCGGAATAATATCCTCAGGACGTTCACGCAATGCGGGCCAATTCATTGGCAATACATCAAGACGATAGAAAAGGTCTTCACGAAATAGCCCACATGCAACTAGTTTGCGCAGATCTTTATTGCTGGCGGCAATGATTCGAACATCAAGAGCAATCGTTTGATTGCTGCCAAGTCGCTCAACTTCTTTTTCTTGTAGCACCCGTAATAATTTAGCCTGCAGGTTAAAAGGAAGTTCTGATATTTCATCCAGCAACAGGGTCCCCCCCTGAGCCAACTCAAATTTGCCGGGCTGGGCAGAAACAGCACCGGTAAATGCACCTTTATTGTGGCCAAAAAGAATTGACTCAAGCATTGCTTCAGGAATTGCTGCACAATTAATCGCCAGAAATGGTTTTTCCGCTCTGGCAGACATTTCGTGAATATAACGAGCCAACCGTTCTTTACCGGTTCCTGACTCACCACCAATCAGAATGGTGGCAGAGGTTTTGGCTGCTCGTCGGGCCAGTTGCAATACCTGCAGGCTCATGGGAGAAACGGCGATAAGATTGGGGATCGCTTGACGAAGGCGTAAAGCACCACGGACAGCATCGAGCAATTGCTGGGGGCAGAAGGGTTTGACAATATAGTCAACAGCCCCGGCACACATGGCTTCCGCAGCAATGGTGGCTTGGTGCTCATTGACCATTATGACGCAATCAAGTCCTTCGAACTCACACAGAATACGCGGCCCGAGCTCGGTCATAGCATCCATATCGAGCAGGATCAAATTGACATTACCATCAGCAATAATGCCCTTTGATTGTTTAACAGAATTAACGCTTGATACCCTGATGCCTTCCTTGGATAAGATTTTTTCAACCTCATTTTCGGCAACTATTAGCGGCTGAATCAATAATATATGTGGTTCAGCCAAGCTATCGCCACACAACCCGATTATTTTATTTATTGACAATCCCGAAGACATAGACGTCTGACACCTGTGATTGTGGATAGAACAATCAATAGAACTGAAGTATCAGGCACAAAGGAGAAATACAAATTCGCACTTAAAGAAGTGAAGTTTGTATCTAGATGGTAACAAAATCGTATCCAAATTCACCTTGGTAACCCCGCTGTCATTAGCTTTCCTGCTGTTAGACCGGAGGCTTTGCGTCCTGACTTTTCAGTTCAGTTTGCCCTTACAATGTGATAACACGCCCCGCCTGATGGGCTAAGCGTGTGGCAACACAATTAATATTGTTTTTGTTATTTAACTTTCACACATTGCTGCGTCAATTTTCGCCACATCATATAGTATTCATACGGCAATTCAAGCTGGGGCGGAAAAAACACTTCCCTTCAGGATATTTATCCAACAGTAATTAACCAAGTGTACCAATTACCTCCACCCGTAGCTCTTCAGGTATCTCATTGTAGGAAAGCACTTTGAGTCCCTTTGAAAATGATCGGGCATAACGGGCTATTAACGGTCTCAGTTGCGGCATAACAACCAACACAGGGGCATGTCCCAACTGCTGCAACTGCTCCTTCACCAACGGCATATTTTGCTGCAATTGGGCCAGCAGTTGCGGATCGACAGGGAAGCTGTCCAGCTGGATTTTGCCCTGCTGTTGTGACTGATTCATTGCAGCCAGCAATGTCTGCTCAAGGCGATCATCCAGCGTAAACGTAGCCAGCACATCGCGATTACCAATGGCCTGCCGCACAATCTGGCGCTTCAAGGCACAGCGCACATCAGATGCCAGCAAGACAGGGTCTTTGGTCAGCTCGCTCGCATCCAGCAGCGTCGTGGCAACGGTTCGTATATCGGTAAGACTGACCTGTTCCTTTAGCAATTGACGAAAAACTCTCAATTGCTGCATCTGGGTCAGCGCCAGATTGAGCTCTTCAGCCAACCGGGGGGACTGACTGGCAAGGTATTGGCCCAGCTTGCCAACTTCATCGTGACCAAACAACGCATCAAGTTGTTCACGCAACAGCTTGCTGGCGTGAGTGGCAATCACGGTGGCCGAATCCACCACCGAGTAACCAAGATTAAGGGCCTTGGCCTTTTGCTCAGGGGAGATCCAGACCGCACTCATGCCGTAGGCCGGGTCCTGGGTCAGCTCGCCATCGAGCGCACCATAAGTCTCACCACTGCTGATGGCCATCAAGCGCTGGCAATCCACATTCCCCATCGCCAACGCGACACCGGACAACTTGATCCGGTACTGATCAGGCTGCAGTTGCAGATTGTCGCGCACCCGGATCTCGGGGAGCAGAAAACCATATTGTTCGGATAGGGTTTTGCGTATCCCGCGCACTCGGGCAAGCAGTTCAGCCCCTTTATCCGTTTCAGCCAAAGGCACCAGACGATAACCAAGCTCGATGGCGACCGTATCGACTGGTGGCAAATCCTGCCACTCCAGTGCCTGCTGTTCAGGCTGAATCATTTGACGAGTCAGCTCTTGCGCAGCATCCAAATCCGGTACATTGACGGCTCGTTTGCTGACACTCCAGCCAGGCCAGGCCAGTACAGCTGCGAAACTGAGGAATGCGAGCATCGGCATCCCGGGCACCAGACCCAGGATCAGCATGATGGTTGCGGAGGTATAGATAACGCGAGGTGATGCCAGGATCTGCTGACCGACCTGATCAGCCATCTCCCCTTCATCGCTGACCCGGGTCACGATAATGGCCGCAGCAGTCGACATCAGCAGGGACGGGATCTGGGCAACCAGACCATCACCAATGGTCAGCAGCGCATAACGCTGGAAAGCTTCGGCAACGGGCAAGGCATGCTGGAAGATACCGATGGCCAACCCACCCACCAGGTTGATGATCAGCACCAGCATGCCAGCTATCGCGTCACCACGAACGAACTTGGAAGCACCATCCATCGCACCATAGAAGTCCGCCTCGCGCGCGATCTCCTCACGGCGAGCCCTGGCCTGATGCTGATCCATGGTGCCGGCATTCAAGTCGGCATCGATGGCCATCTGCTTGCCGGGCATAGCATCCAACGTGAAGCGAGCGGATACTTCCGAAATCCGCTCGCCACCCTTGGTGATCACCACAAAGTTGATGATCATCAGGATCACGAAGACCACCAGACCGACGACATAGTTGCCACCGATCACGACTTCACCGAATGCTTGGATGACCTTACCGGCCGCTTCATGCCCCTCGTGACCATGCAGCAACACCACCCGGGTAGAGGCCACGTTCAGCGACAGCCGCATCAAGGTGGCAACCAGCAATACGGTTGGGAATACCGAGAAATCGAGTGGTCTGCGGGCCGAGACGGATACCAGCAACACCAGTACCGCCAACACGATGTTGAAGGTAAAGAGCGCATCCAGCAGCCAACCGGGCAGAGGCAGGATCATCATGGCCAGAATGGCCAATAACATCAGCGGAATTGCGGTATAGGATTGGGTGAATACACGCCAGTTCACAACTTACCTCTCAGGTTGACGTAACTCGGGCGGTACATATAACGGGGCAAGAGGGGTCGGTTTCCTTCCCTTGCCTGCCTCATACGCCCTTAACTGCAATACATGGTTCAATACATAGGCAACTGCCGTGTACAGCCCTGCGGGGACTTCCTGATCCACCCTGGTCGAGTGATAGATGGCTCGCGTCAACTCGGGCAAGCTCATCACCATCTTGTCATGCTGCTTGGCAACCTGACGGATCCGCTCAGCCATACTGTCGACCCCTTTGGCAATCACGAAAGGGGCATTGGCACGAGTCGCATCATATTTTATTGCCACCGCATAATGGGTCGGGTTAACGATAATCACATCTGCCTGCGGTACCCGCTGCTCGATACGCGCACGAGCAAGCATTCCCTGCACCTGGCGGATTTTGGCCTTGATCTCGGGACGCCCTTCGCTGTTCTTGTGCTCATCCTTGACCTCTTGTTTGGTCATCCTGAGCTGCTTGTTAAGCGACCAGCGCTGATAGGGCACATCCAGCACGGCAATCAGCATCTGAACGCTCCCCAGCAGAATAAATGCCTGGGAGAGGATCCGTAGCGCCTGCTCGAGGGCCGCCTGAGGGGGCATCCGGTTCATCATCAACAAGGAAGGCCATTGATGATTTAACATCAACGCCAGCGTGCCGCCGATCAGCGTCACCTTGAGCAGTGACTTCAGCAACTCCATCAGGCTGTTCTTGGAGAACATCCGCCCCAGCCCCTTCAAAGGGTTCATCTTCTCGCAACTGGGTAGCAGCTTTTTCCAGGTCAGCGCCATACCGCCCGGCACTATGCTGAGCAACACCAGCATCAGGGCCAGAAAGCCAAACAGGGGCAGCAGCACCCACAGCATGTTTATCAGCGCTTCCCCCAGCCAATGGATCATCATCTGCGGGTCACGGGCACCTTGCCAGTCAAAACGCTGCGGACGCTTCATCAACTCGGCAAAGAACTGGCCAAACCCCGGCACCATCCACTGCATCACCAACCCGCCAAGCAGCAGCAAACCGGCAGAACTGAGCTCTTTTGAGCGGGCGATCTGCCCCTCATCTCTCGCTTTCTGGCGTTTCTGGCTGGAGGCCTCTTCGGTTTTGTCCTGTGCGCTGTTCTGACTCATGCCGGGGTCAAGCCTCGCAGCTGTTCAAGCACATGGGTAACCAAATCCAGATAACGGGAGGGCACACCACTGATGGAGAGCGCCATGGTGAGCAACCCGAGCAACAGGGTCATGGGAAAACCGAGAGAGAAGATATTGAGCGAAGGGGCGGTCCGGTTCATCACCCCGAAGGTCAGGTTAACCATCAACATGGCGACAACGGCTGGCAACGTCAGCAACAGGGCGGCACCGATAGACCAGCCAAACAACCCGATCACACCTTTCATATCGATCAGATCCAGAGATGAACCCGGCGGCCAGCTACGCAGGCTCTGCACCAGAATATCCAGTACCACCAGGTGGCCATTCAGCCCCAGAAAGAGCAATGCGCAAAACACCATCATGACCTGACTGATGATGGGGGCTGAATCCCCGTTGACCGGATCATTCATCACCGCCATCGCGAGCCCCATCTGCATGGAGAGGATCTGCCCCGCAGTGGTCATCACCATATAGAGCAGCTGGACACACAGACCAAACAACAAACCAAACAGCAGCTGCTCGACCGCTAGGACCAGCGCACCGGCACTGAAAGGATCGACAACCGGCATATCCTTCATCATGGGGGCCAGCAGCAGGCTGATAATAAACGCCAGCATCAGGCGAACTTGCGCAGGCACCCGGGTATCCCCAAAGACCGGCATCACCCAGAATGCCATAC
>OGEW01000547.1_pt1 | contig 12321 bp, 8 predicted proteins | sample 1570781 | NCBI WGS metagenome assembly OGEW01 (sample SAMEA2582047, study PRJEB24529) | metagenome | biome: Human gut stool | place: China | collected 2011 | reverse complement strand
TGATCTCCAGCAAAATTAGCGCTAAAATAGTCCTTTATATTTTCCTCAGCCTTGTAATTATGATGACTATAAACTCCCTCTCCTCCTAAAAGACAATTTATACTATTATCCTCTTTAAAGTTTATCCCTAAGGTTATATTCTCTTTCCCCTTTTCATAGGTTTCACTTACACTTGTTAAAATAGGCTCATTTTTAACTTCTTTCCCTTCTTTATAAACCTCATAATTTAAATCAATCTTATACCCCTTACCTTTAGAAATATTTTTCACATTATAGAAAAAAACTCTATTGTCAGTTAAACTTAAAATCTGCTCCTCTTTTTCTGAAAGCGGCTCAAAACTTACCTTTACAACATCCTTTTTAGAAAGCTCTCCACATCCCACAAACAAGACTACTGGAATCATAGCTAAAATTACCCCTTTTAAAACTCTCATTAAAACACCCCTATATTAATTTTTATATTATAATTTTAAAATGCCTATTTATATTAATTACATTAATTGTAACTATTTTTATATTATATGCTAACTTCCTAACCCAGTATTTTAAAATTTATTCTTACTTAAAGTCTTGTATATTTTTAATTTTCAAGTTTTTCCTAAGGCACTAACTATTTTTAATTTATAAATACTGCCTCCTTTTAACTTGTATTTTCCTAAATTACTACCTCTCTAAACTTTAACCTCCTTCCCCCTTATAAAATTTCTCCTTTACATAAGTTAATAAAAACATATAATAACCTAATTTAATCTAAAACTTTATAAATTAATAATAAACAAAAGTTACTTGACTTAAATATAAAAAAGGTACTTAAAAGATAAAGTTTTAAAATTAAAATAATAACTTTTTCTTCTAAGTACCTTCTAGAAAAGAATCTAATATCTATTTCTTTCCTTAAGTTGTCTATCCATCTCTCTCTTATGAGCCTTTTCAAGCATTGTATCTCTCTTGTCGTAGTTTTTCTTACCCCTACAAACCCCTAAGTTAACCTTAACTCTTCCATTCTTTAAATATAAAGAAAGTGGTATTAAAGCAACCCCTTGTTGTTGAACTATTCCTATTAATCTTTGAATTTCACTTTTATGAAGAAGTAATTTTCTTTTTCTTAAAGGATCAACATTAAATATGTTTCCTTGCTCATAAGGACTTATATGCATGTTATTTATAAATATCTCTCCATTATTTATATCTGCATAACAATCCTTTAAGTTAACTCTTCCGTTTCTAATAGACTTAACCTCTGTTCCAACTAAAGCTATACCTGCTTCCATAGCCTCATCAACAAAGTAATCATGTCTAGCCTTCCTATTCTCTGCTAATGTCTTATTGTCTTTTCTCTTTGCCATACTTCTCACCTACTATGGTTATATTAAAAGCAATTTTACTTACCCAAAGCAAAATGCCTCTTATTTCTTTTCTTTGCTTATTATTTTAACATATTTACTATTTAAATGTAAATTCACAAAACTATACTTATTAACCTTAAGCTAATAAGCCCCTATATCCTCCCCATAAAATCTTCAAATCACGTTATCATATCCCTCCATACTTTTTCACATAAAAAGTTTCAAATCACCTTACGCTTTAACTAAATAACTATTAAACATACTAATTTTCTATGTGAATTATTCTAATATTTAATAGGCTAATAAATATTCTAATTTCAGATTTTATTTTATTATACAAACTTATCTCTTAAGAGCCTTTAATTGTATAAAGATATTAATAAAACTTACAAACAATATGAAAAGAATATCTAGATAAGCTTTACAATTTAAATAGTAATTTTAAACAGCTCCTATATAAAATAAAACTAAATTACTTTTTATATAGCTACTCCTATTATATTAAATACTAAGTTCATTAATTTAATAAAAAGATATTAATAAAACTTATATATAGAATGTAGAGAATCTCTACATGAATTTTAGAATTTAAGTAGTCACGTAAAGTAAGTTACGTTAATAAACCTGAATGTCCGAAGCGCAGCAAGTTTTCAGGTTTTAGTAACTTACTTGGAGTGACTACTATAAATTCTTAATGAAATGTAGTAATTCTCGAAATCTATCTATAAGTTTTTTATCTTCCTATTATTAAAGCTCTTCCTCAGCAGATGCTTCTCTTGGTTCTATTATTTCAACTTTCCCCTCTGCTTCAAGCTCTTTTTTTACTTCATCAAGTAATTCTTCTCTCTCTTCAGTTTCAGCTTCTTTTTCCTCAATAGTATACTTATCTTCAACTATTTCAAAATAAACTTCTCTAGTATCCATTTCTACTCTTGAGCAAAGAACCTTAACCTTTTCTCCAAGTTTATAAACCTTCTTAGTTCTTTCACCTATTAATTGAAGATTTTCTTCATCATAGATGTAATAATCATCTCTAAAGCTTGTTACATGAACAAGACCTTCTATGGTATTTGGAAGTTCAACAAATGCTCCAAATCCAGTAACTGAAGAAATAATACCATCAAATATTTCTCCAATTCTATCTTTCATATATTCAGCTTTCTTAAGGTCATTTGTTTCTCTTTCAGCTTCTTGAGCTATTCTTTCCATTTCTGAAGATTGCTTAGATGCAGAATCAACAATGCTTAAAAGTCTCTTAGCTCTCTTAGGATCAATCTTCTTATTTATATATTCTTTTATTATTCTATGAATTTGTAAGTCTGGATATCTTCTAATTGGTGAAGTAAAGTGACAGTAGTATTCAGCTGCTAATCCAAAGTGACCTGCACAGTCTGGAGAATATCTAGCTTGCATCATACTTCTTAAAAGTAATGTGTTTATTACCATCTCTTCAGTTTTGCCCTTAACTTCCTCAACAACCTTTTGTAAATCTCTAGGCTCAATAAGTTCTCCAAAGTTAAATGAATATCCTAAGCTATATGCAAAGTTTTTAAATCTTTGAAGTTTTTCATTATCTGGCTCCTCATGTATTCTATATACAAAAGGTATTTCAGCCTTATTCATATATTCTGCTATAGTTTCATTACATACTAGCATAAATTCTTCTATGATTCTGTTTGCTATAGCTCTTTCATATGGTTTTATATCTATTGGCTTTCCTTTTTCATCTAAGATTATTTTCAATAGAGAATTATAATACTTAAGACAACTTTTAGTCTTTAAAGGTATTTTATAAAGTTCTAAGTCATCATTAGAATTTTTTAAATCCTCTTTTAAATATAAGGGACCTATTATGAAAATTAAGTCTTTATCAATTGATTTATAATTAAACAATGAATAAAAAGATATATTATTTTCAAAGGTAATTATTAGTGAGTCATTATGATCATGTTTTAAATATGAGCGTTCAAACTTGCTATTTAAGTTCAAGTCATTAAATATGTAATCATAAAAAGAAGAGTAACCCACCTCAGAAAGAATATTCATATTATTATCTACAGCTCTTATTGGAATTTCACAGCAGTTATAAAAATCTATAAGAACTGATTTTAAAAAAATCACACAAAATCCTCCTTTTTAAACTTAATATATTAAAAAAAATCTTAATATAGAGAAAAACAATTATAAAAATCTATGATAATATAAGTATGTTAACATTATTGATAATCATTTTCAATAGGAAAAGAAAGTCAAAAGGGGGATTAACTTTGGGAAGAAAGAAAATTAATAAAATTTTAGGTTATGCACTTGTAACATCTATGTTAGTTGGAGTAGGAGCGGATACTGTATATGCAGCCACTAATATTAATAGTGGAACTGCAATTGTGCGTTCAGAAGGACTTAGAGATGGAATATATGAAGCTAATAATGTAACTTCATATGTTGAAGAAGGAAATTCTACAGGCGAAAATATGGCAAGAAATGCTGTAGGAGAAAAAACAAAGTTTAGGATTGAAGATGGCAAAACATTAATGACTGTTTACTTTAATAGTAGTTTATATGGATTTATGAACAATATTGAAGTTAGCGCTGGAGGAGAAGCTTTAAAGATAGAAGAAAATAAAGATGATAAATCAATAACATTTGAAGTACCATCACCTGATACAAAGGTAAAAATAGGATTATTCATAACAATGATGGGAAGAAAGGTTGAGCTTTTCTTAGTTAATGATATGAATACTGTTAATTTATTAGATGAAGCACCTACTATAAATAATGCTAAGGATATTAGTGTTACTCAAGGTGATGCTATTGATTTATTATCTGGAGTTATTGGAACTGATAAGGAAGATTCTAATTTAAAAGTTGAGATAAGTGGAGATACATCATTTGTAAAAGATGGAAAAGCTGAGATTCCTGGAGTATATCCAATAACTTATAAAGTTACAGATTCATCAGGGCAATTTGATGAAAAAACAGTAAATGTTACAGTTAATAAAAAAACAACTTTAGGGGATGGAAGTTATACCCTTAAGAATACAGTTCAATATGTTGGACAAGGAAACATGGAAACAGGAAATTCCATGGCTAGAAAAGTGTTATCAGATGATTCAAGAATTGATATATCAAATGGAAAAAATACAGTTACATTAACTTTTAATAGTGAATTATATGCTTTCTTAAAGAATTTCAATGTAACAGTTGATGGAGAAAAAGTAGAAGCAGAAGTAAATAAAGATAATAGAACTATAAAGTTTAATATACCTGATTTAAATTCAGATATTGTTGTATCTACACTAGTTAGTATGATGGGGAAAGAAGTTAGTTTTAAAACTACTTTAAATTATGATACAGCTAAGAAATTAGAAGATAATTTAGAAGATAATAATAAGCCTGGTAATGAAGATAATGAGAATATTCCAGGTGAAAATGAGAATAGTGGAAATCAAGATAATTCAGGAAATACTAACTCAGGAAGCAATGGAAGTGCAAATGAAGATAAAGAAAATGAAAGTGAAGGAAGTTCAGGAGAAATAGTAGATGCAAATCAATTAAAGAATGGTATCTATAATATAAAAAATGATGTTTCATACATTGGTGATGGAAATCAAGATGTTGGAAATGATATGGCAAGAAAAGCTCTATCTAAGAATAGTAAATTAGAGGTAAAAGATGATAAAAAAATTCTTACACTAAAGTTTAATGAAGAGCAGTTCTCATTCTTTAAGGATTTTAGAATAACTGTAAATAGTAAAGATGTGGTAGCAACGCCAAATGAAGCTGATAGAACAATATCTTTTGAGATACCAAGTCTTGATGCCGATATAGTTGTTACAGCCTTTGTAAGTGTAATGGGTAGAGATGTAAGCTTTAAAACAATACTTAATAAGGGAACTTTAGAATTAGTCAGTGGAGAGGACAAACCTGCCATAGAAGAAGAGAATAAATCAGAAGAAAGTAACGGTACAAGCTCTTCTAATAATGGAAGTTCAGCTAATGAAGAAAATAGTACAGTTACAGAAAATAAAGTTACTAAGGGAAAACTTTACACAATAGAAAACAAAGTTGTTCATAAAAGTCAGACTGGTGTTGATATGGCAAGAAAATATTTAAACAAAATATCTGACTTAGAAGAAATTGATGGAAAAACTTATTTAACATTAACATTTACTGGTCAAGAGTTTATGAAAGACCACAAGATAACTGTAAATGGTAAAGATGCTAACTATAAAGTTGTATCTAAGAATGGTGATTCAATTAAATTAAGATTTGAAATTCCTAATTTAGATGCAGATATTAAAGTAAGTTTATATGTAATACCAATGGGAAGAAATGTTGAGTTTAATGTAGAACTTTTAAAAGATACTAAAAAGTTTGTAAAAGACTTTACTGTATCAAGTTTACCACAGACTGGTTCACCAATAGGAGGAAACTCAGTTGCATTATTAGGAATGGCAATGATGGGAGCTTCTATGTTTATTAGAAAAAGAGAAGAGTAAAAGCAGTTTAGTTTGAGAGGATTTCCTCTCAAACTATTTTTAAACAAATGGAGGGAAATTAGATGAGATTTTTAAAACCTGTTTTATTAGTTATGTTGACACTTTTTATTTCCTTAACAGGAGTTTTTGGAAGTGTTGATGTACTAGCAAATGAAAACTTAGAAAATGGAATATATGATGTTAAAAATGATGTTTATCATGATTCAGATATAGGGATGTCAATGTCTAGAAGCTATTTAAATGACACTATGCAGCTTAAAATTTTAGGGGATGAAACAGAATATACTATAGGTTTTTCAGGAACAGAATATATGGAAAACTTCAGAATCTTAGTAGATGGTAATGAGGGAAATGCTGAGATTGTTGAGGAAGATAAAGAGAATGGAACTATAAAACTAAAAGTTAAGGTTCCTAATAAGGATTCAGAGCTAGAGGCGAAAATATATGTAGGACCTATGGAAAGAGATGTTCAATTTAAGGTAATTCCAAAGTTTGATACTTTAACTCTTGTTGAGAAGTTAGAAGCACCTAAAGTGGAAAACAAGGAAAGTAGCAATGAAAATCTTTCTGATGAAACTGGAAAAAGTGAAGATGCTATAAGCGAAGCAACAGGTTTAGCAAATAATAAGAATATGTTCATTTATATTGGTGGCGGAATTATAATAGTTGCTTTAATAGTTTCCTTAGTAATATTTAAAAGGAAAAAGTAACATGAGAAATAAACTAGCTAAAGGATTATTTATTTTAGGTTTAGTTATAGTTTCTACAGTTCTTATAGGAAAACTTTATAAAAGTAGTGTTGAGAAAAAAACTTTAGAAGAGTTTAAGGAAAAGTTTAATTATTCAGAAGAAGAGAAGAAAAAGACTTTAGAAGAAATAAAAAATGGAGATGGAATAGCTTTAATAGATATAGAAAAAATAGGTGTACATACAGTTATTGCTGAGGGTAGTACCTTAGATGTGTTAGAAAATAACATTGGTCACTTTGAAAATACTGCTATGCCAGGCGAAAATGGAAATTTTAGTATTGCAGGACATAGAAATACTATAAATAATGAGGTCTTTAGAAATATAGACAAGCTTCAAGTAGGAGATGAAATAAAAATCACAACTTTAACTGACATATTTCAGTATGAAATTAATGAGATTTTTGTCACCTCACCTAGTGATACTGATGTTTTGAATCAAAATTTAGATGAGAAAACAATGACCATAGTTACATGTACAAATAGAGGAAAAGACAGATACATAGTTAAAGCAAAATTAATAGGTTAGTGGAGGGAAAATAGTGTTTTTAAAAAAGGGTATAGCTTTAAGTTTAATATGCCTTTTAGGCTTTGGAGTTATGGGATGTTCAAATAACTCTGGAGAATCAAAGGAAAGTTTAAAAAAAGAAAATGGAGAAGAGATTGTTGTGGCAACCTCTGTTGCTGTAACAGAAATATTAGATGAATTAGGAGTAAAGGTAAGTGGAGTTCCAACTAGTTCTTATGATTTGCCTGAAAGTACTAAAGATGCGGTTAAAGTTGGTAATCCCATGAATCCAGATTTAGAAATAATAAAATCTTTAAATCCAGATGTTGTAGTATCTGTAGATACTTTAGGAGAAGATTATAAAAAACTATTTACTGATAACAATATACCTAGTGAATTTATAGATTTAACTACATTAGAAGGATTAAAAACAAGTATATCAACTTTAGGTGAAAGATTTAATAAGAAAGAAAAAGCAAATGAAATATTAAATGAGCTTAAAGTTAAGGAAGATGAGTTTTCAAACTTATCTAAAGAAGAAAAAAAGGATGTTTTATTAGTATTTGCAGCACCAGGAAGCATGATGATTGCTACGCCTTCATCTTACATAGGAAATTTAGTTGATAAGGTGGGAGCAAATAACATAGTTAAAGATGATAAAAAGCCATTTGTTTCATATAGCAATGAAGAAATAGTAAAGCTAAATCCAGATATGGTATTAGTTATGACTCATGGAATGCCTGAACAAGCTAAAAAAATGGCTGAAGAAAAATTTGCTTCAGATCCAGCGTGGAGCAGAATTGAAGCTGTTAAAGAAGGAAAGGTCTATTACTTAGAAAATGGGTACTTTGGTATGAGTGCAAACCTAAAAGTAACAGAATCTTTAGATAAGTTAGGTGAAATAATATATGGTGAAAAATAATAAGTTAAAAAGCTTATATATAGGTTTATCAATATTAATAGTTTTAATTTTAATGATAGTTTCTTTAAAGCTAGGAAGTATTGATATAAGTTTTGGTGAACTAATAAAAGGGCTTTTAAGTGGAAGTAATGAAGGAAATATAGGAATAATAAAAGATTTAAGGATGCCGAGAGTCATTATAGCTGCTTTAGTTGGAGGAAATCTTGCATTGGCAGGGGTATTACTTCAGGCAGTAATAAGAAATCCCTTGGCTGATCCTCAAGTAACAGGAATATCTTCTGGAGCATGCTTAGTATCATTAATATTTATAATATTTATGCCAGCTTCAGGATCAATAAGACCAATAGTAGGTTTCTTTGGAGGGCTTGTTTCTTGTATAGTTGTGTATTTAATGGCTTATAAAAAAGAGTTAGATACTATGAGAATAGTCCTTGCAGGGGCTGCTATAAATGCTCTTTTAGGAGGGCTATCACAAATATTAACTATAGGTAGTGGCATAGGTGCAGGGAATATACAATCTTGGATAAGTGGAAGCTTAGCTGCCACCTCATGGGATGAAGTTAAAATTTTATTTTTATATTCAATAATAGGAATGGGTTTTGCATTAATTTTAGCTAAATCATGTAATGTTATAGTTTTAGGAAATAAAAATGCAAAAAGTTTAGGTTTTAATTCAGATTTACAAATGATTCTTATAACGGTGGTAGCTGTATTTTTAGGGAGTGTATCAACGGCTATTGTAGGTATTATTTCCTTTGTTGGATTAGTTGTACCACATATTTGTAGAATATTAATTGGCTCTGATCATAGATATTTGATTCCTTTTTCAATATTTGTTGGAGGAGCATTAGTCTTACTTGCAGATACAATAGGAAGAATGCTAGTAAAGCCATATGAAATACCAGCAGGAATAATTATGGCAGTTATTGGAGCACCGTTCTTCTTATATCTACTAAGAAGGAGTGATATGTAGATGATTAGAGGGAAAAAATTATCATTCAATTACAAGGGAGAAAAAAATATCATTAATGATTTAAATATAGATATAAAAGAGGGAGAAATAACAACTATTATTGGCCCTAATGGAAGTGGAAAATCAACTTTGCTAAGTCTATTATGTGCTTTGAATAAAAGTAAAACTGGACATGTTTATTTGGGGGATATAAACATGAACAATCTTAAATATAAGGATATAGCAAAGATTTTAGCAACTGTCCACCAACAAAATAGTGTGCCAAAGGATATAAAGGTTGAAGAACTTGTTGCCTATGGTAGATATCCTCACAAAGGATATTTTAAAAATAACAACAAGGAAGATAAAAACATAATTAAATGGGCTTTAGAATGTACAGGACTTGATGATTTAAAACATAAGGGAGTTATGAATTTATCAGGTGGAGAAAGACAAAGAGCTTTTATATCAATGGCTTTAGCTCAAAAGCCTAAAATTTTATTTTTAGATGAGCCAACAACTTATTTAGATATTTTTCATCAAATAGAAATATTAGAGATTGTAAAAAAGTTAAATAAGGATAATGGGCTAACTGTTGTTATGGTTTTACATGATATAAATCAAGCAATTAAATATAGTCATAATATTGTTGTCATGAAAGATGGAAAAATTGTAAAAGAGGGAAAATCAGAGAATGTAATAGATGAAAATTTATTAAAGGAAGTTTATAAGGTTAATGGTGTTATTAACAAATGTAAGGAAACTGGAGAGACTTATTTTATACCAAAAACTATTTGTTAAATGAATTTTATAAACTTCAGAAAGATGGTGTAGGAATTATGATGATAGACAAGAGGCTTTTAAACTTGTGTAAGGAATCTAAGAAATACATAGGTTTAACTGTTTTAATGAATTGGATTTCTGTAATTTGTAATCTGATGACAATAATAGTTATTGGATTTAGCATTCAGGAACTTTTTAGTTTAGGGAATATTGAAAACTTAAATAAAAAAATATTAATTTTAGCTGCTCTTTTAGGGGTAAGATTTTGTGTGAATTTATTAAGTGGACACTTCTCATATAAATCTTCAGAGATGGTTAAGATTACTCTTAGAGATAAGATATATGAGAAGCTTTTAAAGCTTGGAATGAGATATGATAAGGTGGATTCTACATCTTCAATTGTTCAAATGGCCGTTGAAGGGGTAGAGGCTTTAGAGGTTTATTTTAGTAAGTACTTACCTCAGTTAATATATTCTATTTTAGCTCCTTTAACTTTATTTTGTGCTTTAGCATTTATTTCATTTAAAGCGGCTTTAGTATTTATACTTTGTCTGCCTTTAATACCAATATCGATAATATTAATTATGAAAATAGCAAAGAAAATATTAAAGGAATATTGGGGACAGTATTCAGATTTAGGAAACACATTCTTAGAAAACCTTCAAGGGCTTACAACATTAAAGGTTTTTGATGTGGATAATGAAAGACATGAACTTATGAATGAAGAGGCTGAAAGCTTTAGAAAGATAACTATGAAAGTTTTAAGTATGCAATTAAACTCAATAAATGTTATGGATTTAATTGCTTTTGGAGGAGCTGCCCTTGGAAGTATAGTTGCTTTATTACAATTTAGAGCTGGAACAGTAAGTCTTGGAGGAATGATAGTAATTTTATTAATATCAGCAGAATTTTTCATACCTCTTAGATTATTAGGATCATATTTCCACATTGCTATGAATGGAATAGCTGCTGCAGATAGAATTTTCAAAGTTTTAGAAGCTGATGAAAGCAAGGTTTCTTCAGATAGTAATCTTAATGAAATATCAAATATCTCTCTTTGTAATGTAAGTTTCTCTTATGATGGAAAAAGAGAAGTTTTAAAGGATATATCTTTATCAATAAATAAAGGAGACTATGTAGCAATAGTTGGTGAAAGTGGAAGTGGAAAAAGTACTATAGCTTCATTGATTTTAAATAACTATAAGGCTTCAAAAGGAAAGATAACTTTAAATGGAGCTGATATAAATAATATAGATTTTTCAAAGCTTTATAATAGGGTATCCATAATATCAACTAACAGTTATATATTTAATGGAACAGTTAGGGATAACTTATTAATAGCTAAGAAGGATGCAACTTTAGAAGAGATAAATTATGCTTTAAAAAAGGCTAACCTTTTAGATTTTGTGAATTCTAAAAAGGAAAAATTAGATTTAGAAGTTGGTGAAGGTGGATCAAAGCTTTCAGGAGGACAAAAGCAAAGACTTGCTTTAGCTAGAACTATATTAGCAAATAGAGAAGTAATAATCTTTGATGAAGCAACTTCAAATATTGATGTTGAAAGTGAAAATATGATTTGGAAATCTATAAATGAAATATCAAAAGAGAAAACAGTAATAGTTATTTCTCATAGACTTGCTAATGTTAAAAATGCAGATAGAATTTATATGCTAGATAAAGGAATTCTAGTTGAAGAGGGAAGTCATAAGGATCTTATGGAAAGAAAGAACAAGTATTATGGTATGGTAAATTATCAAAATGAATTAGAAATAGGAGGTGTTATATAAATGAGAAAATCAGGTTTTTCAATAATGGAAAGGCTTATAGTTGAGCTTAAGCCTCTTGCCCCTGTAATGTTTATAACAGTATTTATGGGAGTTTTAGGATTTTTAGCAGCTATAGGAATAACTGTATTTGGAAGTGTAGCAATATCAAGTTTAATAGATAGTACTATAAGTTTTTCATTTAAAACAGCTCTTATTTTAATGATAGTACTTGGAATATTAAGAGGACCTTTAAGATATGGGGAACAATTAAGTGGGCATTATATAGCTTTTAAAATATTAGTTATATTAAGAGATAAAGTGTTTTCAGCTCTTAGAAAACTTGCGCCAGCTAAATTAGAAGGAATGGAAAAGGGAAATTTAATTTCTATGATAACTTCTGATATTGAGCTTTTAGAAGTTTTTTATGCTCATACTATAGCACCAATAAGTATAGCAATTATAACTAACACCATAATGGGATTAATACTATTAAGTATAAATGTAAAAGTGGGTATAGTTGGAATAATTGGTTATATATTAATAGGTTTTGGGGTTCCTTATATTAGTAGTAGCTTTGGAAAAGAAGCTGGTGTTCAATATAGAGAAGCCTTCGGAAAAACAAATTCTTATATTTTAGATTCTCTTAGAGGAATTAAAGAGGTTTTAATTTTCAACAATGGTAATGAAAGAAGAGGGAATATAAAGAAATTCTCTGAAGAATTAAATGAGAAGCAAAAGGTTATAAAAAAACATGAGGGAATAATAAGAGCCTTTAGTGATTTAATCATAATGTTAACAA
>OGEW01000544.1_pt1 | contig 12365 bp, 11 predicted proteins | sample 1570781 | NCBI WGS metagenome assembly OGEW01 (sample SAMEA2582047, study PRJEB24529) | metagenome | biome: Human gut stool | place: China | collected 2011 | reverse complement strand
GCATTAGCTGTTGATGTAATTTTTGCTGGAGCGGTAATGTTGATGACCAGGCCGCGATCGCCAGCCCTAGTTCAGGGATGCGGCGGAGGCGATAAACGGTGCTATCAAGCGTCAATGTTTCGACATCCAGACGCTTGATGTGCTCCCAGGCGGCGGCGTCGAGCGGTTTACTGCTGATGATAATTTGATCGCGCTTCGTGCCAAACAAGAGTGTGTGAATCTCTTCCTGGCCTGACGGAATCACATCAATAAATGAAACCGGATCGATCATCACCACATGATGTTCGCTGCCCATTGCCGTCATTTTATGCTGTAGCCCGAGATCGCTAACCGAGGTGAGCCAGGTACGATAGCCGTCGGCAGTAATATGGTCGGGAGCAGGAAACGTTACTGATACCCGATGATCTTCAAGAGAAGAGCATTGCGGAATACCTCCATGTAACCACAACACTTCCTGCACGTAGCGGTGGGTGTAGGCAATCCGCCGCATATTAAGCAGATGCTGCGGACTGCAGGTCGCGGCGGTATCGGCATCCGCTTCGTTCAGCGCCTCTCTTGCCTGATCGGCTACCTGCTGAACGCGAGCCAGTACCCGAACGGAAAAGTTGTCCAGTCCGGTATAAAACTGCGCTTTGGCCTGCTGCATTGCCAACCAAATACTCAGCGCCACCGGCAAAATAATGGCCAGTATCAGTACCCCTGTAACCAGGCTCACCTGATGCCGGGTCGTCATGAGCATTTCCTAAATTTATTAAGGGGTGCGATGAGTATACGCGAAAGATAAAAAGGACGATTAGGTTAACGGGATAAAAAGGCCCGAACCGCGAGAGAGCAGCGAATACGGGCTAACAGTGGATGATCCGCGACGCCCGAAGCTGTAAACGGCGCGGAGAAAAACGAGGGCTGGTATGCTGGCAGCCAATAAGCATCGCCAGCACAGGTTCATATTCTAAAGCGCAATCATGACAGCCAGATGTTGCGTTTAGTGGGCATCCGGCGCGGCGATGTCGGCGCTAATCCGCAGGTCGTTTTCGTCGAACACCATGCAGTAGCGATCGTCGAAGGCAACGCTGATTTTCTGCCAGGGGCGAAAGTGAACGTCGCCTGGCAGCAGAATTTTGACGTTATCGTGGCCGTAGCACTGGCCAAATAGATAGGTGTTATTACCCAGTCTCTCGACCACTTCACATTGAAACTCAACCACGGTACCGATATTCACATCGGTAGAGAGATGTTCAGGACGAATACCGAGGGTGACGGCAGCGCCGGGCTGCAGCGGTGAGGTGGTGATATTGAGCGTCAGATTATGATCTTGCGCCATCTTCACGCTAAGCTGGCCCGGCTGCCATGAGGTAACCGTCGCGGGAAGGAAGTTCATTTTCGGCGAACCGATAAATCCCGCGACGAATTTATTCACCGGGTTGTAATACAGCGACATCGGCGATCCCATCTGCTCAACTTTGCCGTAGTTCATCACCACTATTTTATCGGCGAGAGTCATCGCTTCAACCTGGTCATGAGTAACATAAACCATGGTCGTTTTGAGCTCGTGATGGAGTTTGGCGATATGCAGGCGCATCTCAACGCGCAGTTCGGCATCGAGGTTAGAAAGGGGTTCATCAAACATAAACACCCGTGGATTACGTACAATAGCGCGGCCGATGGCAACGCGCTGACGTTGACCGCCAGAAAGTTGCTTAGGCTTACGATCCAGCAGATGAGAGAGCTGCAGCGTTTTCGCCACCATTTCAACCTGACGGCGAATTTCATCTTTTGGTACTTTGTTCACTTTCAGGCCATAGCCCATATTTTCCGCCACCGTCATATGCGGATAGAGCGCATAGGACTGGAATACCATAGCGACGCCGCGATGGGCAGGAACGACATCATTCATCACCTCATCGCCAATTAGCACTTCACCTTCGCTGACCTCTTCAAGACCGGCAATCATCCTCAGTAGCGTCGATTTACCGCAGCCGGACGGGCCGACGAACACCGCAAATTCACCATCTTCAATATCAAGATTTACCTGATGCAGCGTCACCGTACTGCCGAACCGTTTGGTGACATTCCTCAGTCGTATATTGGACATCAACACTCCCCGGATTGTTAGCCATTTTTGCCGTTGGGATTTGGGCTGCGATGCGGAATTTGTATAACGTGTAACAATTCAGCCGAACGATGCTCAACGACACTAAAATCATGCAGCGACTATAACTTCCACGGTTTTAGCGCCATACAACGATGTTTCATTTCTGCAATGATGATCACACAACGAGTAGCTTCCAGTAGTTTTATCAGCCTTCAAAGCGTAGCGTATAACAAATCAAGCATGACGGATGTTTTGTTTATGAACTGCCGTTAATCAACTTGCTAAGAGATTTGCTGAAGTCACATTACTTAATAAAAACCATTAAATTGTTATACCTTCACATGAGGTTGATAATGAAAAAGAACACTCTTGCTGCACTGATCCTTACCACTCTGGCTGCCGGGCAGCTAACGAGCCTGCAGGCGCACGCGGCCGGGCAGCTCAACGTTTGGGAAGACATCAAAAAATCCGCCGGCATCAAAGCCGCAGTCGGTGATTTTGAAAAGCAGTTCAACGTTAAGGTGAACGTGCAGGAGATGCCGTACGCCCAACAGCTGGAAAAGCTGCGTCTTGATGGTCCGGCGGGCATCGGCCCGGATGTCCTGGTGATCCCTAATGATCAGCTAGGCGGAGCGGTTGTCCAGGGATTGCTATCTCCATTGACTTTGGATCAGGAGAAGCAGGAGGCGTTTACGCCTGCGTCAATCAGCGCTTTCCATATGGATAACGTGCTTTACGGCGTACCTAAAGCGGTGGAAACCCTGGTACTGATTTACAACAAAGATCTGATCGACCAGCCGCTGGATAGCCTGCAGGCGTGGTTCGACTATTCGAAGAAGCAGCGCGAAGAGGGGAAATACGGTCTGCTGGCGAAGTTCGACCAGATTTATTACAGCTGGGGCGCTATCGGTCCAATGGGCGGCTATATCTTTGGCAAAAACGATAAAGGGGGCTTCAACCCGCAGGATGTCGGTCTCAACAAACCCGGCGCAGTGGAAGCAGTCACTTTCCTGAAAAAATTCTATACCGATAAGGTTTTCCCTGCAGGGATCCTCGGTGACAACGGGTTGAACGCCATCGATTCCCTGTTCACCGAGAAGAAAGCGGCGGCGGTCATTAATTATGGCGTTGCGCCTCTGCCGACGCTGCCGGACGGCAAACCGATGAGCTCCTTCCTCGGCGTGAAAGGCTACGTGGTTTCGACGTGGAGGAATACTACATCACGCTGATGGAAGTTATGTGCCTTTATTAACCAGCCTCAGTATGTGAAAGCACGCTATGTGGCGACCGGCGAAATCCCGCCGCTGAAGGCAATGATTGACGATCCGCTGATTAAGAATGACGAGAAGGCCAGCGCTGTGGCGGTGCAGTCAGCACGGGCGACGGCAATGCCAGGAATACCGGAAATGGGGGAGGTATGGGGCCCGGCGAACGCAGCCCTGGAGCTGAGCCTGACCGGTAAACAGGAGCCGAAGGCGGCGCTGGATAACGCCGAGAAGCAGATAAAGTTACAGCTGCAACCCAAGCAGGCCAGCAATCAGTAATCAGGTGAAGTAACAGAACGGGAGGAGGCCCTCCTGGTTTCTGAAGGAGGCGTGTGTGATTATCAATCCCAGCGAAAATATTGCCGAAGCGCGTGGTGCAGGACGCCACGCGTGGTGCGGCCTGCTGCTGGCTATCGTGCCGGGTTTTGGTCAGTTTTATCACCGCCAGTGGTTGAAGGGGATTGTCTTCCTGGTGCTGCTGAGCAGTTTTATGAGCATTTTCTATGACTTTCTCAGCGAAGGCCTGTGGGGGTTATGCACCTTAGGCGAAGAAGTCCCGCGGGATAACTCTATCTTCCTGCTGGCGGAAGGAATAATCAGCGTGCTGATTATCGCTTTTGGTTTGTTAGTCTATTTCCTCTCGCTGCGCGATGCCTGGATTAACGGTAAAAAGCGCGATGAGGGTATGGCGCTGAACAGCGTACGCAAGCAATATCAGATGCTGCTCAGCGACGGTTTTCCCTATTTGATGATTACGCCGGGCTTTATTCTGCTGGTGTTTGTGGTCATCTTCCCGATTCTGTTTGGCTTTGCCATCGCCTTTACTAACTACAACCTTTACCACACGCCGCCCGCGAAGCTGGTCGATTGGGTGGGGTTCAAAAACTTCATCAACATCTTCACATTATCCATCTGGCGCTCGACCTTTTTTGATGTCCTGCAGTGGACGGTGGTGTGGACGCTGGTGGCGACAACCCTGCAATGCACCGTTGGTGTGCTGCTGGCGATTCTGGTTAACCAGAAGGATTTGCGTTTCAAGCCAATGATCCGCACAATTTTTATTCTGCCGTGGGCGGTGCCGGGGTTTGTGACGATTCTGGTTTTTGCCGGGATGTTCAATGATTCATTCGGGGTCATTAACAACGCCATTTTGTCCTTCTTCGGCATCAGTCCGAAGGCCTGGCTGACCGACCCGTTCTGGACTAAGACGGCGCTGATCATGATGCAAACCTGGCTGGGCTTCCCGTTTGTTTTCGCCATGACCACCGGCGTACTGCAGGCGATTCCGGACGATCTCTATGAAGCGGCCACGATGGATGGCGCCAGCGCGTTTACCCGGCTGCGGACCATTACTCTGCCGCTGGTGCTGTACTCGATTGCGCCAATTATTATTACTCAGTACACCTTCAATTTTAATAACTTCAATATCATCTATCTGTTCAACAACGGCGGGCCTGCGGTGGCGGGGTCGAATGCCGGCGGTACGGATATTCTGGTGTCGTGGATCTACAAACTCACCATGTCGTCTTCGCAATACGCTATCGCGGCCACTATTACGATCCTGCTGTCGATTTTCGTCGTCGGTCTGGCGTTGTGGCAGTTCCGCGCCACAAAATCCTTTAAAAATGACGATATGGCGTAAGGGAAGCAACATGGCTAAATCACCGAGTATTAAACGCGAAAAGTGGATTCGCCTGTCACTCACCTGGCTGGTGGTCATCTTTGTCTCGACGATCATTATTTACCCGCTGGTCTGGACGGTAGGGGCGTCGCTGAACGCCGGGAACAGTCTGCTGAGTACGTCGATTATTCCTGAAAACCTGTCGTTCCAGCATTACGCGGATTTGTTCAACGGCAATGTGAATTATCTCACCTGGTACTGGAACTCGATGAAAATCAGCTTCATGACCATGCTTCTGACCCTAATCAGCGTGAGCTTCACCGCCTATGCGTTCTCCCGCTTTCGTTTCAAAGGGCGGCAGAACGGACTGATGCTGTTCCTGCTGTTGCAGATGATTCCGCAGTTCTCGGCGCTGATTGCGATCTTTGTCCTTTCTCAGCTGCTGGGGCTAATCAACAGTCATCTGGCGCTGGTACTGATCTACGTGGGCGGCATGATCCCGATGAATACCTGGCTCATGAAGGGGTATCTGGACGCGATCCCCAAAGATCTGGATGAATCCGCGCGGATGGATGGTGCCAGCAGCTTCCGTATCTTTTTCGAGATCATTATGCCGTTGTCGAAGCCTATTCTGGCGGTGGTGGCGCTGTTTTCATTTACCGGTCCGCTGGGGGATTTCATTCTCTCCAGCACCATATTGCGTACCCCGGATAAGTACACGCTGCCGATTGGCCTGTATAACCTGGTCGCACAGAAGATGGGCGCCAGCTACACCACCTACGCGGCGGGAGCGGTATTGATTGCCGTCCCGGTGGCGATTCTCTATCTGGCGCTACAAAAGTACTTTGTTTCCGGCCTCACCTCAGGCAGTACAAAAGGATAACCCCATGAAAAGATTAACACCCGCGTGGCTTGCTGTTTCTCTGGCATGCTGTTTTTCCGCCGGTACGCTGGCGGCAGATGCGCTGCAAACGCAGGCGTTTAGCAATATGCCCGCTGATTTTATTAAAGGCGCGGATATCTCTACGCTGCTGGATGCGGAAAAACACGGCGCGAAGTTCTTTAATCACAACAATCAGCAGCAGGATCCGATCGCGATCCTCAAGGCCGATGGCGTGAACTACGTTCGTCTGCGCCTGTGGGTGGATCCCAAAGATGCTAAAGGCCAGCGCTACGGCGGCGGCGATAACGATCTGGCGACGACGCTGGCGCTGGCGAAGCGGGCAAAAGCGCAGGGGATGAAGCTGCTGCTTGGACCGATCCGGGTAAGCAGTTCAAGCCGAAAGCCTGGGAGAAGCTGGACTATCCGCAGCTGAAAACCACGATCCACGATTATACCCGCGACACGATTGCCCGCTTTAAGCAGGAGGGCGTGCTGCCGGATATGGTGCAGATCGGCAACGAAATCAACGGCGGTATGCTGTGGCCGGAAGGTAAAAGCTGGGGGCAGGGCGGCGGCGAGTTCGATCGCCTTGCTGGGCTGCTGAATGCCGCCATCGATGGACTGAAGGAAAATCTCACCGGCGGTGAGCAGGTTAAAATTATGCTTCATCTGGCCGAAGGCACGAAAAACGACACCTTCCGCTGGTGGTTTGATGAAATCAGCAAGCGTAACGTCCCTTACGACATCATTGGTTTGTCGATGTACACCTACTGGAATGGCCCGATTAGCGCGCTGAAAGCCAATATGGACGATATCAGCCAACGCTATAACAAAGACGTGATAGTGGTGGAGGCCGCTTACGCTTATACCCTGGATAACTGCGACAATGCGGAAAATAGCTTCCAGGCGAAAGAAGAAAAAGATGGTGGTTACCCCGCCACCGTCCAGGGACAATATAATTATATTCACGACTTAATGCAGGCCGTTGCCGATGTTCCGCAGCATCGCGGTAAAGGTATTTTTTATTGGGAGCCGACGTGGATTGCCGTGCCGAGAAATACCTGGGCGACGCCTGCCGGAATGAAATATATCCACGATGAGTGGAAAGAGGGAAATGCCCGGGAAAATCAGGCGTTGTTTGATTGCCAGGGAAAAGCATTGCCGTCGATGAAGGTATTTAATTAATTATTCAGTTTTACACTTCAGGATGTTTATTATGAAAAAATTTGCGCCTTTGAGTCCGAAGGTTAATACGCTATTGCATGGCGCCGACTATAACCCGGAGCAATGGGAGAATTATCCGGATATTATCGACAAAGATATTGCCATGATGCAGCAGGCAAAATGCAATGTGATGTCGGTAGGGATATTCAGCTGGGCGAAGCTTGAACCTCAGGAGGGCGTATTTGAGTTTGGCTGGTTGGACAGTATTCTGGAAAAACTGTATACCGCCGGAATTCATGTCTTTCTTGCTACGCCAAGCGGCGCGCGCCCGGCGTGGATGTCGCAGAAATATCCTCAGGTGCTGCGCGTTGGTCGCGATCGGGTGCCTGCCCTGCACGGCGGACGGCATAACCACTGTATGTCGTCGCCGGTCTATCGTGAGAAAACCCTGAAGATTAATATCCTGCTGGCGGAACGTTACGCGCAGCATCCGGCGGTGCTGGGCTGGCATATCTCCAACGAATACGGCGGGGAGTGTCACTGTAGCCTGTGTCAGGAGCGTTTCCGCGACTGGCTGAAAGCGCGCTATGAAACGCTGGATAATCTCAATCACGCCTGGTGGAGTACCTTCTGGAGCCACACCTATAGCGACTGGTCGCAGATCGAATCTCCGGCGCCGCAGGGAGAAGTCACAATTCATGGTCTCAACCTTGATTGGCATCGCTTTAATACCGCCCAGGTGACCGACTTCTGCCGCCATGAGATTGCTCCGCTGAAAGCGGCGAATGCCGAACTGCCGGTGACCACCAACTTCATGGAGTATTTCTACGATTACGACTACTGGCAGTTGGCGCAGACGCTGGACTTTATCTCGTGGGACAGCTACCCCATGTGGCATCGGGATAAAGATGAAACCACGCTGGCCTGCTACACCGCGATGTATCACGACATGATGCGCAGCCTGAAGGGCGGTAAGCCGTTTGTATTAATGGAATCCACTCCCAGTGCGACTAACTGGCAGCCAACCAGTAAGCTTAAGAAGCCGGGAATGCATATTCTCTCCTCTTTGCAGGCGGTGGCGCACGGCGCGGATTCGGTGCAGTATTTTCAGTGGCGTAAAAGCCGCGGTTCGGTGGAGAAGTTCCATGGCGCGATTATCGATCATGTCGGTCATCTGGATACGCGCGTGGGCCGTGAAGTGACGAAGCTCGGCGAGATGTTAAGCCAGCTGCCAGGCGTCGTGGGCTGCCGGACGGATGCGAAAGTGGCGATTATCTTCGATCAGCAAAATCGCTGGGCGCTGGATGATGCCCAGGGGCCGCGTAATCTCGGCATGGAGTATGAAAATACCGTCAACGAACATTACCGTCCGTTCTGGGAGCAGGGGATTGCGGTTGATGTTATCGATGCTGACGTTGACCTGAGTCCTTATCAACTGGTCATTGCGCCAATGCTGTATATGGTTCGTGAGGGATTTGCCGAACGCGCCGAAGCGTTTGTGGCTAACGGCGGGCCTTTAGTTACTACATACTGGGCAGGGATAGTGAACGAGTCCGACCTCTGCCATCTCGGCGGTTTCCCGGGCCCGCTGCGTAAACTGCTGGGCATTTGGGCGGAAGAAATTGACTGCCTGAACGACGGCGAACGCAACCTGGTACAGGGGCTGGCGGGTAATGAAGCTGGCTTGCAGGGGCCGTACCAGGTACGCCATTTGTGTGAACTGATTCATGCTGAAAGCGCGCAGCCGCTGGCTACCTATCGCGATGATTTTTATGCAGGAAGACCGGCGGTCACCGTCAATCACTTTGGTAATGGCAAGGCATGGCACGTTGCGTCGCGCAACGATCTGGCCTTCCAGCGGGACTTCTTCTGCAGCCTGATGAAAGAACTCTCTCTGCCGCGCGCGGTTGAGGCTGATTTCCCGCCGGGCGTAGTAGCGACCGCACGCACGGATGGTGAAACCGCCTACGTTTTCCTGCAAAACTACAGCGCGCAGCAGCATCGCGTGGTTTTGCCGCAAGGCTATCTGGACTGCCTCACCGGTACGGCGCTGAATACGCCGCTGGTCTTAAATGCATGGGATTGCCGTATCCTCAGTCGTCGCGCGTAATTTTTCTCTCCCCGCGCCTGCTCCTGCGAGCAGGCGTTTTTTTATCTGCTAATCAGGAGTCTGGTATGGTGAGTTTAAAATCCTTTCTGAATTACTTCTCGCAGCCTCGTGCGGCGGTACCTTTAAGTCATGCGGAGCAACAACAGATTGATTATTTAATTCAGGCGTTTGGTGGTGAAGGCAATATTATTAACGTTGACGCCTGCATTACCCGCTTACGCGTCACGGTGAATAATCTATCGATAGTTGATTCTCAGGCCTTACAGCAGCAGGGAGCGCTTGGGGTTATTATCCTGGGGCAGCAGGTGCATGCTATTTTCGGTAAGCAGTCGGATGCTTTACGGCAATTACTTGATGAGCGCTTTGCCAGCCGGAAATAAAATAAAACGGGATAACGCAATAATGAGTTATCCCGAAAATATAACAGGCATTCAATGGCAATAATCATTACCGGAGGGTAATTAACAACTTTACAGTTGGCGATAAAACAGTTAAACGGCTATTACCACCAGGCTTCGACCTGTACACCAAAGTTCCATGTATTATTGGCGGTCCGATCTTCGAACGGCTTACCATTTTCGGAATCATTCAGGTATGAAGCGAAAATTCGTAGTTCCGGGCGCGACATAAAGTCAGGTCCATCGGCCAGGCCCAGCGCAATGGTGTATTTCTCACCGGCTTGTTTGTAATCGGTATTATTTTTGTAGCTATCTTTTTGGTAGAAGCCGCCCACTTCGCCAATCAGGCGCACATATTCGGTGAACTGATACTGCCCGCGCGCCACCAGCGACAGCATGCGTGTTTTATCCGTGTAATCGGTGATGTTATCCGCGGAGCCCCAGGTCAGGACGTGGTTAATTGAGAACTTTTCAGTAATCGGAATTAAACCGGTATTGATAACGCGGTAGCCGGTGGCGTCATTGACGTAGTTCCACATGTCATACCAGCCGCCCCCCTGGGACACCATGTTCTGCGCCAGTCCTTTGTTTGCGTATTGCAGAACCGTTTTGTTGTAACCGCCCAGCATATCCTGGCTGATTTCACCGGTTAGCATGACGCCGTTTTCAGCATCATAGAGTCCGCCGTAGGTATCCTGCTTTTTAGTGGTATTCGGCATCGCGTAGTCGATACCAAATTCGGTCCAGGATCCGGCCCACGGCTTCCAGCCCGCATAGCGCAAATCAAGATAGTTAATATTGACGTTGCTATCGCCATCGACGCGGTAGTCGACGTCATTGGCATCCCCGCGGATCCAGGCAAATGAAACGGCGCCCGGACCGAGCGTATAGTTTTCGATCCCGGCGCCGGATCCGGAAATATTCCAGTATTTCGTATCGATAATGTGCAGATCGTGGCGCTGATAGTAGCGTTTGCCGCCCCAGATGACTGCATTTGGATCGCCGGGGATCAGACCTTTAATTTGCAGGTTTAGCTGCCGCAGGCCGAACTGCGCATCGTCATCAAGCGTGGTTTCATTATCGTTTGAGCCGTCAGATACCATGCTGACCATACTATCGAGGTAGAAGCTAACGTCATTCTTCTTGTAGACCTCCGATCCCAGCTCCAGCTCGCCGTAGGTATCAGATTCGTTACCCAGACGGCCAATTTTATTTTTTTGCCATTCGGCCTGGCTACCGTCGCCGGAGACCCCAACCCCGGCGCGCATATAGCCATGAAAGTCGATACCCGGGAGGGTGGCGGAAGCAGCAAACACGGATGGTGAAATCAGCGCAGCGGCCAACGCAACGGAAAGTGTGCGCAGCGTAGTGTTCATGTCTATCCTCTTATTTTTTTGTATTACGTTCACATAACCGATGTCATAAAATGCCTAAACCTGAAATCAGGCAATTGAATGATCGCCATAGTGTGATTAACTGCAAATAAAAAGGCTGGTTTTGTTACGCAAAGTGAGTCCATTCACAATTTGTAGTATTGTGAGCGTAATACTTTTTATGGCTATGGTTGGAGGAGGAATACGGCAATGAGCGTTTTTTCACATTGCCCCTGTTACAATTCAGGGATAACAACACAAGGAACCGGACCATGAAGTCTAAAAGCGCGACCTTAGAAGACGTTGCACGCCATGCGGGCGTCTCCTATCAGACCGTGTCCAGGGTACTGAACAAATCTGCTAATGTATCCAAAGCCACGCGCAGCAAGGTGGAGAAATCCATTGAGGAGCTGCGCTATGTCCCGAACCGCCTGGCGCAACAGCTGGTAGGTAAGCAAAGTCGTACCGTGGGCCTGGTCACAATTTCCCTTGCATTGCATGCCCCATCCCAGGTGGCTGCGGCGGTAAAACGCTATGCGAACGTGGAAGGTTATCAGGTGCTCATCTCCATGATTGATGAGAGCGTCAACCAAAGTATCCAGGACTCTATTAATGAACTGAAGTCTCAACTGGTGGATAAGGTCATCATCAACGTGCCGCTGGAGACTGAACAGGCCCAAAAAATAGCCGCTGATAACGATGACATCGTCTGTCTTTTTTTAGATGTCGACCCCTACAGCTCGGTGTTTAACGTTTCGTTTAATCCGGCGGACGGTACACGGGCCAGCGTCAAGTATCTCTATGAGATGGGCCATCGGGAAATCGCGTTGCTGGCCGGCCCTGAAAGTTCGGTATCGGCCAAACTGCGTCTGAAAAGCTGGATAGAAACCCTGGAGGGTTACGGGCTGGAGCCGGTAACGGTGATTCGCGGCAACTGGGACGCGCAAAGCGGCTACGCTGGCGCGCTGCAAATGCTGCGGGAGACACCAAACTTTACCGCCGTTTTGGTAGGTAACGATCAGATGGCATTGGGCGTACTGAGCGCATTTCACCAGCACCAGGTACCGATTCCGGGAGAAAAGTCGGTTATTGGTTATGATGACACTTATGAGAGTTCGTTCTTCTACCCGGCGCTAACCACGGTTTCGCTGGATCTTGATCTGCAAGGGAAGGAGGCCGTTCGGCGCATTCTCGACAGCGGCGATAACGAAACATCACATACGTCTTCTATCCTTCCGGCTCGTCTGGTTGTACGCCATTCTACCGGGCCAAAAACGGAGCCTGGCAAAAATCTGCAGTCTATTGCTGAGCAGCTCCGGGCTCTGGCGCATCAGCTAAGTCCTTAATCTGCAAGGGCGCTCTCGCCGCCCTTTCATCCTTCTCATTCTCAGGGTTGATCTTTGTCTTTACACGGTGTACGGTATTGTTATGTTATAACATAATGATTGAGGTCGCTATG
>OGEW01000529.1_pt1 | contig 12639 bp, 5 predicted proteins | sample 1570781 | NCBI WGS metagenome assembly OGEW01 (sample SAMEA2582047, study PRJEB24529) | metagenome | biome: Human gut stool | place: China | collected 2011 | reverse complement strand
GAAGCTGTAGATAAAATTAAAAAAGATACAGACAAGAACACTAATGAGGATGTATTTTTAAATATAGATAATATAAATAGTAAAACTTATGGAATAAGAAAGTTTGCGGGAAAACAACTAGCAGTTTTGGCTTCAGTATTATCACTGCTTATAGGGTGTAGCTATTTATTAAAGTCATATAATTTAGTTTATAGTACTAGAGGAGTATCCTATGGAGCTGGTTATACAGATGTTAAAATAACAATGATATTTTATAAGGTTATAGCTGTAGCTTGTGTAATATCTTCAATAGTAGTTTTTATTTCAATTTTAAAGCTTAAATTTAGACCTATTATAATATCAATTGCATCAATTGCTGTACTTATTGTTTTAGAGCCTGTAGTAGCCATTTTTACTCAACAGTTTGTAGTTAAACCAAATGAAATGGAACTTGAAAAACCTTATATTTCATATAGTATTGATGCTACTAAAAAGGCTTTTAATATTGATGAGATTGAAGTTAAAGAAATGGAACCAAACGAGAATATAACTAGTGAAAAATTAGAAGATAATAAAGATATCATTGAAAACCTAAAGGTTAATTCAACAGGACCTTTATTAAGTTTTTATCAGCAAGTTCAACTTATAAAAAATTATTATGAATTTAATGATGCTGATACAGATAGATATAATATAAATGGTAAATATACGCAAGTATTTGTATCTCCAAGGGAAATAAACAGAGATTCTATGACTACATGGCAAAATAAGCATCTTAGATATACCCATGGGTATGGTTTAGCTATGAGTAGGGTTAATAGTGTAACAGAATTTGGACAACCTGACTTTGTTATGAAAGATATACCAACAGTAAATACAACAGATATTAATCTTGAAAATCCAAGAATTTATTTTGGAGAAAGTGATAATGATTATGTTATTGTAAATACTGAAGGGGGAGAGTTTGACTATCCAACAGGAGATACAGAAAATACATTTAACTATAATGGAACTGGTGGATTAAAGATGACACCTTTTAATAGAGTGTTATTTAGTATTTATGAAAGAAATCCTAAAATATTAATGTCTAGTTCCATAACTTCAGAAAGTAGAATAATTCTTAATCGTAATATAGTTAAGAGGGTTCAAGAAATAGCTCCGTTTTTAATTTATGATAGTGATCCATATATAGTAGTTCATGATGGAAGATTGGTTTGGATGATGGATGCATATACATCAACAGATAAGTACCCATTTTCAGAGCCTCATGAAGGAGTAAACTATATAAGGAATTCAGTTAAGGTTGTGGTTGATGCTTTTAATGGAAATGTAGATTTTTATGTAACAGATGAGAATGACCCTATAATTAATTGTTATTTAAAAATATATAAAGGTTTATTTAAGCCTTTATCAGAAATGCCAGAGGATTTAAAGGAGCATTTTAGATATCCTCAAGACTTATTTGAATTACAAAGTAAGGTATTAACAAAATATCATGTAGATGATCCTATTAAACTATTTACTGAGGAAGATTTATGGGATAGATCACTAGAGGTTGTTAAGCATGGAGGAGAGAACCTAAGTCAAGGAGATGAAGGTAAGGAAGAATCTATTCTTAATAAGGCAAAAGAAAATAAAAATAATGAAGCTGAAAATGAAGGCCTTTATCTTATGACGAAATTACCTGATGAAGAAAATGTTGAAATGATGCTTCTAGATTATTTTAATATGAGAGGTAAACAAAGTATGGTAGCACTTTTAGGAGCTAGAATGGATGGAGATAACTATGGAGAACTAGTTATGTATAAATTCCCTCCTCAAAGAACTATATATAGTCCAATTTTATTCAAGAATAGAATACAACAGGATCCTAACATTTCTAAGGAAATAAGTCTTTGGGCTGGAAAAGGATCAGAGGTTATATATGGTGATATAATTATTGTTCCTATAGAAGATTCATTACTATATTTAAATACAATTTATTTAAAGGCAAATTCAGAAAATAGTATGCCTGAGATGAAAAGAGTAATTCTTTTGTTCGTCTCTCTTGCTGTGATGGCGTTCCAATTACTTTTCGCCCAAAGTTTTACGGTGAAAGGTAAAGTCATTGCCGAGGAAGGCAATGAGCCGTTGATTGGAGTAGCCATCATGCAAGAGGGTACTAATAATGGTGTGATTACCGACATAGACGGTAATTATTCCATTGAGATCAAAGGCGTTGCGCAGGCTACTTTGGTGTACTCGTACATTGGTATGCAGCAGCAACAGCACGTAGTGACTCCACAGACACAAAAGCTGGATATCACGTTGAAGAGTGATGCACAGTTGGTGGACGAAGTAGTGGTAGTAGCCTACGGAGTTCGTAAAAAGGGAACGGTAACCGGTTCCGTTTCCACAATAAAGGCAGAGAAAATGGAAAGCGTACCTGCCGCAGGTTTTGACCAAGCCCTGCAGGGACAGACTCCCGGTCTGATGGTGATGTCCAACTCGGGTGAACCCAGCAAGGCAGCGGCTTTTCAAATCCGTGGAACCAACTCCATCACTTCAGGTACCTCTCCCTTGTTCATTTTGGACGGTGTACCCATTTCCAGCAGTGACTTCAACACTATCAGTCCGAGTGACATTGAAAATATTTCCGTACTGAAGGATGCGTCTTCTACCTCTATTTATGGTGCCCGTGCTGCTAATGGTGTAGTAGTAATCACTACCAAACGCGGACGGTCCATGGACAAAGCACACATTACCTTACGTACACAGTGGGGTATCTCACAGTTAGCCAAAGGTGAATGGAATCTGATGAACACGGCTGAACGTATTCAGTTTGAAAAGGAAGTCGGTCTGGATGCCGGTCAAGACTATGACTTGTTGAGCCAGACCGACGTAAATTGGCGGGATATGGTGTTCAACGACAATGCCATGCTACAAAACTACGACCTTTCTATCAACCGCGCTACCGAACGCTTGAACTATTTCGTTTCAGGAAGTTTCTACGATCAGGATGGTATTGCTCAAGGCTCTACGTTTCGCCGTTACTCCATGCGTGCCAACGCAGAGGTAAAAGCCAGCAACTGGTTGAAAGTGGGTACCAATTCCATGGTTACCTATGAAGAAGTGGAGCAGGCCGATCAAGGTAGCTACAGTTTGTCATCGCCCATCTCTGCCTGCCGCTTCATGCTTCCTTACTGGAATCCGTATAATCCCGACGGTTCACTGGCAACCAATGCCAACGGTGGATGGACCGGTACGACGGTTAATCCGATTGAATGGATGGACAATAATCCGGTGACAAACAAGAAGTATAAGGTATTGAGCGTGCTTTTTGCTGAAGTAACGCCGATAGAGAACATGACTTACCGTGTACAGTTCGGTGCAGACTATACGCACTCTACCGGATTCATGCAATCATTCCCGAGCTATCAGTTGAACAACGGTCTGGGAGTAGCCGGTCGTCAGTCGAACGATATTCTTAACCTGACAGTGACCAATACGCTGAACTACCGTTTCGATGTAAGACACGACCATCATTTCAATGTAATGGTGGGCCAGGAAGGGGTGGACTACCAGGCTGAAGGTTTCAACGTGACAACACGTGGTCAGAATAACGACTTCCTGACCAACGTAACTTCAGGTACACGTGCCTCAAGCTGGCAGGATAATACAACAGCTTATTCATTCCTGTCTTTCTTCGGTCGTGCGGAATATAATTACGATGACCGTTATTATGTGGAGCTTGGTCTACGTACTGATGCCTCTTCACGTTTCGGTAAGGATCACCGTTGGGGTAAGTTTTGGTCAGTAGGTCTGATGTGGAATGCCAAGAAAGAGCGTTTCTTGCAAAAATACGACTGGCTGCACAATGCACAAGTATCGTTCAGTACAGGTACGTCAGGTAATTCTGAAATTCCAAACTTCGACCATCTGGCACTGGCTAGCGGTGGCTGGATTTACATGGATGCGGCCGGTATCGCTCCACAACAGAAAGGAAATGAAAAATTAAGCTGGGAGACAACCTGGACCACGAACTTAGGATTTCATTTGGGATTCTTCGAGCGTTTCAATGTAGATTTGGAACTCTACCACAAGCGTACCAGTGACATGCTGATGGAAGTGCCACAGTCTTATTCTGAAGGAAACAACGGTTTCCGTTGGGACAATATCGGTGTGATGACCAACATGGGTGTGGAACTGGCCATCAATGCAGACGTATTACGTCTGAGAGATTTTGTTTGGAATCTCAGTGCCAATGTATCCTATAACAAGAATGAAATCAAGGAACTGTATAACGGTGTACAGGAATACGAATTGCCCAACACTTCCACCAAATGGGTAGTTGGTCGTCCGCTGGGAGAATTCTACATCAACCGCTATGCCGGTGTGAACCCTGCAAACGGTGATCCTCTGTGGTATGACAAAGAGGGTAACCTTACCACCGAATTCAGAGAATCGGACAAGGTGATGGTGGGTAAGAACTACCTGGCTCCCTGGCAAGGCGGTTTCGGTACTACTCTTACGTGGAAAGGTATCTCAGTGAATGCCCAGTTCAGTTGGGTAGCTGACCGCTGGATGTTCAACAACGACCGCTTCTTCGAAGAGAGTAATGGTCTGTATACCGGATTCAACCAGTCCAAGCGCCTGCTCTACGACCGCTGGAAGAAACCGGGCGACGTGACAGACATTCCCCGTTGGGGAGTCACTCCGCAGATGGACTCGCGCTTCCTGGAAGATGCCTCTTTCCTGCGTTTGAAGAATTTAATGATCAGCTATACATTCCCGCAAGAATGGATGAAAAAGACGAATTTTTTCACTAACGCACGTATCTATGCACAAGGTCAGAACCTGCTTACATTTACCAAATTCAGCGGACTTGACCCGGAAGCATTTACTAACATGTATCAGGCACAATATCCCATGTCGCGCCAATACTCGTTCGGTTTGGAACTCTCTTTCTAATATTTTTAATTAACGAATCAACGAAAAATGAAAAATATAAAAATATATCTGCTCATGGCCACTCTGGTATTCAGCACCACTGCTTGTCTGGACAAGTATCCGGATGATATGGTGCCTGCCGACAAGGCCATCACCACTGTGGATGAAGTAGACCAGGCCATAATTGGTATCTACGCTTCCTGGCTGAACGGAGCGTTATACAGTGGCTATCTGACCCTACTGCCGGATATCCAGGCGGATTTGGCTTATGCCGTGAACGGCTACTCCAACCAGTTTGGTAATACATGGCGCTGGAATATTCTGGCTACGGAACCCGAATATGAATCGGTATATGCCGGACTCTACAACGTTATTACCCGCTGTAACTTTATGCTGGACAACGTAGACCGAGTACGTCAGAATACTACCAACGACGATGACTTGGACCGTCTGGACCAATACTGCGGAGAAGCATACTTTGCCCGCGCACTGGCTTATTCAGAATTGATTAAACTCTTCTGCAAGGCTTACGACCCGGCTACAGCAGCCAACGAACTGGGCGTGGTACTGAAGTCACACTACGACGGTGACGAACCTACCATCCGTTCATCACTGGAAGCCTCTTATCAGTTTGTTCTGGATGATTTGGAAAGAGCAGCCGAGTACTTGAAGCTGGAAGATGATTTCGATGGAGTTCTTTACAGCACACCTTACTTCTGTGAATACACCATCTATGCACTTCGTGCACGTGTGGCTCTCTACATGCAGAACTGGAAAGACGCTGAGAAATACGCTTCCAAGGTGATTGACAGCAAATACTACAAACTGTCCAATGTGAACGATATGATAACCAGCTCACAGAACGCTTATCAGTATATGTGGTCGAACGATGAAAGTACCGAGATTATCTGGAAAGTGGGTATGACAATCAGCAGCTACGGCGGCGCTTTAGGTCAGATCTTCTTCAACTATGACTTCCAAAGCTTCAAGCCCGACTATGTACCGGCAACTTGGGTGCTGAACCTCTATTCAGAACAAGACCTACGTTTTGCAGCCAACTTCGTGACACAGCCTACCGGTTATCCGCACGGACTGCAGTGGCCATTGGTAGCCAAATATTTCGGAAATGAATCTTTCATAGCTCAGAATATGTTGCATATATGTATGCCGAAAGTATTCCGTCTGTCAGAGCAATACCTGATTCGTGCAGAAGCCCGCGCCAATCAGAAGAATTACAGCGGTGCCAGCAAAGACCTCAGCGATTTACGTCGTGCCCGCTTTCAAGGCGGTAACGGAAGTATCTCGGTCAGCGCACAAAACTGGCTGGAAATTATCGAAGAAGAACGTGTACGCGAATTGTATATGGAAGGCTTCCGCCTGCAAGACCTGAAACGCTGGCACAAAGGCTTCGAACGTAAACCGCAGGAACAATCACTGACCAACGGTAGTTCGCTGAAGATTGAAGCGGATGACGTGCGCTTTGTATGGCCCATTCCGAAACATGAACTGGAATCACCGGGTAGCCAGATTCAGCCCAACGAGAGCAATAAATAAGAATAGATTCATCATTTATAAAGCATAAGTATAACAATGAGAAAGATAAACTACGGACTGATGAGCATGCTGACACTGCTGATGTGCGCCATCACCAGTTGCGGCGATGCAGAGCGCCCCAGCTACGAAGGTCCAAACTATATCCTGTTCTCGGATACGCTCACTGTACTGGCCGTACAGAACAACGAAGAAGTCTTCGATATTCCTGTAGCCGCTACAGAAGCCTGCAGCTATGACCGCACGGTAGCCGTAGAGGTTATAGACCAAAAGAGCAACGCCATTGAGGGAAAACACTACACTATTGAATCAAACACCATTACCATCAAGGCCGGTGAACGGGCTGCCAACGTACGCATCCGCGGTAATTACGATGCCATTGCAGCTACCGACTCGCTGGGTCTCACCCTGCGTTTGCTCACGCAGCAAGCCGACCAATGGGATTTGTATGAAAAGAGCTATGAAGCCAAGGTTATCCTGCAGAAATGCTGTCCGTTCGACATCAACCTCTTCAACGGATATGCTGTGCTGACTTCTACCTATATGCAGGAATTTATGCCCAACGTAGATAACCGTCTGATCAAGGCAATCATCGACCCCGAAGAAGAAAACACCATTATCATGAAGGACTTCTTCTACGACGGCTATAATGTGAAAATCCGTTTCACGACAAACGACATCCTGAATCCGCTGATTGAAATGGATGAACAGACCTTTGCCTCTACAGCCGAGGCTTTCGGCACCAACTACGGCGATGGTTATCTCCACCTCTATCAATCTAGCAGCGGTGTATCTTACTACAGTACCTGCGAACAGTTCATCTTCCAGTACTTCACACTGTATGTACCGGGCATGGCTGGCAACAATGTAGTAGGAACTTTTGCCAGCGCCATTGAATGGATAAGCAACGATGAAGCCAAGAGGCTGTATCTGGAAGGCAGCATGCTGGTATCTGAAACGGTGAAAACAGATTTTGAAAAGAAATAATTTACTAGAAACAAAAAAACATAGAATAAGATGAAAAAGAACAAATTTACGTTGGGATGGTTTTTCATCAGTCTGCTGATGGCTTTTGCCGTAACAGCTTGCGACGACGAGGATGACAACGTAGCAACTGTAACCTTCCCTGAAAAGCAAACAATTGGCGGTGCAGCCAGTGAGACTAAAAGCTTGACATTTGATGCTGTAGCCGACTGGACGCTGACTTCCTCCAGCACATGGTGTTATTTTATTACGGAAGGAACTCCGGCTGCCAAAGCTACAGAGGGTGTGAAGGAATATTCCATCTCGGGCAAGGCTGGTAAACAAACCGTAACCATCGGTATCTCTGACGAAGGTCAGGACTATGATAATACGACCGTTGCTTCCATCACTATCAGTATGAACGGACAGGAAGCTGTGTTGGCTGAAGTAACCCGTAATGCAGCCGGACGTACGTTCAAACTCTATAAAAAAGGTGCAGGCGATGAATGGGTGGAAGTATCGGCAGAAGAAGGTATCGAAGCTGGCTATAATGATTTCATCACATATAAAGCGGTAGCAAACTTCCGTTTTGCAGCTACCAACCGTCCTGAATGGCTTTCTATCGAAGGAGGTTCCATAGTAGGCTCTGCCAACCAAGAAGTAGAATTCGGTATCAAGGTAGTAGAAAATCGCCCGGATTTCAGTAAATATGTACAGGTAGGCAATATCAACTTTCAGGACGAAGAAGGTAAACAGGTATATACTTATACTGTAAATTACAAGGGTATGGATCCGAAAGATATGAAGCTTAGCGGTCCTAATGCATTCAATTGGGTAGTTTCATTAAAAGGAGACACATTTACGCAGACAAGTAGTACAGGAGCTGAAGGAACAAGTGTGAATCTCACCTACAATAATTTTGTTGAATATACGGTAGATGTTTTGAATGATGATTTCGTATCTGTTTTTGTCGAAAAATGCGAGCAAGATGGAATAACTATTTTTAAGACAAGCATCCCTGACCCAGAAAATCCTGACGAAGAACTGGTTGACTGGATACACACTACAAACAACGGTAAAAACAAAGTTAGAGTTACTGTAGATCCTAGCAATGAAAAAAGAATTGGTTATGTACTTGTATTACCCAAAGCACTTTATGAACAAGTTGCAGCTGATCCATTTTGTGAGAAAGGCAATGATGGACTGATAGGTTATGATGAATCTACAGGTGAATATGGAATTCTTAGTAAATATCAAAACTTTAACATGTTAATGGAATTTACGCAAGAAGATATTAAACAGGAAGCAAAGCAGGAATTTACAGTGAAGCTTAATGGTTTTCAAGTTATTAATTGCGATGAAATCACCGATTCATTTGAAATTAAATTTATAAAAGATAATTGGGGTAATGATATAGTAATGAAGTCTATTCAAGCTAATAATGGGGACTTCTATCTTATTTCACCTATGATGTCATCAGAATACTCTGTAGAAGTATATAATGAGCAAGCCCAGGAAATTACTGACACAATTGAACTGGAACAAACAGGTGATTCAATGGGAATTACAATCCCGAATGATGGGGATGGCACGCACATGTATGTCGTGTTCAAAGACTATGAAAATAGTCCCAAAAAAGTATTGATGATTACACCTAAACAATAATTTTCATATTAATACATCAATAATTGAATCGAATGAAACTAAATAAATTATTCCACTTCATTCCCTTTGTCATTGGGCTCTTACTGATGACAACGGTATTCACCGGTTGCTCCGATGACGATGATGAATTGCAGCAAACTGCCTTCGGCTATGTGCAGTTCAAAATCTATAAGAGTGCATCGGCTGCTACCAAGGGAGCAGAAACGAGAGGCACCGACATGCTGGATAAGCTGGACGATGCCAAGAAAATCAAGGTGGTGATGCTCTACAACGGAAACACCATTGAACAAACCTTGATGCTCAACAGCTATAATGCTGATAATGCTGAATTTGGTCTGCGCAGTGACAAGCTGGAACTGCTGGCAGGCAGCTACAAACTGATTGGCTACTATCTGTATGACAAACTGAACAAGCAGATTTATGCCGGTACACCCAGTAACTATCAATTCAGTGTAGTGGCTGGCGGACTTAAAGAACAAGAGTTGTTTGTCGATGCAGTAGCCCGCGGGTTGGTCAACTTCAAGCTGGTCAAACACGGCCTGCCGGAAACTGAAGCTGCATCTCGTGCCAACAGTGGCTATGAAGATTACCCGTTCGCTAATATCAAGGGTATCAATATTACGGTAAAGAACCTCTTTACGCAAGAAGTGACTACCATTGAAAAAGTGCAGGTGAAGTATGTGGAAAATCTGAAAGACAGTTATGCGCTCTGCGACACAACCGTATGGTTGAAAGCAGGTAGCTATCAGATTAGTTCCTATTCTACTTACTCTGACAAGAAATGTGAAACCAGCAAATTGCTGGAAATAGCTACCGTACCTACTTCAGAAACCTTCTTTGTGAAAGATAACGAAGAATCAGAAGCCACAGTACCTATCCAGTTGGCTGCAACGGCTGAATATTTGAAGGACTACATGGCTCTGAAAGAAATTTGGGAGGCTTTGGACGGTCCTAACTGGAAATACTACGGTGAAGCTGCACCTATGGGCTGTAACTGGAATTTTGACAAGGAAATCGATATGTGGGGTTACCAGCCGGGAGTACAGTTGCTGGACAACGGCCGGGTAGCATCGATCGTAATTTCGGGCTTCGGCGCTAACGGCATAGTGCCCGATGCCATCGGCCAGCTGACCGAGTTGCGTATCCTGAACTTGGGTGCACACGACGAACTGGTGGGCGGACACCTGTTCAAGGACGTAACTTACAACATGACGCAAGAGCAACGCCTGAAAATCCGCATGGACTACGAGCAGAAGTTTTTGTATCGTGACGTACGCGAAGGTTTGTCCGACATTCTGATTGACGGTATCAACGCCAATCCCAACTTCAAGCCTATCGTGAAAAGCAACCGCATCGACAAGAAAGACGTGCAGTTTGGAAATCTGACCAACAAGATTACCGGTATCTCCAAGGCTCTGATGCGCTGTACTAAGCTGGAGAACTTCTTCATCGCCAATTCTCCGATTGTGGCGGATAACTTCTGCACGAAACTGGTGGATGATGCCAGTCTATCGGCTTACCGCGAAGCATTTGAAGAAGAGGAGGAAGAATGGAGCTGGAACAACTTCACCATGCTTACCGACATGGAGATTTACAACTGCAAGGAGCTGACTACCCTTCCGATGAATATATTGGCAGAACTGCCTGAACTCCAAATGCTGAATGTGGCCTGCAACCAAAAAATTCCGGGCGATGTGCTGTTGAAAAACTGGAATGACTTCATCGACGGTAAGAGCGGTGACAAGATTCAGGTATTGTACCTGGGCTACAACAAACTGACAGCTACCCCCGAACACGACCAGCTGAAAAAGATGGTGAAACTGGGTATGCTCGACGTGACAAGCAATGAGATAAGTACCGTACATGCTTTCGGTAAGGAAATCAACCTGTCCAAGGTCTATCTGGACTACAACCAGATTGACAAGATAGAAGATGTGGACGGATATTACTGCGGATACTATGACATGGAATCTTTCACCTGCTCGTACAACCAGTTGAAAGAGGTACCCAATATCTTCAACGCCGCTTCCAAATATACCATCGGTTCGGTGAACTTCTCGCACAACCAGATTACGGGTCTTGAGGACGGAGATAGCCACCGCGGTATCAATACCAGCAACCTGGACCTTTCGTACAATCACCTGACCGAGTTTCCCGGTACATTGATTAAGAAAGGTTCTCCGCTAACCGTACTGATTATGAGTGGCAACGGTATGACCACCATCAAGAAAGGAGACCTGGTGGGAAAGAACTCATACCTGCTGACCAGTCTGGACTTCCAGTTCAACAAACTGAAAGAGATACCTTTCGAGGATTTCCTTCCTGAGAACATGCCCTATGTCTATGGTATAGAATTCAGCTACAACCAGTTCTCCCAATTTCCGGTAGCTCCGTTGAATTGCAGCAGCCTGACGGTATTCGGTATCCGCCACCAGCGTGACGAAAGCGGATTACGCTGTCTTAGCCAATGGCCGGAAGGGCTTTACAAGTGTCCCAGCCTGTCGGCATTCTTCATCGGCTCAAACGACTTGCGCAAGATTGAAGATACCATATCACCCTATATCCGCATCTTTGAAATCAAGGACAACCCGAACATTTCAATCGACCTGACTACCGTGTGTCCCTATATACAAGCCGGACAATACCAGCTTATCTACGATAAGACACAAAACATCCAGGGGTGTGATATTTTATTAGAATAAATGAAATAAAAAAGAAAATGAAACAGTTACTTAAAATAGCATTAGGATTGGTGCTCTGTCTGGGAGGGTTCACCGCTTGCGATGACGACGAAAATGTTGCTGTCAGCGGATTCAGCCTAAGCAAGACCGAAAGTGGGTGGCTAAATCATCTGAGCCGTGGCTAAGCATTTCACCGGCCAACGGATTCGGAAATACAGAATGTGTAATAACTATAGACCAGGCTTTACAAAATGATGCGCGTGAAGCAGAAATCTGTTTCATGCCCAAGGGACAAAGTCCGCAAACCGTTACTGTCACCCAGTTGGGATACGGAAAAATGATTCATGTAAAGGAAGCTGATGTGAAGATAAAGGCTTCCGATGTGCTGGAGAAACGTTACTTTGAAGCCATCATCACGGCAAACGTCTCTTTCAAGATAACCTATGAATGGCTGACGGAAAATGAAGAAGGCGCAAAACTGGAAGACTGGATTTACGTAGACAAGAAGAACGAGCCGTCATTCAACATAGAAAGTGCACGCCCTCAAAGCTACAAGGTACGCTTTGAATGGAACATGAACCCGGAATGGATAGAACGTCAGGCCAGAGTCAACTTCCAGCCCATTCTGGAAGACGGAGGAAACCCTGATGACGTGACTGTCACTCCCATCCTGATTACCCAAGAGGCATCGCCCGAAATTACCGATGACCGCGCAGGAGACTCGCTGGCCATCCTGACCATTTGCGAACGTATGGCATCAGGTATCAGCATTAACTCCAGTGAGAATATGATATACTGGGAAAACGTGAAGCTGTGGGAACGCAATGCCGAAGGCTTGCCCGCACCGGAAGCCGTGGGACGGGGACGTGCT
>OGEW01000526.1_pt1 | contig 12677 bp, 9 predicted proteins | sample 1570781 | NCBI WGS metagenome assembly OGEW01 (sample SAMEA2582047, study PRJEB24529) | metagenome | biome: Human gut stool | place: China | collected 2011 | reverse complement strand
GGCATTCTGGTGGAGCAGTTGGTGCAGTATGGCCGCCACCCCCATCAGGGCTGGTTCAATCAGTGGGGTGAGGAAGATGCCCGCATGGTGCGTATTGCCTGCGAGCGGATGCAGCTTGAAAGCATCTGGCAGCAGAGCGCTGCGTCCCTCTCCGGCGGGCAGGCGCAGCGGGCGTGGTTGGCGATGATCCTGGCCCAGGACAGCGACATGGTGCTGCTCGACGAGCCCACCAGTGCCCTCGATATTGGTCACCAGACCGAGGTGATGGAGGCGATCCATCGCATCACCGCCGAGGGCAAAACCGTGCTGCTGGTGATCCACGATCTGGCGATGGCGGCCCGCTACTGTGACGAGCTGATCGCCATCGGCGAGGGGACCATTGCTGCCATGGGCCCGGCCCGGGAGGTGGTGACCAAGGATCTAGTCGACCGGCTCTACCAGACCAGTGTCGACATTTTGCATGCCCCCGGCGACGGGGCGCCCATTATCGTGCCGCGCCGCCATGAGCACGCCTGCCAATGGCGGTCGGCCAGTTGAGATTGAGCGAAACCGGCATCGGCCTGTTTCGCGAACCTTCCCACCGCTGACTTGCATGCAAGCAGCACAACACAGGAGTGAGATGATGAAGCGTTTTGCCGCCCTGGCAACAGCCATCCTGATGCTGGCCGCGCCGCTGGTTCAGGCGCAGGAGATGCGTGAAGTGACTGATGCGTTTGGCCAGAAGGTGCAGGTGCCAGCCCAGCCAACGCGGGTGGTGGTGCTGAGCGAGCTCGAACTCGACAGCACCCTGACCCTGGGGCTGACCCCCATCGGCGCCGTCAATGGCCGTGGTCAACCCACCTTGCCCCGCTATTTGCTGAACAAGACGGGCATGGGTATCCAGGTGATCGGCGATCTCGACAGCCCCAATCTGGAGTCGCTGATTGCGCTGGAGCCCGACCTTATCCTGACCGGCCAGACCCGTCCCGAGCTGCTGACCTTGCTGGGGGAGATCGCGCCGACCGTGGTGACCAGCAAGTGGGGTGAGCCGTGGCAGGATAGCTTCCGCCGTACCGCCCACACCCTTAACCGCGACCAGCAAGCGGATACTTTCTTGCTGCAGTATGCCGAGCGGTTGACTCAGGCTCGCAGCAAGCTGGCCAAACATCAGGGGGAGAGCATCAGCATCGTGCGCTGGAACCCCAAGGGGCCGAGCTTCATGTATCAGGGCACCTTTGCCAGCAGCGTAGTGGAGTCGATGGGGCTGGTGCGCCCAAGCAAGCAGCAGGGTACCGGCGCGCCCCACTCACCGGCGCTGAGTCTGGAGTCCCTCAACTTGCTGGATGCTGACTGGCTGGTGGTCGGTACCCTGAGCGCTACCGGCGATGCGGTGGATGCCATGCGTCAGGCGGAGCAGACCCCGGCGTTCCAGCAGCTGCCGGTGATCAAGGCCAAGCGCTTTGGCGCCGTGGACGGGTCGCTCTGGACTTCGAGCGGCGGCCCGCAGGCGGCATTGCAGGTAATTGCAGATGTGGAGCAGTTGCTGGCAACCCGCAGCTGAGTGCCATCGCACCGCTGGGGTTGACCAAAAAGTTGACCAAGCAAAGAGGGAGGCCGATGCCTCCCTCTTGCGTTGTCACTGTCTATCGTGACCTCTTCGGCGAGCCAGAGCTGTTTATTGCGGCTGGATGGCTGTCACTGTGAGCTTGCCGCTCTGGCTTTCGGCATGAAAGTGGATGGCCCCCCCCACCTTAAGCCCTTTGAGCTGGGCCGGATCTGCCACTTGAAAGACCATGGTCATGGGGGGCATCTTGAGATTCTCGATCGCCTCGTGCTTGATGCCGACCTTACCGCTCCCCTCATCGAGGCGGGTAATGACCCCCTTGGTCATCACCATTGCGGCCTGTTCGCTCATCTCACCCGTCTGGCTCATCTCGTGCCCTTCATGGTGCATCATCTCTTCGGCTTGCAGGTTGGTCTGGGTGGCAAGGCCAAGCAGCAGGGTCAGGGTCAGCGTTTTGTAGTTCATGATGGTTTCCTTATCGTTCAGTCAATATGGATCGTGAAATCGGGTTATTCGGATTGCGGGTTCGCGCTCTTGCCAAGGCTGCGACTGCGCCACAGGTAATAGGCCGCTGGCAGCACCAAGAGGGTCAGCACCAGCGCGCTCACCATGCCGCCGATCATGGGGGCGGCGATGCGCTGCATCACTTCGGATCCGGTACCGTGGCTCCACATGATGGGCAAGAGGCCGGCGATGATGGTGACCACCGTCATCATCTTGGGGCGCAGGCGCAGGGCGGCGCCCTGGATCACCGCACGATGCAGCCCCGCCTTGTCCGGCTTGCCGCTGGCCACCAGGTCATCCCAGGCGTGGTTGAGGTAGACCAGCATCAAGACGCCGGTCTCCACCGCCACCCCCGCCAGGGCAATAAAGCCAACCCCGACCGCCACCGAGAGGTTGAAGTCGAGCAGCCAGAGGGTCCAGATCCCGCCCACCACCGCCAGCGGCAAGGTGGTGAGAATGAGCAGCACCTCCTGAACGCGGCGAAACGCCAGATAGAGCAGCAGCACGATAATGGCGACCGTCAGCGGCACCACGTAGGCGAGGCGCGCCTTGGCCCGCTCCATGTACTCGTATTGGCCAGACCAGGTGAGGGCGTAGCCTGCCGGCAGCACCAGCTGTTTGTTCACCTCGGCCTTGGCCTCATCGACGAAGGAGCCGATATCGCGGCCGCGAATGTCGACGTAGACCCAGCCGTTGAGGCGCGCGTTTTCACTGCGCAGCATGGGGGCTTCATCGCTGATGTAGACCCGGGCTACATCCGCCAGCGCGATGCGCGCCCCGCTCGGGGTCACCACCGGCAGCAGCTCGAGGCTGGCCACCGAATCCCGATAGCTCTGGGGATAGCGTAGGTTGATGGGGTAGCGCTCGCGCCCCTCGATGGTTTGGCCCACCTCCATGCCGCCCACTGCGGTGGCGAGCACCGCCTGCACATCGGCGATATTGAGGCCGTAACGGGCCGCTTTGAGCCGGTCGATATCCACCTTGACGTAGCGGCCACCCGCCACCCGCTCGGCGTAGACCGATGAGGCGCCCTCCACCTTGCCGACGATCTGTTCCAGCTGCTGGCCGAGCTGCTGGATCACCTTGAGATCCGGCCCCGCTATCTTGATGCCGACCGGGGTCTTGATACCGGTGGCCAGCATGTCGATGCGGGTCTTGATGGGGGGCACCCAAGCGTTGCGGGGTCGGTGGCGGTTTCGGCGCGCCCCGCCTTGCCGAACACGTTCTGCACCTCGGGCACGGTGCGAATGAGCTTGTCGGTCTGCTGCAAGATCTCCCGCGCCTTGCCCACCGAGATATTGGCTGCGGTGGTAGGCATATACATGATGTCCCCCTCATCGAGCGGCGGAATGAACTCGGAGCCCAGGTACTTGAGCGGCCAGAAGCCCGCCACCGTCACCACGGCGGCGACAGCCAGAGTGGTTTTCGGACGGGCCAGCACGGCTTTGAGCAGCGGCACATAGCCCTGGCTCAGCCAGCGGTTCAGCGGGTTGGCCTGCTCCGCCAGCACCTTGCCACGGATGAAGTAACCCATGATCACCGGCACCAGCGTGATGGCGAGCGCGGCAGCCGCCGCCATGGCATAGGTCTTGGTGTAGGCGAGGGGATGGAACATCCGCCCCTCCTGCGCCTCCAGCGCAAATACCGGCAGGAAGCTGATGGTGATGATGAGCAGGGAGAAGAAGATGGCAGGCCCCACTTCGATGCTCGCCTCGGTGATGATGCGCCAGCGGTTCTTGTCGGTGAGCGCCTCCCGCTCCATGTGTTTGTGGACGTTCTCGATCATCACGATGGCGCCATCCACCATGGCGCCGATGGCGATGGCGATGCCCCCCAGCGACATGATGTTGGCGTTGATCCCCTGCAGATGCATCACGATAAAGGCCACCAGAATAGCGATGGGCAGGGTGATGACCACCACCAGCGACGAGCGCAGGTGGAACAGGAAGGCGAGGCAGACCAGCACCACCACGGCAAACTCCTCCAGCAGCTTGCCGGAGAGGTTGTCGATAGCGCGCTGGATAAGGTCGGATCGGTCGTAGACGGTGACCACTTCCACCCCCTCTGGCAGGCTGCTTTTCAGCTCCGCCAGCCGTGCCTTGACTCCGTCTATGGTGTGCTGGGCATTCTCGCCGTAGCGCATGACGATGATGCCGCCCACCACTTCCCCTTCGCCGTTGAGCTCGGCAATGCCGCGCCGCATCTGGGGACCGGTGACCACATCTGCCACATCCCCCAGCAGCAGCGGGGCGCCGCGTACCGTGGTGCCGAGCGGGATCTGCTTCAGATCCTCGACGCTTTTCAGATAGCCGTTGGAGCGCACCATGTACTCCGCTTCCGCCATCTCGATGACGGAGGCACCTGTCTCCTGATTGCCCTGTTTGATGGCGGTCTCGATAAGGGAGAGCGGAATGCCGTAGGCGCGCAGCTTGTCCGGATCGACCCGCACCTGATACTGGCGCACCATGCCGCCGACTGTGGCAACTTCGGAGACCCCCTCCACCGTCTGCAACTCGTACTTGAGGAACCAGTTTTGCAGGGAGGTGAGCTGGCTGAGGTCATGCTTGCCGGTTTTGTCCACCAGCGCGTACTGATAGACCCAGCCCACCCCGGTGGCATCGGGGCCGAGCTGGGGGCGGGCGGAGGCGGGCAGATTGGGCGCAACCTGGCTTAGGTACTCCAGCACCCGGGCGCGGGCCCAGTAGAGATCTGTGTTGTCGTCAAACAGCACATAGACGAAGGAGTCGCCGAAGAAAGAGTAGCCGCGCACCGTGGTGGCCCCCGGTACCGCCAGCATGGCGGTGGTGAGCGGGTAGGTGACCTGATCTTCCACCACCTGTGGCGCCTGGCCCGGATAGGAGGTCTTGATGATCACCTGCACATCGGAGAGATCCGGCAGGGCATCCACCGGGGTTTGCTTGACCGACCAGAGCCCCCAGGCGGTGAGCATAAGGGTCAATAGCAGCACCAGAAAGCGGTTGCCTACTGACCAGCGAATAATCGAGGGGATCATGGCTTGGCTCCCATATCGTGCTGGCTATGGTCCATGCCTTCCATCTCATCCGCTGCGGGTTTGGCTGAGTCGCCGATAGCGGGCGCTTGTTCCTGATGGATGGTAGTGATGCGGTACTCATCCCCCTCCTGCATCACTTGCAGGTGCAGGGTCTGCCCCTCGACCAGCTTGCTGATATCGACCCCGTCGGCGACGGTGAACTCCATCTCCATGGCGGGCCACTGCCACTCGGGGATGGGCTGGTGGGAGACCATCAGGGTTCGGTTGGCCAGATCGATGCTTTCAACCTCGCCCTGGGTCCACACCTGAGCGGGGCGCACTGCTGTCATGCGCTGGAAGTCCGAATCGATGGCAGACTCGGAGTCGAGCAGGAACTGGGCCGAGCTGACGATGTTATCCCCAGCCTCTACCCCTGCCTTGATGGCAACCTTGTCGCCAAACTGGGGGCCGAGAGTGACGGCGACCGACTTGAAGTTGCCATCCCCCAACGCCAGCACCAGCCGATCCTGACTGCCGGTGCGGATCACCGCTTCGCTCGGCACCACCAATTGTGGCTCTCCCTGCCCGGTGCGAATGCTCACCTTGGCAAACATATTGGGTTTCAAAAACTCGTCCGGGTTGGCAAAGCGCAGCCGCACCTTGAGAGTGCGAGTAGCGGCGTCCAGTGTCGGATAGAGGTAATCCACCTTACCTTGCCAGCTGCGACCGGGGGCATAGTCGAGGGTCATGGTGACCGGATCCCCCACTTTCAGCTGGGCTGCTTGACGCTCGAACACCTCGGCACTGACCCACACCTGCTTGAGAGTGCTGATGTTAAAGAGCGCCGCAGCGGGCTCAACATACTGGCCCTCGCGCACCTTGAGCTCGGAGACATAACCGCTGCTGGGGGCGTAAATGCTGATGGTTTCGCGCACCTGACGGGTGCGCTTGAGGGCTGAGATTTGATCTGCCGGTACCTGCAGGGACTTGAGCTTGCCCTCGGCGGCGCGGAGCAGCAGTGGGTTGGCTGTGTTGAGTGCCAGCAGGTATTCGTGCTGGGCGTTGACCAGATCCGGCGCGTAGAGCTCGTAAATAAGGCTCCCCTTGCTCACCTGCTGCCCTTCACTCTTGATGGCGAGGGTGCGGATCCAGCCTGCCATGCGGGCGTTGACTGCCTCCAGCCGATCCTCGTCATACCCGACATAGCCCACCGTCTCGATCTGCTGGTGGATAGGCAGCTTCTCCACCTTGGCGAGCCGCACCCCCAGGTTCTGCTGGATCTCGGGGCTGATGGTGACGGTGCCCGGTGAGCCGCCCTGTTTTTCCTCATAGACGGGGATAAAGTCCATCCCCATGTTGTCCTTGGCCGGGCCGTCGCGCTTGTCGCGGGGATCCATGGGGTTGACCCAGTAAAGGGGCGTCTTCTCTTTGGCGCTTGCGCCATCGGAGGTCTGTTTGGCGGCCCAGTAGCCGCCACCAGCGCCAAGGGCAAGTAGCAGGGCCGACATCAGGACGGTCTTGTTCATGACTGGCCTCCGGCGCGGATCTGCATGCAGAAAGTGCAGGAGGATAAGGCGTCCGCGCAGGCAGCAACCTTGGACGGTGAAAAGTGGGCTGGTGACATAATACGTCTTCTCTTTTGCAGGCCGCCGGTCGGGTGAGGTGCAAGGCATCACCAAAGGGGCTGGCGGCAAACGGGGCGCAACTGTATCAGTGCGCACGGCTCCCTGTGAGCGGACCGGTTTGGCCGGGGCACAGGGTCAGGCAAGGCGGCAGAAAACGGGCAAATTGAAGCTTGCCTGTGCCGCAAGAGAAGGACTTTCTAGTGGCGTAACACCGACAGCATCAGATGTCGTCGCGGCCAAGAGGGAGGATGGGTACCACGGGATCGCAGGAAGGGATCCCGCAACCAGTTATCAAGCAGTGCAGTTGCGAAGTGGCTGCCAAGTAGCAAGGGAAAGAGCAGCAGAGCGACCAGTACCCCCAGCAGAGTCATCGCGCCGAAGGAGAGAGCATTGACGCCGGTCTGCATCTGGCACTCATCGCCCATGGCTGACCCCTCGTCTCCCTGATGGCAGGAGAGGGGCATGACATCGCCCGGGTGATCCATAGCGGGCATTGCATGAGAGATATCGTCATCCGCCATCGCCATGGATGAATCGAACATCACCATCGACTGGGCCCTGCTTGGGGTCGTCTCGGAGGCGGGGGGAGAACCATGCCAGCTGATGCAGAGGGTCAGATTGCAGACGAGCAGCAGCGCCAGCAATAGCCGGGCCAGAGTAACAGAGGGCAATCTTGCAGCAAGCTGGGTGAGTGACAATCCGGGCATCCTTCGGGAGCAGATGGCGGGACTGTAAACCTTGCTCGCAGGAGAAGGTCAAGGCTTCTGCTGGCGCTGCTGCTGCAGGTAGAGGTCAGTGTATTTTTCCAGCAACTGGTCTATCCATTGACTCATGCCGGGCGCTTGCAACATGGGCTCCAGTTGTTCGAGGGTGCCAAGATGGGGGGATTGCAGTGAAACAGAAATATAGAGCTCACCACGCTGCAGTGGCCACTGCAGATCAGCCAGCCCGCTGTCCGGGTAATTGTCGCTCAGAAACAGGCGACCGGAAGAACGGCCATAAGGAACGAAGTCGACCCGGTCACTGGCAAGTAGGCCAAATACCTGCTTGAGGGAGTTGACCCTGTAGATGCGGGTATTCGCTTGCAAAAAACCATCCATTTCGCTGCCAAGGCTGACGCCTATCATCATGGCGCCCCGCAATCCTGTCAGGTCCTCCCGTCGTTGCAGTAAGCGGCGTCCGGGTTGGCGCACGAACACCGCCATGTCATTGATGGCCATAGGCGTTCGGGTAAAGCGGGAGTAGTGCGCTCTCTCTTCGTTGCGCAGCGCACAGATATTGATGTCGACCTCTCCTTTCGCCACTTTCTGCTGACAGCGGGCCCATGGGCCCACATAGGCGAGCTCCACATTGAAACCCAACCGTTGATAGAGGGTACTGACGACTTCGGCTCAGCCAGTTCCAGGGGGGATAATCGTGATGGCCACAGGCGGAGAGGGTAGTGGTCGTCAAGGTCGTCGCGAGCCAGAGCTGAGCCAGCATATCCGGATCCGGTGCAAAAAAGTCTCGATGTGTGTCATTGAAGCACACCGCAGACAAAAAATACCCCCGCTCGGGCGGGGGTAGTTTGTTATCGGTGGAACGCCTGGGTAGAGCGTTACTGCTTGGCGCGCTTTTCCGATCCTCTCATGATGAGCCGGAAGAAGAGCGGGATAAAGAAGATGGCGATAAAGGTGGCCGCCAGCATGCCGCCGATGACCGGCCAGCCGAGGGCGTGACGGCTTGCCGCGCCGGCCCCGCTGGAGGTGACCAGCGGCACACAGCCGAGGATGAAGGCGAGCGAGGTCATCACGATGGGACGGAAACGCAGGTGCTTCATCACCGCGAACTCCACGATCAGGATGGCGTTCTTGGCGGCAAGGCCGACCAGGGTCACCAGCCCGATCTGGAAGTAGACGTTGTTGGTCAGCCCCACCAGCCAGGTGGCAAGCAGGGCGCCAAACAGAGCGAACGGTACCGCGGTGATCACCGCAAACGGCAGGCTCCAGCGTTCATACTGGGCAGCCAGAATCAGGAAGATCATCACGATACCGAAACCAAAGGCCATGCCTGCGCTGCCTGCGGCCGCTTTCTCCTGATAGGCTGAGCCGGTCCACTCCAGCTTGGCGTCGTTGCCAAGGGCCTCATTGGCGACCTCTTCCAGCGCGGCGATGGCCTGACCCGAGCTGTAGCCTGGGGCGGGCTGTGCCATGATCTTGGCGGCCTGGAAGATGTTGAAGCGTTCGACCAGTTCGGGGCCGGTGGCATCACGCACCGTCACCAGACTGCTGAGCGGGATCATCTCCCCCTTGTCGGAGCGGACATAGACGTTGCGGATGTCGCTCTTCTTGGCGCGATAGTCTGCCTCGGACTGCAACTGCACCCGGTAGGTACGGCCGAACTGGTTGAAGTCGTTGACATAGACCTGGCCGAAGGTGGCCTGCATGGTGTCAAACACCGCGTTGATGGGCAGCCCCAGCGCCTTGGCCTTTTCGCGGTCCAGATCCAGATAGACCTGTGGCACGTTGGCGCGGTAGGTGCTGGTGACGCTGGCAAACTCCGGGCGCGCCTTGGCCGCTTCGAGGAAGCGCTGCACTTCGCCTGAGAAGGCCTGGGCGTTGCCGGTGCCACGGTTTTGCAGATAGGCCTCAAGGCCACCTGTGGTGGACATCCCCTGAATGGGAGGCGGGTTGAAGGAGGCTACAAAGCCATCCGCCAGCCCCATCAGGCTCAAGCCCTGGAAGGTCTTGGCCAGCGAGAAGGAGTCCTGTCCTGTCCCCTGACGCTCGCTCCAGTCCTTCAGGGTAATGAAGGTCATGCCGCTGTTGCTGATGATGGCATTGGAGAGAATGTCAAAGCCCGAGAAGGTGATCACATCCTTCACATGGGGGTTGGCCATGGCGATCTTGTCGAACTGATCCGCCACCGCCTGGGTCCGGCTCATCGCGGCCGCATCCGGCAGCATGACGGCGGAGATGAGGTAGCCCTGATCTTCGTTCGGTACCAGTTCGCCCGGCACTTTCAGGAAGAGGCCGTAGATGGAGAGGACCAGCACGGCGATGATGGCAAAGGCGCCCCCCACCCGACGGTTCAGGAAGGCCACACCGCGTACATAGCCGCGGGTCAGCTGGTCAAATTTTTCGTTGAACCAGACGAAGAAGCGGGCCGGTTTGTGGTGTCCCTCTTTCAGCAACACGGCACAGAGGGCCGGGGAGAGAGTCAGTGCCACCAGACCGGAGATGGCGACCGAGACCGCGACCGTGATGGCGAACTGCTTGTACATCACCCCTGTCATGCCGCCCATAAAGGCGACCGGCAGGAACACGGCGCAGAGCACCAGCACGATGGCGACCACCGGACCGGAGACCTCCTGCATGGCGAGGATGGCAGCCTCTTTGGCGGAGCACTTCTTCTCGCTCATGATCCGCTCGACGTTCTCGAGCACCACGATGGCGTCATCCACCACGATGCCGATGGCGAGCACCATGCCGAACAGGGTCAGCAGGTTGATGGAGAAGCCCAGCACCAGCATGCCGGCGAAAGTCCCGATGAGCGACACCGGCACCGCGATACAGGGGATCAGGGTGGCGCGGAAGTTCTGCAGGAACAGATAGACCACCACGAACACCAGTACGATCGCCTCGAACAGGGTGTGTACCACCTCTTCGATGGAGATCTTCACGAACTCGGTGGTGTCATAGGGGATCTGGTACTCGATATCCTGCGGGAAGCGCTCCTTGAGTCGCTCCATGGTGGCATGCACCGCATCGGCGACCGCGACGGCGTTGGCGCCCGGTTGCAGATAGGTAGCGATACCGATGGCCGGTTTGCCGTTGGCGCGGGCCACCAGATCATATTCCTTGCCCCCCAGCCCGACCCGGGCGACATCGCGGACCCGGATCTTGGAGCCATCGGGCATGGATCGGACGATGATGTTCTGGAACTCCTTCACATCCTCAAGGCGTCCCTTGGTCTGCACCGTATAGGTGAAGTCGATGGGGGCCGTGGTGGGCTGGGCTCCGATCTTGCCCGCCGCGAACTGGGTGTTCTGCTCGCGAATGGCGCCAATCACGTCGCTCGGGGTGAGCTCGAGCTGGGCCAGTCGATCCGGTCGCAGCCAGATACGCATCGCATAGTCGGTACCGCCAAACAAGGTGGTATCACCGATGCCGGGAATCCGCTTGAGCTCGTCGATGATGTTGAGCAGGGCGTAATTCGACAGATAGGTGGTATCAAACGAGCCGTTCGGTGACTGGAGGGTGACCACCTGCAGGATGGAGGTCGATTTCTTCTTGACCGTCACCCCCTGCTTTTTCACCTCTTCCGGCAGCTGGGCCATGGCGGCCGAGACCCGGTTGTTGACGTTGATGGTGGCCTGATCCGGATCGGTGCCGATCTCGAAGTAGACGTTGAGGTTCATCTGGCCGTTGGAGGCCGACCCCGACTGCATGTAGATCATCCGCTCGACGCCGTTGATCTGCTGCTCCAGCGGCGCTGCCACGGTCTGGGAGATCACCTCCGGGGTTGCGCCCGGATAAAACGCCGTAACCGAGACCACCGGCGGGGTGATCTGGGGATATTGCTCGATGGGGAGCGCCCGCATCGCCGCCAACCCGCCCAGCACGATAATGATCGAAATCACGCTGGCGAAGATGGGGCGTTCTATGAAGAACTTGGAAAACATACGGGCTCCTTACTTGGCCGCAGACTGGCTGACAACCTTGCCGGTGATCGCCTTCATCTCGTCGGCAGAGACAGGTTTCACCACGGCGCCGGGGCGGGCCTTCATCAAGCCTTCGACGATATAGCGCTCACCAGCCTGCAGACCGCTCTCGATCAGCACGCCGGAGTCGACTGCCGCGCCCAGGGTCACCGGACGGGGCACTACCTTGTTGTCGGCATCGACCACCATCACCATGCGGTCAGCCTGGGACTGGACGATGGCACGGGGCGGCACCACGATGGCGTTTTTGCGCAGGCCCAGATCGATGGTCATGCGGACAAACTGGCCCGGCAGCAGTACGCCGTCCTTGTTGTCGAAGATGGCCCGGGCACGGATGGTGCCGGTCTGCGGATCGACCCGGTTGTCGGAGAAGTTGAGCTTGCCCGCCTCCGGATAGAGGGAGCCATCGGCCAGACGAATATGGGTGCGCCAAGTGGTGGCATCCTTCGCCTCAATCACCCCTTTCTTTACCGAGTTTTCGAAGTTGAGGCGATCCTGCTCCGAGTAGGAGAAGTTGACGTAGAGCGGATCAAACTGGGTGATGGTAGTGAGCAGGCCGTTGTCGCCGCTGGTGGAGATAAGGCTCCCCTCGGACTGGGAGCTCTTGCTCGCCATGCCGTTGATGGGGGCGGTCACCTGGGTGTAGCTGAGGTTGAGCTCCGCCTCTTTCACCTTGGCCTGAGCGGCCTGATGACTGGCGATGGCCGCTTCGTAGTTGGCGATGGTGTCGTCATAGTCCTTGCGACTCACCACCTGACGCTTGAAGAGGGGAATGATGCGATCCCGATCGGCACGGGCCTTGTTGAGACGGGCCTGCTCCTGAGCCAAAGTCCCTTTGGCCTGCTCCAGCGCCACCTTGTAGGGCTCCGGGTCAATCAGAAACAGCTCCTGACCGGCGGTAACCGGCTGGCCTTCCACATAAGTGCGCTTGAGCAGGATGCCACTGACCCGAGAGCGCACATCGATCTCCCGAAAACCGGCGGTCTCTCCCACCATCTCGGTGGTGAGCGGCACATCGGTCAGCTTGACCTCGGCGACCACCACAGGGACGGCGGGCATGGTCTGGGCCGTCTGGGTCGTCTCGCCGCCACAGGCACTCAGACCGCTGATCAGCGCCAGGGTCAGCAAGCTGCGTTTGTAAACCTCTCTTCCGGCATTGGGCACCTTCATCATCACACTCCTGTTGGATCGATTTCGGCTGCTGCGTTCAGCATGTTTCTCCATACACATCATTAACTTCATGATTAAAAAAACAACTTATTTATGATTGGAATGGGAGATGATAGGGCGGCAACCTTGAACACAACCTTC
>OGEW01000521.1_pt1 | contig 12774 bp, 9 predicted proteins | sample 1570781 | NCBI WGS metagenome assembly OGEW01 (sample SAMEA2582047, study PRJEB24529) | metagenome | biome: Human gut stool | place: China | collected 2011 | reverse complement strand
CTCGGTAAGCGTGTTGACTACTCCGGTCGTTCTGTAATCACCGTGGGTCCATACCTGCGTCTGCATCAGTGCGGTCTGCCGAAGAAAATGGCGCTGGAGCTGTTCAAACCGTTCATCTACGGCAAGCTGGAACTGCGTGGTCTTGCTACCACCATTAAAGCTGCGAAGAAAATGGTTGAGCGCGAAGAAGCTGTCGTTTGGGATATCCTGGACGAAGTTATCCGCGAACACCCAGTACTGCTGAACCGTGCACCGACTCTGCACCGTCTGGGTATCCAGGCATTTGAACCGGTACTGATCGAAGGTAAAGCTATCCAGCTGCACCCGCTGGTTTGTGCGGCATATAACGCCGACTTCGATGGTGACCAGATGGCTGTTCACGTACCGCTGACGCTGGAAGCCCAGCTGGAAGCGCGTGCGCTGATGATGTCTACCAACAACATCCTGTCCCCGGCGAACGGCGAACCAATCATCGTTCCGTCTCAGGACGTTGTACTGGGTCTGTACTACATGACCCGTGACTGTGTTAACGCCAAAGGCGAAGGCATGGTGCTGACTGGCCCGAAAGAAGCAGAACGTCTGTATCGCTCTGGTCTGGCTTCTCTGCATGCGCGCGTTAAAGTGCGTATCACCGAGTATGAAAAAGATGCTAACGGTGAATTAGTAGCGAAAACTAGCCTGAAAGACACGACTGTTGGCCGTGCCATTCTGTGGATGATTGTACCGAAAGGTCTGCCTTACTCCATCGTCAACCAGGCGCTGGGTAAAAAAGCAATCTCCAAAATGCTGAACACCTGCTACCGCATTCTCGGTCTGAAACCGACCGTTATTTTTGCGGACCAGATCATGTACACCGGCTTTGCCTATGCAGCGCGTTCTGGTGCATCTGTTGGTATCGATGACATGGTCATCCCGGAGAAGAAACACGAAATCATCTCCGAGGCAGAAGCAGAAGTTGCTGAAATTCAGGAGCAGTTCCAGTCTGGTCTGGTAACTGCGGGCGAACGCTACAACAAAGTTATCGATATCTGGGCTGCGGCGAACGATCGTGTATCCAAAGCGATGATGGATAACCTGCAAACTGAAACCGTTATTAACCGTGACGGTCAGGAAGAGAAGCAGGTTTCCTTCAACAGCATCTACATGATGGCCGACTCCGGTGCGCGTGGTTCTGCGGCACAGATTCGTCAGCTTGCTGGTATGCGTGGTCTGATGGCGAAGCCGGATGGCTCCATCATCGAAACGCCAATCACCGCGAACTTCCGTGAAGGTCTGAACGTACTCCAGTACTTCATCTCCACCCACGGTGCTCGTAAAGGTCTGGCGGATACCGCACTGAAAACTGCGAACTCCGGTTACCTGACTCGTCGTCTGGTTGACGTGGCGCAGGACCTGGTGGTTACCGAAGACGATTGTGGTACCCATGAAGGTATCATGATGACTCCGGTTATCGAGGGTGGTGACGTTAAAGAGCCGCTGCGCGATCGCGTACTGGGTCGTGTAACTGCTGAAGACGTTCTGAAGCCGGGTACTGCTGATATCCTCGTTCCGCGCAACACGCTGCTGCACGAACAGTGGTGTGACCTGCTGGAAGAGAACTCTGTCGACGCGGTTAAAGTACGTTCTGTTGTATCTTGTGACACCGACTTTGGTGTATGTGCGCACTGCTACGGTCGTGACCTGGCGCGTGGCCACATCATCAACAAGGGTGAAGCAATCGGTGTTATCGCGGCACAGTCCATCGGTGAACCGGGTACACAGCTGACCATGCGTACGTTCCACATCGGTGGTGCGGCATCTCGTGCGGCTGCTGAATCCAGCATCCAGGTGAAAAACAAAGGTAGCATCAAGCTCAGCAACGTGAAGTCGGTTGTGAACTCCAGCGGTAAACTGGTTATCACTTCCCGTAACACCGAACTGAAACTGATCGACGAATTCGGTCGTACTAAAGAAAGCTACAAAGTACCTTACGGTGCGGTACTGGCGAAAGGCGATGGCGAACAGGTTGCTGGCGGCGAAACCGTTGCAAACTGGGACCCGCACACCATGCCGGTTATCACCGAAGTAAGCGGTTTTGTACGCTTTACTGACATGATCGACGGCCAGACCATTACGCGTCAGACCGACGAACTGACCGGTCTGTCTTCGCTGGTGGTTCTGGATTCCGCAGAACGTACCGCAGGTGGTAAAGATCTGCGTCCGGCACTGAAAATCGTTGATGCTCAGGGTAACGACGTTCTGATCCCGGGTACCGATATGCCTGCGCAGTACTTCCTGCCGGGTAAAGCGATTGTTCAGCTGGAAGATGGCGTACAGATCAGCTCTGGTGACACCCTGGCGCGTATTCCGCAGGAATCCGGCGGTACCAAGGACATCACCGGTGGTCTGCCGCGCGTTGCGGACCTGTTCGAAGCACGTCGTCCGAAAGAGCCGGCAATCCTGGCTGAAATCAGCGGTATCGTTTCCTTCGGTAAAGAAACCAAAGGTAAACGTCGTCTGGTTATCACCCCGGTAGACGGTAGCGATCCGTACGAAGAGATGATTCCGAAATGGCGTCAGCTCAACGTGTTCGAAGGTGAACGTGTAGAACGTGGTGACGTAATTTCCGACGGTCCGGAAGCGCCGCACGACATTCTGCGTCTGCGTGGTGTTCATGCTGTGACTCGTTACATCGTTAACGAAGTACAGGACGTATACCGTCTGCAGGGCGTTAAGATTAACGATAAACACATCGAAGTTATCGTTCGTCAGATGCTGCGTAAAGCTACCATCGTTAACGCGGGCAGCTCCGACTTCCTGGAAGGCGAACAGGTTGAATACTCTCGCGTCAAGATCGCAAACCGCGAACTGGAAGCGAACGGCAAAGTGGGTGCAACTTACTCCCGCGATCTGCTGGGTATCACCAAAGCGTCTCTGGCAACCGAGTCCTTCATCTCCGCGGCATCGTTCCAGGAGACCACTCGCGTGCTGACCGAAGCAGCCGTTGCGGGCAAACGCGACGAACTGCGCGGCCTGAAAGAGAACGTTATCGTGGGTCGTCTGATCCCTGCAGGTACCGGTTACGCGTACCACCAGGATCGTATGCGTCGCCGTGCTGCGGGTGAAGCTCCGGCTGCACCGCAGGTGACTGCAGAAGACGCATCTGCCAGCCTGGCAGAACTGCTGAACGCAGGTCTGGGCGGTTCTGATAACGAGTAATCGTTAATCCGCAAATAACGTAAAAACCCGCTTCGGCGGGTTTTTTTATGGGGGGAGTTTAGGGAAAGAGCATTTGTCAGAATATTTAAGGAATTTCTGAATACTCATAATCAATGTAGAGATGACTAATATCCTGAAACTGACTGAACTAATTGAGTCAAACTCGGCAAGGATTCGATACTATTCCTGTGTAACTTTCTTAAGGAACGAGAATGAAACAGGAAGTGGAAAAGTGGCGACCTTTTGGACATCCGGATGGTGATATTCGTGATTTATCATTTCTTGATGCTCATCAGGCTGTCTACGTTCAGCATCATGAGGGCAAAGAGCCTTTAGAGTATCGCTTTTGGGTTACCTACTCTCTTCACTGCCTCACAAAAGATTATGAACATCAGACGAACGAAGAAAAACAATCGTTAATGTACCACGCGCCTAAAGAATCTCGTCCCTTCTGCCAGCACCGTTATAACTTAGCGCGCACACACTTAAAAAGAACTATTTTGGCGCTGCCAGAAAGCAACGTTATTCATGCCGGGTATGGTAGCTATGCCGTGATTGAGGTGGATTTAGACGGAGGAGATAAGGCATTTTACTTTGTTGCGTTCAGGGCTTTCAGGGAAAAGAAAAAACTCCGTTTGCATGTAACTAGCGCTTATCCCATTTCTGAAAAACAGAAAGGTAAATCAGTGAAATTTTTCACCATTGCCTACAACTTATTGAGAAATAAGCAGCTTCCTCAGCCCTCAAAATAACAAAACCCACCTTAAGGTGGGTTTCGCCAGAGAATTATCTCTGGTATTCAGAACGCCATTACCGGACTTTGCCTTGACCTTGCGATAATCGCAGGTTGCGGGATGTCTGAATTTCTTCAGTCTGCTGCATCCTGGAAGATGAGAACATGTGTTCTTATTTTCGTCTCTATCATAGTTGAGTATTTACTCTCTTACAATCAGATCTCTTTCATTGCTCAACAGGCGATGGCTTCAGACTTTGCATTACGGAATTTTTAAGAAAGGCAGGGCGAAACGAGGAAGAAGCTTTTCGCCCTGGACAACATTCCTGCTGACGGCACTACCATAAAAAAACGCAACGCTTTCAACAACCTTGCGTTTTTCATCTTCCGTAGCGGCTCGTAATAAATTTACGTTCTTACATTCTGTCTCATGGCCTTTGCGAGGCGCGTCCCAGATAGCTGTCCCAGTCTTTCCATACCGGCTGCAAACCCTGAGCGGTTAACGCGGCAGCAACCGCTTCCGGTCTGCGATCGTCGTGCGGTGAGAACTGTTCCAACTCGGGGTGATTATCAGCATAGCCACCTGGCTGCGTTTTCGAGAAGGCGCTGACGTTATTGATCGCCAGCGGAATAACGCGATCGCGAAACCACGGTGATTCCCGCGTGGAGAGTGACAGTTCAATCTCCGGTGCAAGCAGTCGGAAGGCGCAGATGGTTTGCACTAACTGGCGTTCATCCATAATCGACGCAGGCTCAATGCCGCCAGTACATGGACGCAGGCGTGGGAAGGAGACAGAGTAGCGGCTTTGCCAGTAATGCTGTTGCAGCCATAGCAAATGTTCTGCAACCATATAGCAGTCAACTCGCCAGTTGTCGGAAAGGCCAATTAGCGCGCCGAGGCCAATCTTATCAATCCCCGCACGCCCCAGCCGATCCGGCGTTTCCAGCCGCCAGAAGAAGTCCTGTTTTTTCCCTTTCAGATGATGGCGGGCGTATGTCGCCTCGTGATACGTCTCCTGATAAACCATCACGCCATCGAGACCAAGCTGTTTTAGCTCGGCATATTCCGCCTCCGCCAGCGGTTGTACTTCCATCTGTAGTGAAGAGAACTGTTCACGCAGGGCAGGGAGATGACGACGAAAGTAATCCATCCCCACTTTCGCCTGATGTTCACCGGTGACTAAAAGCAGATGTTCAAAGCCCATCTCCCGTATAGCGGCGCTTTCCCTGGCAATATCCGCTTCATCCAGCGTTTTGCGCTTGATGCGGTTGCTCATAGAGAATCCGCAGTACGTGCAGTCGTTAGCGCAAAGATTGGAAAGATAAAGCGGGACGTAGAAACTAACTGTGTTGCCAAATCGCTGACGGGTCAGACGCTGCGCCCGTTGGGCCAGTTGTTCCAGATAGCCACTGGCGGCTGGCGATAACAGCGCCATCATATCGTCGCGGGTGAGTTGCGAGGCATTTAGCGCCCACTCTACGTCAGCAGCCGTTTTGCCGTTGATACGCAGGCGGATGTCGTCCCAGTCCAGTTGTCGCCAGCGATCGCTGAAGGTTTTCATACCGATGCCTCCAGAAATCCGGTCAGCGGGCTGGTGGCATGAGCAAAATAACTGCGGCTGCCCGGTCCGGCCTGACGTGCCAGCAGGCCTGCTTCTACTGCCAGACGAAATGCCTTCGCCATGTTGACGGGATCGTCCGCGACGGCAATCGCCGTATTCACTAACACCGCGTCGGCCCCCATTTCCAGCGCCTGCGCGGCATGGCTGGGAACGCCGATGCCAGCATCGACAACCACCGGAACTGTGGCCTGCTGGATAATAATCTCCAGCATGGCGCGGGTTTCCAGCCCCTGATTCGAGCCAATCGGCGCGCCGAGCGGCATCACCGCTGCACAGCCGACTTCTTCCAGACGTTTACACAATACCGGATCGGCCCCGCAGTAAGGCAGCACGACAAATCCCTGTTGTACCAGCGTTTCGGCGGCTTTCAGGGTTTCGATGGGATCGGGCAACAGCCAGCGGGCGTCAGGGTGAATCTCTAATTTTAACCAGTTTGTGCCTAACGCTTCACGAGCCAGATGGGCGGCGAAAATGGCTTCTTCCGCTGTTTTCGCCCCGGATGTATTTGGCAGCAGGGTCACACCCGCCGCGATAAGCGGTTCGAGGATAGCGTCGTTGTGCTGGCGCAAGTCGACACGTTTCATCGCCAGCGTCACCAGCTGGCTGCCGGAAGCGCGGATCGCCTCCACCATCAGTTGTGAAGAAGCGAATTTCCCTGTGCCGGTAAACAGATGTGAATCAAACGTTTTGTCCGCAATACGTAACATCTCAACCCCCTGCAATAACCTGAAAAAGCAGGATCTGGTCGCCATCCTGCACGATATGTTGCGTCCACTGCTCACGCGGGACGATTTGCTGATTAATCGCCAGAGCCGCGCCCGCTTGTCGTTGGTCGAGTTGCTCCAGTAGTTCGTGAACAGTTTGCCCGGCGGCGCACTGCATCGGTTGATCGTTAAACAGGATCTGCATTGCTCCCTCCGCATACCGGGCAACCACTGGCGCGGCGCAACGCCAAGCTGCGCCACTGGCTCGACTTACCGTCGAACAGTCGGAGTTCTCCCGCAGGCGTCTCTATACCGCTTAATAACTTAATGGCTTCCAGTGCCTGCAAAGTGCCCATAACTCCGACCACCGGGCCAACCACGCCCGCCGTGCGGCAGTTGCGTTCTGGCTCCTGGTTATCTGGCCACAGGCAGCGGTAACACCCCTGCTCCCAGGGCGGCGTCAGTACCATCAACTGACCGCCAAATCCGACCGCGCTGGCGGTGATAAGCGGCGTGTTGAGTGCCACGCAGGCGGCATTAATCTCCTGGCGAGTCGCCATATTGTCGGTACAGTCGAGCACCACATCGGCTTGTGCAACCGCATCTTTTAACGCCTCACCCGTTAACCGTTGATGTAATGCTGTCAGTTGAATATCGGGATTCAACTGTGTCAGTCGCTGATGGCTGACCTGCGATTTCGGGCGATCGATATCTTCAGTGGTAAAGAGGATTTGTCGTTGCAGATTGCTTAAATGCACATCGTCGTCATCTGCCAGTACCAGCGTCCCGACGCCAGCGCCCGCCAGGTATAGCGCAGCAGGTGTACCCAGCCCGCCAAGACCGATAATCAGCACCTGGCTGTCGAGCAGTTTTTGCTGCCCGTCAAGAGCGATATCGTCGAGCAGGATTTGGCGGCTATAACGCATAAAGTCACGGTCATTCATCGCCAACTCCTGCAATTTCCAGCAACTGTGCCGTTGCCAAACGCCAGTCTGCGGCTTGAGTAATGGCGCTGACGACGGCGATACTGCCGACACCCGTTGCTATCACCGCAGGCGCGCGTGCCAGACTGATACCGCCAATCGCCACGGTGGGATAATCCGCCAGTCGCTCAACATGCCGTGCCAGCTGTTCCAGCCCCTGCGGTGCAGAAGGCATCTGTTTGGTTTGCGTCGGGAACACATGTCCCAGCGCGATATAAGAGGGGCGTGCTGCCAGCGCGACGTCGATTTCCATATCGTCATGGGTCGAAACGCCCAGTCGCAGACCTGCCGCGCGGATGGCGCTGAGATCGGTGGTTTGCAAATCTTCCTGCCCCAAATGGACGCCATACGCCTGATGCTTGATCGCCAGCCGCCAGTAATCGTTGATAAACAATCGCGCGTTATAGCGGCGGCCCAGCGCAATTGCCGCCATGACATCGGTTTCCACCTCTTCATCGCGCCGATCTTTGATGCGTAGCTGGAGAGTACGTACGCCTGCATCCAACAGACGTTCGATCCACTGTACGCTGTCCACCACCGGGTACAGTCCTAAACGAAAAGGTACAGGAGGAAAATCAGGCTGATACATCACGCTTCCTCCTTACGCAGGTAGATTTCTCCGCCTCTGGCACGGAAGTTCTCCGACATATCTGCCATTCCCATTTCAATAGTTTGCGTGGCGGCGTAATCACGCACTTCCTGGCTGATTTTCATCGAGCAGAATTTCGGCCCACACATGGAGCAAAAATGGGCGACTTTACCTGACTCTTGCGGCAGGGTTTCATCGTGATAAGCGCGGGCGGTAAACGGGTCGAGGGCCAGATTAAACTGGTCTTCCCAGCGAAATTCGAAGCGGGCTTTCGACATGGCGTTATCGCGAATTTGCGCGCCCGGATGCCCTTTCGCCAGGTCAGCGGCGTGGGCGGCAATCTTATAGGTGATAAGCCCCTGCTTAACATCTTCTTTATTGGGCAGACCCAGATGCTCTTTTGGCGTTACGTAACAGAGCATCGCGCAGCCAAACCAGCCAATCATCGCCGCACCAATCCCCGACGTGAAGTGGTCATAGCCCGGCGCAATATCGGTAGTTAGCGGCCCCAGAGTGTAAAACGGCGCTTCGTGGCAGTGCTCTAACTCCTCGGTCATATTGCGGCGGATCATCTGCATCGGCACGTGGCCTGGGCCTTCAATCATCACCTGCACGTCATATTCCCAGGCAATTTTGGTCAGTTCGCCCAGCGTATGCAGCTCGGCAAACTGCGCTTCATCGTTGGCGTCCTGAATAGAACCGGGGCGCAGACCGTCGCCCAGCGACAGCGAAACGTCATAAGCGGCACAGATTTCACAAATTTCGCGGAAGTGTTGATAGAGGAAATTTTCCTGATGATGGGAGAGGCACCATTTCGCCATAATCGAACCGCCGCGAGAGACGATACCGGTCAGGCGTTTCGCGGTCATCGGCACATAGCGCAGCAGTACGCCCGCATGGATAGTGAAGTAATCCACACCTTGCTCGGCCTGTTCCAGCAGCGTGTCGCGGAACGCTTCCCAGGTAAGATCTTCGGCGATCCCGTTAACCTTCTCCAGCGCCTGGTAGATCGGCACTGTACCGATCGGCACCGGGCTGTTACGCAAAATCCACTCGCGGGTTTCGTGAATATAGCGACCGGTGGAGAGATCCATCACCGTATCCGCTCCCCAGCGCGTGGACCATACCAGCTTTTCCACTTCTTCTTCGATGGAAGAGGTGACCGCCGAGTTGCCGATATTGGCGTTAACTTTTACCAGGAAATTGCGACCAATAATCATCGGCTCCGATTCCGGATGATTAATGTTGGCCGGGATAATCGCACGTCCGGCAGCAACTTCATCACGGACAAATTCCGCAGTGATATTTTCCGGCAGACGTGCGCCAAAGCTCATTCCCGGATGCTGGTGGCGTAAAACTTCGCTACGGATGCGCTCGCGGCCCATATTCTCGCGGATGGCGATGAATTCCATTTCCGGCGTGATGATGCCCTGGCGGGCGTAGTGCAGTTGGGTGACACGGCGTCCTGCTTTGGCGCGTTTTGGTGTTAGTACACCGCTAAAACGCAGTTCGTCGAGGCCATCATCTGCCAGCCGCGCTTTAGTGTAATCGGAACTGCGCACGGTAAGTTCTTCGGTATCGCCGCGCGCATCGATCCACGGCTGGCGTAGTTTTGTCAGCCCTTGCTGCACGTTAATGGCAATCTGCGGATCACCATACGGGCCGGAGGTGTCGTAGACCGGAATCGCTTCGTTTTCTTCGTACTGCGGCTGTTCTTTGCTACCGCCAATTAGCGTCGGGCTAAGCTGGATCTCACGCATCGGCACGCGCACGCCGGGGTGTGTGCCAGTGATATAAATGCGTTTTGAGTTGGGAAAGGCGGTGCCTTCCAGGGTGTCGATAAAATGTTGGGCCCGGGCGCGTTGTTCGCGGCGGGTCAGTTTTGTTGCAGACATAGCTCATTCCAAAAAGTTAAGGACGTGGCTTGTCAGACGACGGATGAAGCAAGAGACGATCGCCGCAAAGGCGATGCGATAGCAGATTAACTCTTGTTCCCTTCGCAGGTATTAGCCTGATCAGGTTCCGCGGATCCCGAATAAACGGTCTCAGCCAGTTAAGGCACTCCGACAAGAAATTAGCCCCCACAAACGGGGCGTTGAATGTAAATTACGCGTTAACAGCGCAGAACTCAAGCAGGATGTTTGACGCGGGCGGCGTCAAGCACCAGCAGAATCAGCTTATCTTCCAGCACAAAGCGCGCTTCCAGCGCCTCGCCGATGTCAGATAAAACCTGTTGAAACTCAAGGTAATTATCATGATCGATGGCGGTTTCCAGGCTGGAATCGTAGTAATCCATAATCTGTTGGGTATTGGCTTCGAGTTGCGGCCAAATCTTCGCGGCGCGCGCGAGTTGCCCGTTGCCTTCCAGCTTATGAAGAATGCGCTCATAAATACTGAAATGTCCGGCAGACAAGTAATCGACCAGGCTCTGACAAAAATCATCAAGGGCTTTTTCGTTTAGCCTCATGTACGATTCTTTGCCAGGCTTAATGCCAACCAGATTGTAGTAAGCCACGAGCAGATGCTTACGTACATGTAGCCAGCGATCAACCAGTTTGTTACTTCCTCTGACGCGCTCCGTCAGGTTATCGAGCTGGTTAAGCATGATTGACTCCGCAAGTTTGTATTCAAAAACTGCTCAGTGAGAAATGTAAAAACCATGTTAAACATGCCAGTGATGCAAAGGTAGTGCAAGAGCTATGGATCGTATAATTGAAAAATTAGATCACGGCTGGTGGGTCGTCAGCCATGAACAAAAATTATGGTTGCCGAAGGGAGAATTGCCATATGGCGAAGCGGCAAATTTCGGTCTTGTGGGTCAGCGCGCACTACAAATCGGCGAATGGCAGGGGGAACCTGTTTGGTTAGTACAACAGCAGCGGCGTCACGATATGGGGTCGGTACGTCAGGTCATTGATCTCGATGTTGGGCTGTTTCAACTGGCCGGACGAGGCGTACAACTGGCGGAGTTTTACCGATCGCATAAATACTGTGGTTACTGCGGGCATGAAATGTATCCGAGCAAAACCGAATGGGCGATGCTGTGCAGCCATTGCCGTGAGCGTTACTACCCGCAAATCGCCCCCTGCATTATTGTTGCCATCCGTCGCGATGATTCGATCCTCCTCGCCCAGCATACCCGCCATCGTAACGGTGTCCATACGGTACTTGCCGGATTCGTCGAAGTGGGCGAAACCCTCGAGCAGGCGGTCGCGCGGGAAGTGATGGAAGAGAGCGGAATTAAAGTTAAAAACTTGCGTTATGTGACTTCCCAGCCGTGGCCGTTTCCTCAGTCTTTAATGACCGCGTTTATGGCGGAATATGACAGCGGCGACATCGTGATCGACCCGAAAGAATTGCTTGAGGCGAACTGGTATCGCTATGACGATTTGCCGTTACTCCCGCCGCCCGGCACCGTAGCGCGCCGTCTGATAGAAGATACTGTGGCGATGTGTCGGGCAGAGTATGAGTGATGATACACTGACCGCCTGACGCACTAAGGAACAGCCAAAATGACCGAACTTAAAAACGATCGTTATCTGCGGGCGCTGCTGCGCCAGCCCGTTGATGTCACTCCAGTATGGATGATGCGCCAGGCGGGTCGCTATCTACCGGAATATAAAGCCACGCGCGCCCAGGCGGGCGATTTTATGTCGCTGTGCAAAAACGCCGAGCTGGCGTGCGAAGTGACTTTGCAACCGCTGCGTCGCTACCCGCTGGATGCGGCGATCCTCTTTTCCGATATCCTCACCGTGCCGGACGCGATGGGGTTAGGGCTCTATTTTGAAGCCGGAGAAGGTCCGCGTTTTACCTCGCCAGTCACCTGCAAAGCCGACGTCGATAAACTGCCAATTCCGGACCCGGAAGATGAGCTGGGTTACGTGATGAACGCGGTGCGTACCATTCGTCGCGAACTGAAAGGCGAAGTGCCGCTGATTGGTTTTTCCGGCAGCCCGTGGACGCTGGCGACCTACATGGTGGAAGGCGGCAGCAGCAAAGCGTTCACCGTGATCAAAAAAATGATGTATGCCGATCCGCAGGCGCTGCACGCTCTACTCGATAAACTGGCGAAAAGCGTCACTTTGTATCTGAATGCGCAGATTAAAGCCGGTGCTCAGGCAGTGATGATTTTCGACACCTGGGGCGGTGTGCTTACCGGGCGCGATTATCAACAGTTCTCGCTCTATTACATGCATAAAATTGTTGATGGTTTACTGCGTGAAAACGACGGTCGCCGCGTACCGGTCACGCTGTTTACCAAAGGCGGCGGACAGTGGCTGGAAGCGATGGCAGAAACCGGTTGCGATGCGTTGGGCCTCGACTGGACAACGGATATCGCCGATGCGCGCCGCCGTGTGGGCAATAAAGTCGCGTTGCAGGGTAATATGGATCCGTCGATGCTGTACGCGCCGCCTGCCCGCATTGAAGAAGAAGTAGCGACTATACTTGCAGGTTTCGGTCACGGCGAAGGTCATGTCTTTAACCTTGGTCACGGCATTCATCAGGATGTGCCGCCAGAACATGCTGGCGTGTTCGTGGAGGCAGTGCATCGACTGTCTGAACAATATCACCGCTAAGGAGTGATTATGGATCTCGCGTCATTACGCGCTCAACAAATCGAACTGGCTTCTTCTGTGATCCGCGAGGATCGACTCGATAAAGATCCACCGGATCTGATCGCCGGAGCCGATGTCGGGTTTGAGCAGGGCGGAGAAGTGACGCGAGCGGCGATGGTGCTGCTGAAATATCCCTCGCTTGAGCTGGTGGAGTATAAAGTTGCCCGCATCGCCACCACCATGCCTTACATTCCAGGTTTTCTTTCCTTCCGCGAATATCCTGCGCTGCTGGCAGCGTGGGAGATGCTGTCGCAAAAGCCGGATTTAGTGTTTGTCGATGGTCATGGGATCTCGCATCCTCGCCGTCTTGGCGTCGCCAGCCATTTTGG
>OGEW01000511.1_pt1 | contig 12979 bp, 9 predicted proteins | sample 1570781 | NCBI WGS metagenome assembly OGEW01 (sample SAMEA2582047, study PRJEB24529) | metagenome | biome: Human gut stool | place: China | collected 2011 | reverse complement strand
TGTGCGTTATCAATCATCATCACAAGAACATAATATAATGGATGATTCTAATCAAGCAATTGCTTATCGTACGGGGTTGGACGATGCTACTATTCGTGATGAAAACGACTGGTTGTATAAGAATCCAGATAACCCATATGCATTACCTATTTCGATTCTTCCTGAAGGAGGTATTTATCAGCGTCAAGATCGTAAGATGTTGGGACTGGATTTCCGTGGTACTGTATCATGGAATCATCTATTTGCAGAAAAGCATATAACTAATCTTTTTGCAGGAATGGAAGTAAATGATCTTCAACGCTCTAACTCTTCATTCCAAGGATGGGGTATGCAATATTCTATGGGTGAGATTCCATCATATGTTTATCAGTACTTTAAGAAAGGTATTGAGACTGGAGAAAAGTATTATTCTATGGGGCATACTAGATATCGGAGTGTAGCTACATTTGCAAATGCTACTTATTCGTATGACGGACGTTATACGCTGAATGGTACTTTCCGCTATGAAGGAACTAATAGAATGGGGCGTAGCCGTTCTGCTCGTTGGCTGCCAACGTGGAATCTTTCTGCAGCGTGGAATGTTCATGAAGAGAAATTCTTCCAATCACTTCAACCAACGCTTTCAAATTTGACATTTAAGGCATCTTACTCATTGACAGCTGATCGTGGTCCGGCTGATGTAACAAATTCACAAGCTATTATTAAGAGTTATTCACCTTATCGTCCTTTCACTGATATTCAAGAAACGGGTCTTCATATAGTGGATTTGGAAAATAGTGAATTAACGTATGAAAAGAAGCATGAATTGAATATAGGAGTGGATGTAGGTTTTATTAATAATCGCATTAATCTTTCAGCTGACTGGTACACGCGCAATAACTATGACCTGATTGGGTTGATTCCAACACAAGGAGTGGGAGGTACTATTTATAAATATGCCAATGTAGCTACAATGAAGTCACATGGTATTGAATTTACCCTTTCAACCAGCAATATTAAAACGAAAGACTTCTCATGGAATTCTGATTTTATTTTTTCTCATGCTAAGAATGAAGTTACTGATTTGCGAGGACGTACTCGTATGATGGAACTTGTTTCGGGAAATGGATTTGCACGTGAAGGATATCCTGTGCGCGGGCTTTTCTCCATTCCTTTTGCAGGTTTGGATGAAAAAGGTATTCCTATGTTCGATATCAATGGAAATATAACATCGACTGATATTAATTTCCAGGAACGTGAGAAGTTAGATTATTTGAAATATGAAGGTCCGACAGATCCTACAATAACTGGTAGTTTCGGTAACGTTTTTGCATATAAAGGGTTTAAACTCAATGTATTCATGACTTATTCATTTGGTAATGTTGTTCGTTTGAATCCATATTTTAATTATAAATATTCCGATTTGAGTGCTATGCCTCGTGAATTCAAGAATCGTTGGACGCTTTCTGGGGATGAGGCAAAGACTAATATTCCTGCAATCTTGAGTAATCCGCAATATGAAGCAAACCGAACATTGTATAAAGCTTACAATGCTTACAATTATTCTACAGAGCGAATTGCAAAAGGTGATTTTATCCGTATGAAAGAAATCTCACTTTCTTATGAGTTTCCTAAGAGCTGGATTTCTGCTGCGAAGATTTCCAATCTTTCTTTGAAGTTACAGGCAACTAATTTATTCCTTATTTATGCAGATAAGAAATTGAATGGTCAAGATCCTGAATTCTTTAATACTGGTGGTGTAGCTTCACCGGTGCCACGTCAGTTTACATTAACTCTGCGTTTAGGATTGTAAGAGAATGATTTTAATAATAAAAAAAAAGATTAAAGATGAGACGAAATCAATTATATATTCCATTGTTCATCGCAACGCTTGCTATTGTCGGTATCTCTTGTAATGATTTTCTTGACGAATTACCAGATAACCGGACGGAGCTGAATTCTGAGCAAAAAATAGCTAAAATGCTTGTTTCTGCTTATCCGGAAGGATCTGCGAATGAACTGTTTGAACTTTATAGTGATAATACCGACGATAACAGTGCCAGATATTCTTATTATAAGTTATCTGAGGAAGAGTGCTATAACTGGAAAGATACCCAGGAAGAATATCAGGATACGCCTACAAATCTTTGGGAAACCCATTATATAGCTATTGCTTCTGCTAACATGGCTTTGGAAGAGATTGAGAAACGGGGAAATCCGGAATCGTTGATGCCGCAGCGAGGAGAGGCTCTTGTTTGTCGGGCGTACAATCATTTTGTATTAGCAAATATTTTTTGTAATGCTTATAATACTCATGCATCACAGGAATTAGGTATTCCTTATATGACTAAAGTTGAAACAACTGTGCAACCACAATACGGGCGGGGTACTTTGCAGGAGACTTATGAGAAGATTGAGAAGGACTTATTAGATGGTATGGCTCTTATTTCCGATGATAGTTATTCTGTGCCGAAATATCATTTCACAAGGAAAGCTGCATATGCTTTTGCTGCACGTTTCTATCTTTATTATATGAAGCCTGACTTTTCTAATTGTGATGAGGTGATAAAATATGCAGATCGTGTGTTGGGAAGTGATCCTGCTGCCGAATTACGGGATTGGGAAGCGTTGGGAAAACTCTCTGCTAATGATAATGTACAGCCCGACGCATATATTGCTTCTACAAGTAAGGCTAACTTGTTGATAGGTAGTACCGTATCTAACTGGGGTATTATTCTGAGTAATTACATGACAGGAAAACGTTATCTACATAATAAGTTAATTGCTTCTTACGAAACATCACGTTCTTCCGGATTATGGGGTATCCCTGACCGCATGTATATGCAGCCTTTTACAACATCGGGCTATGAATGCAGTATGTTGAGAAAGGGCGGTTATTATGCTGGTGACTACCTGTATTATATGCCTGTGATTTTCTCTACAGACGAGACTTTGCTTTGCAGGGCTGAGGCTTATACGCTGAAAAAGAACTATCCAATGGCTGCTGCAGATCTTACTACATGGGAGAAAGCATATACTTCTAATAAGCAAACTTTAACTCCGGGGATGATAAATGAGTATTATGATAAGATGGATTATTACAATCCGACACAAAATCCGACTCCCAAGAAAAAGCTTCAGCCTGATTTTACTATTGAATCAGGTATACAGGAGAACTTTATTCACTGCATTCTGCATATGAGACGTATTGCTACTTTGCACGAAGGTCTGCGCTGGCCGGATATTAAACGTTATGGAATTGTTATCTATCGCCGTTCTATTGCTAATAACAATATAGTCGTAACAGATGAAATGCCGGTAAATGACGCAAGACGTGCTATGCAAATTCCTAAGAGTGTAGTTCTGGCAGGAATGCAACCCAATCCACGTACTGAAAATTAAAAGGAGGAAATAATATGAAGAAATATTATATTTATATACTAACGGCTGTTTTGCCCATTCTTTGGGGAGCCTGTAATAATGGCGATGATATTGACACCAAGCATAGTATTTTTTCAACAGAGCCAATGGAACATAATGGTTTTGATGAATGGTTGCTTGCTAATTATACATATCCGTATAACGTTGATTTCAAGTATCGTATGCAAGATATTGAAAGTGATCACAAATATAATCTGGTACCGGCGGATTACGATAAATCGGTTGCTTTGGCCAAGATTATCAAGCATGTATGGATGGAGGCATATACTGAACTTGCCGGACCGGCTTTTCTTCGGTCTTATGTGCCAAAAACTTTTCACTTGATAGGTTCTCCGGCTTATGATAGCAGTGGTACGAAGGTGTTGGGTACTGCCGAGGGAGGAAAGAAGATAACATTGTACGAAGTGAACAGTCTGGACTTTGAGAATGTCGATATCGAAGTTTTGAATGAGTATTACTTTAAGACGATGCACCATGAATTTGCACATATCCTGCATCAGAAGCGTAATTATGACCCATCGTTTGATCGCATTACCGAAGGAAAATATGTTGGTTCCGACTGGTATTTCTATGTTGCTGAAAATGGAAATTCATATTTGCGAGAGGATGCGGATGCATGGCCGGAAGGATTTGTGACGGCATATGCGATGAGTGAGGCAAGAGAAGATTTTGTAGAGAATATCGCCATGTATGTTACTCACGATCAGGCTTACTGGGATAATATGCTGAAGGTTGCCGGAACTGCCGGAGCGGCTATTATTAATCAGAAGTTTACTATTGTATACAATTATATGCTTGAAACTTGGGGTATTAATTTAGATGATTTGCGTGAGATTGTGTTAAGGCGTCAGCAAGAAATTCCGGAGCTGGATTTAAGTACTATTGAATAAAACAGGAAGATTATGAAAAAGAATATAATGATTTATTTGTTGATGGCTCTTGTATGCTTTGGTTTGCAATCCTGTCTTTTCCAGGAAGAGGATTATTTTGATGATTCTTCAGCGAACCGTGCAACAGAGGAAGTGAAGCAATATAGTGAGCTATTAGAATCGGCATCTAATGGTTGGAGAATGGAATATTACATAGGTCAGGACTATGCTTTGGGAGGCATAACTCTTCTGTGCAAGTTTGATGGTCAGCGAGTTACAATGGCATCTCAAGGATACGAAGGCGATGAGACTATTTCCTCTCTTTATAAGGTTGTATCGGAGGAAGCTACTATGCTTACATTCGACACTTATAATGCTTTTATTCATGCATATGCCAAGCCACAAGGCGGAGGTTCCAACCCCAATGCCAACCTGCAAGGAGATTACGAGTTTATTATAAAGGAAGCTTCAGCCGAGAAAATTGTAATGCAGGGCAAAAAGTATGGAAATACGATAGTAATGTATGCGCTTCCGGATGATTTGAACTGGGAGGCATATATAAACTCTGTGAATGATGTAGAAGAGAATGCTTTCTTTATACAATATCAGTTGTTGGTTGATGGAAATATTAAGTGTGAAAACATAAATGGTAGATTAACTTTTACCCATGTAAATTATGAGCCAATTTTAGCAGTTCCTTATGATACCCCTATTGTTGGATATGAAAATAATGTGGTAAATAATTTAAGGTTATGGAGTGCAGAGCCGGTAGATAATGAATTCGATTTTTGTTATTTCAATAGAGGGCAATATTTAAAGGCTATAGAATACAGAAATTCTATTGAAGCCATATCACAGGTCTTATATCCTGATGACTCAATGTATGAAGGGAAACTTCTTAGATTAAAACAGCAATATTTCTTTGTATCAGCAGGACTACAGAGTATAGTTAGACATTATAAGAAAAATGGTGGAAAAATAGAAGAGTTTGATGAATATATTGCTATTCATATAAATGATACCCATCCAACCTTAGCAATACCAGAGCTTATGAGAATTTTATTAGATGAAGAGGGACTTTCATGGGAAAGTGCCATGAGAATAACTACAAACACAGTATCATATACAAATCATACTATTTTATCTGAAGCCTTAGAGAAATGGCCAATAAATATGTTTAAGGAGCTTCTTCCTAGAATATATATGATAGTTGAAGAGATGAATGAAAGATACTGTGCTGAACTTTGGCATAAGTATATTGGGCAATGGGACAAGATTTCTAAGATGGCCATAATAGGAGATGGCTTTGTTAGAATGGCTAATCTTGCAATAGTAGGTAGTCATAGTGTAAATGGTGTAGCAAAATTGCATACAGAAATACTTAAGAAAAAAGAGATGAGTGATTTTTATTATCTTTATCCAAGTAAATTTAATAATAAAACTAATGGAATAGCACATAGAAGATGGCTTCTAAAAAGCAATCCTGAACTTACTAATCTTTTAAAAGAAACAATAGGAGACAGCTTTATAAAACATCCTACAGATATGGAGAACTTTGAGAAGTATATTGATGATGAGTATGTTTTAAAAAGATTAGGGGAAATAAAAAGAAAAAATAAAGAAAATTTAGCTAAGGTAATTTTGGATAATCAGGGAATTAAAGTTGATCCAAATTCAATTTTTGATGTGCAAGTTAAGAGAATACATGCATATAAGCGTCAGACTTTAAATTGTTTGAGAATAATGGAGCTTTATAATAGGTTGTTAGAAAATCCAAATTTAGATATAGCCCCAAGAACCTTTATATTTGCAGGGAAAGCTGCTCCTGCATACTATTTAGCTAAGAATACTATTGAATTAATAAATGCTGTTGCAAAGAAAGTAAATAATGATAAAAGGATTAATGATAAAATCAAAGTAGTTTTCTTAGAAAATTATAGAGTTTCTCTTGCAGAAAGGATAATTCCAGCTACAGACTTAAGTGAACAAATCTCAACTACAACTAAGGAAGCTTCAGGTACTTCTAATATGAAGTTTATGATGAATGGTGCTGTTACTATAGCTACCTTAGATGGAGCTAATATAGAAATAAGAGATGAAGTTGGAGACGACAATATTGTTATTTTTGGATTAACAGAAAATGAAGTTCTCTATTATTACTCAAGAGGTGGATATTCAGCTTGGGATGTAAGAAATAATGATAATAGACTAATTAGAGTTACAGATGATTTAATAAATGGAGTTTACTCTAAGGATAGAGATAAGTTTAGAAGTGTATATGATAATTTATTGACCTATAATGATGAATTTTTTGTACTAAAAGATTTTGATTCATATTTGAAAGCTCAAGATAAGGTAGATTTGCTTTATAGAAATAATAAAGAGTGGCAAAGAAAATGTGGAGTAAATATAGCACATTCAGGTATATTTTCTTCAGATAGAACCATAACTGAGTATGCTACAGGAATATGGGGTTCAAAAGTTATATACAAAAACCTATAGAAATTTATAACAAAGTATAATCCATAAAGCACTTATATTAATACTATATATTAATATAAGTGCTTTGTTTTATTAAGTAAGAAAGGGGTATTGCCATGGGAAAAGCTTATATTTATCATGATTCTCAAGATACCTTTTATAGGGAACCTTTTGGAGCTGTTTCTATAGGTTCTAAGGTAAGTTTAAGATTAGAATGCGAAGAGTGTGGAGAAGTTTTTATAGAGGTAATAAAGTTTGATGGAAGTAGATATTCAATACCTATGACAATTGAAGAGCGAAGAAATGAATGCATAATTTATAAAGGGATTATAGACACTACAAACTCCTTAGGAGTAATAAATTATTACTTTAAATACATTAAGGACGGATTTACTAAGTATTATGGAAATAATGATGAATGTTTAGGAGGAGAGGGAAAGATATATTATGATTTTCCTAATTATTATCAAATAACAGTTTATGAAGATAATAAAATTCCTAGTTGGTATAAGGAAGGTATTATTTATCAAATATTTGTGGATAGATTTTTTAATGGGAATAAGAATAGTGTGATATTAAATAAAAAGAAAAATAGCTTTATATATGGTAATTGGTATGATGAGCCAATGTATATAAGAGATAATAATGGAAGTATTAAACGGTGGGGTTTTTATGGAGGTAATTTAAGGGGAGTAATTGAAAAATTAGATTATATAAAATCTTTAGGTGTAAATATTATATACATGAATCCAATCTTTGATGCTGTGAGTTGTCATAAATATGATACTGGAGATTATGAAAATATTGATAAGATGTATGGAACTAACAGTGATTTTAAGGAACTTTGCCAAAAAGCTGAGGAAAAAGGTATAAGGATAATATTAGATGGAGTTTTTAGTCATACAGGATCAGATAGTAGGTACTTTAATAAATACGGAAACTATGGAGAGCTTGGAGCCTATGAATCTAAATACTCTAAATATTATAAGTGGTATAGGTTTTATGACTATCCTAATAGTTATGAATGTTGGTGGGGGTTTGAAAATCAGCCTAATGTAGAGGAATTAGAAAAGACATATTCAGATTATATAGTTAATAGTGAAAATTCAATAATAGCAAAGTGGCTTAGATTAGGAGCAAGTGGTTGGAGGCTAGATGTAGCAGATGAACTTCCGGATGAATTCATACAAATGATTAAGGAAAGGATGAAAAATGAGAAAGAAGATAGTGTGCTTATAGGAGAGGTTTGGGAAGATGCTTCAAATAAGGTTAGCTATTCAAAAAGAAGAAAATATTTATTAGGAAATGAATTAGATTCTGTAACAAATTATCCTTATAGAGATATAATTTCTAATTTTTTAAATGAAGAAATAAGTTCAAAGGATTTTTATAAAGTGATAATGAGCATAAAAGAAAATTATCCAAGAGAAAACTTTTATGCAAATATGAATCTTCTAGGTAACCATGACACAGAAAGAATACTTACAGTATTAAAAGAGAATTTAAATAAATTAAAATTAGCCCTATGCCTTCAAATGACTTTACCTGGAGTTCCCTTAATTTATTATGGAGATGAGGCAGGGCTTTTAGGAAATAAGGATCCTGAAAATAGAAAGACCTATCCTTGGGGACGAGAAAATAAGGAAATATTAAGTTATTATAGCTTTTTCGGAAACTTTAGAAAGAATGAAGAGGTTTTAAGAAAGGGAGATTTTTATATTTTTAAGGATACACCTGAGGATATCATTGCTTTTAAGAGAGTTTATAAAGAGAAAGAAATGATAATTATAGTAAATAGGAGTAATTCTAGAAAAACCATAATCTTAGATAGCGAGGAAGGAAGATATAAAGATAAATTTTCTAAGGAAGAATTTTATGGTGATGGTAGCATTACTTTAGAAGTAGAAAGAGAAAATTATAAAATTTTAACTAATTAGAGGTATTTTCTAAGTGAAAAAATCATATTAATCCAATATATGGAGGTGGATAATATGATAAGAACAATAGTATGCCAAAGAGAAGGATGCAATGGAAATGCTTTTTATATAAATAGTCATGATGGTGAAATGAGTGTTGTATGTAATATGAAACTGAGAATAATTCACTTTTGATGTTATCTACTTGCTCAAACTGTAATAATGATACTTTTAAGGTCTTTAAAGATACTGAGAGCAATAATATATATGCAAAATGTATTGTTTGTGGTAATCCACCAGAAAATATTTTTATTGATGCTGATGGAAATCAGGTATCTTATGAATCTAAAATTTTAAACGATATAAAGGACATGGTTTATAGAGTTGAGCAAAGAATAAGCAATCTTGAGAGAGAGGTTGAGAGTTTAGGAAGTGGTCAAGTATTGATAGAGCAATCTATGGCATATATAAATCAATTTTTATCAGAAAATAAATAAGGTGTTAAATCAATTTGGGTACTAGAATGGTTTCTAGTACTCTTTGTTATTAAAAAAAATAATAAAATTTGAGGCTATTTAAGAATATTGTTTTAAAATATTTAATTAATTTAAAATAATTATTTTTTAAGATTAAATTTATTATAAATTAATTTTAATAACTATTAAATTTAAAGTTAAATTATGTTATAATTTCAATATCCATTTAATGGGATATAAGGGGTAAATTGGAGGGGAGACTTGTGTCAAAAAAAGAGATAGTTGCAATGATATTAGCTGGAGGTCAAGGATCGAGATTAGGAGTGTTAACTAAGAATTTGGCTAAGCCAGCAGTTCCTTTTGGGGGAAAGTATAGAATAATAGATTTTCCTTTAAGTAACTGTTCTAATTCAGGTATATATACTGTTGGTGTTTTAACACAGTATAAGCCTTTAAAATTAAATGAACATATTGGTATTGGTGATACATGGGATTTAGATAGAAGAGATGGAGGGGTAAGTATATTGCCTCCATATCAAAAAGAAAAAGGTGGAGATTGGTATAAGGGTACTGCCAATGCAATCTATCAGAATATTGAATTCATAGAAAGATATGATCCAGAATATGTTCTTATTTTATCAGGAGATCATATTTATAAAATGGATTATGATAAAATGCTAGAAATGCATAAACAGAAAGAAGCTGATGCTACTATAGCAGTAATAAATGTTCCTATGCATGAGGCAAGTAGATTTGGAATAATGAATACAAATGAAGATTTATCAATATATGAATTTGAGGAAAAGCCAGAGCATCCAAAGAGTACAAATGCTTCAATGGGAATATATATTTTTAATTGGAAAGTTTTAAAGAAATTTTTAGAAGAAGATGAATTAGATCCAAATTCAAGTAATGATTTTGGAAAAAATATAATTCCTAAAATGCTTAATGCAGGTAAAAGGCTTATAGCTTATCCATTTAAGGGTTATTGGAAAGATGTTGGAACTATAGAAAGTTTATGGGAAGCTAATATGGATTTATTAAAGCATGAAGATGAATTAAGTCTTTATGATAGTGAATGGAGAATTTACTCAGCTAATCCTGTTAGACCTGCTCAATTTATTGGAAAAGATGCAGAAATAAAGTCTTCATTAACTGTTGAAGGATGTATAGTACATGGTAAGGTGGAAAATTCAGTTTTATTCCAAGGGGTTTATGTAGGAAAGGGAGCTGTAATTAAAGATGCAGTAATAATGCCAAATACAAGAATTGAGGATGAAGTTGTAATAGAAAAAGCGATTATAGGTAGTGAAGCTATTGTTGGTAAAGGATGCAAAATAGGCGATGGAAATAAAATTTCAGTTATAGCATCTAAAGAGGTTGTAGTAGGCAATAAAGAAATAATAGAAGAATGTGCTATGGTGAAGTAAGAAGAGGTATATGAGAGGGGTAATAGTTCATGAATAATTGCATAGGTATAATAAATTTAGATGAGAATGAAAGCAGAATTGGAGAATTAGCAAAAAATAGGCCTTTAGCAGCAGTACCTATAGCGGGAAGATATAGAATAATTGATTTTATACTTTCTAATATGACTAATGCAGGAATAGAATCTTTAGGTATTTTAAGTAAAAATAAATCTCGTTCATTAGTAGATCACTTAACTAATGGGAGACCATGGGATTTACACAGAAAAAGAGATGGATTAAGAGTATTTAACTTTGGTGAAAGAGATCCTTATTATGACGATATAACTAATCTTTATGAGAATTTAGATTTTTTAACTAAAAGTAGAAGAGAATATGTTATCATGTCACCATCATATATGATTTGTAATATAGATTTAAAAGAAGCTTTAGAATATCACAAGAAAAATGACAATGATATTACAGTAATATATAAAAAGGTTAAAGATGCGGATTCTAATTTTATTGATTGTGATGTTTTAAATTTTGATGAAAGTGGTTTTATAAAAAGTATAGGAAAAAATTTAGGTAGAGAAGAAGAAATTAATATAAGCATGGAAATGTATATATTAAGAACAGATCTTCTTATAGAGATAATATATGAATGTATAAGAAGAGGTTCACATAGAAAATTCAAGAGTTATTTAAGTGAATTCTTAGATGAAATGAAGGTTAGTGGATTTGAATTTAAAGGTTATTTAAGCTGTGTTAATTCACTAAAATCTTATTATAAGGCTAATATGGATTTATTAGAAGAGAAGGTTTATAAGGAATTATTTATAGATAATAATCCTATATATACTAAATCTAGAGATGAAGGACCAACCCATTATACTAAAAATAGTGAAGTAACTAATTCAATAATAGCAAATGGTTCTTATATTGAAGGGAAAGTTGAAAACAGTATAATTGGAAGAAGAGTTTATGTAGGACCAGAGGCGGTTATTAAAAATTGTATTATAATGCAAGAAACTGTTATAGGTGAAAATGCCCATTTAGATAAAATAATAACAGATAAGGCAGCAGTAATAAGAGATGATGAGAAAATAGTAGGTCTTGAATACTGTCCTATGGTTTTAAGCAAACCTAATATAATATAAACTTGAAATAAATCATAGCATCCTTTAAATTTAATTTATACAAAAGGAGAAGAGGAGATGCTATGGAGAATAAAAGAAAAAGAATAATTGCATGGAGTTTAATGATATTATGGATGGCTTTTATATTTTTTATGTCTAGCCAGCCAGGAGAGGTTTCTTCTAAGCAAAGTAATTTTGTAGTTGTTTTACTTGATATGTTTGGAATGGACTTAAATAGTCGTTTCGGTGAATTATCAACTTATATTATAAGAAAGGGAGCACACTTTACTGAATATATGATACTTTATTTCTTAGCTTTTAATCTTTTAAGATTATATATAACTAGAAAGAAAGCATATATATATTCCTTAATTATAGTATTTGGATATGCTTGTAGCGATGAATTCCATCAATTATTTGTAGAAGGAAGAAGTGGACAGTTTAAAGATGTTCTTATAGATACATCAGGAGGAATTTTTGGAAGTTTATTAGTTATTTTAAAAAGTAAAATTTTCTCTAATAAAGCTTAAAATGAGAAACAAAGTCATAATGCTGCTGTTAGAGGGGAAAACTTTAATAGAAAATAATTATGAATTACGGAATCAGTGTTCTCTTTCGCACCATCCCTCTGCTGATGGCCCTGTTTTGTTTTGGTTACGGAGCTTTTGTACTTGATATGGGAACGGACCCGGCAAAAAACGTTGCCGGTCCGGTAGTAATGTCATTAGGAATGATTTGCATTGCCTTGTTTGCAACAGCGGCTACCATTATCCGGCAGATTATTCACACATACAATACGGTTGTCCGGTACGCTCTGCCCGTGCTTGGCTATCTGGCTGCCCTACTGACTTTCATCTGCGGCTGGGAATATATCAGCGAAGCTGCCACCGCCAGTCATTTCGTAGCCGGACATGTAATCTGCGGCGTAGCTTTCATCACTGCCTGTGTGGCAACGACCGCCACTTCTTCCACCCGGTTCACCCTTATACCTGCCAATTCCCAAACGACGGAAAACATATTGCTCCCACAAGCCTTTAACGGCACACAAGGTAAGCTTCTTATAGTTGTTGCGGCATTGCTGGCACTTGCCACTTGGATATGGACATTCCTTCTGCTTGCAAAAAGCGATGTGCACAACGCCTATTATGTAGCAGGGCATGTCATGGCAGGAATAGCCTGCATCTGTACAAGCCTCGTGGCATTGGTGGCAACTATCGTACGCCAAATACGTAACAGTTACTCGCATGCAGAACGTAAATGGTGGCCTGTAAT
>OGEW01000507.1_pt1 | contig 13163 bp, 10 predicted proteins | sample 1570781 | NCBI WGS metagenome assembly OGEW01 (sample SAMEA2582047, study PRJEB24529) | metagenome | biome: Human gut stool | place: China | collected 2011 | reverse complement strand
CTTGTTTCTTGTTATCGTGACGAGGATTTCCTCGCACGTATCCATGTCTATTCTCATAATCGTTTAATCTGCTCTAAGTGCTTCGATGGGACTGATGCTTACCGCCTTTTTAGCCGGGAAGAATCCGGCAAGCGTACCTGCGACAATCAGGGTCAATGTAGCCTGTATGGCAATGCCGATATCCACTGTAGGGTCTGAGAACATCCTGGCTTGAAACATACCCGCATCTGCTGTTTGTGTACCGAAGGCGGAATTCATCCATTCCGTTGCTCCGATTCCTGCCACCATGCCGATGTAGCCGAAAAAGGGGGTAATCGTAACGCTTTCCACAATAATCAGCCGAAGGATAGAAAAAGGCTTTGCACCCAGCGCTTTGCGTATGCCGAACTCGCGTGTGCGTTCCTTGACGGTAATCAGCATGATATTCGATACACCTACAATACCGCTCAGCAACGTAAAGATACCTATCACCCAAATGGCCGTACGAAGCAGACCGGCAACGTTCTGCGTCTGTATGTACTGTGTGAAGCGGTTCCATATCCAGATTGCGCCTTCATCTTCCGGGTCGAAACGATGATTGGCGGCAATGACTTTCCGGTATTCTTTTTCAAAGGCTTCATTGGCTTCCTCACTCGTGAGGTTTTTGGTGGTGAAGATGATGTTGTTGAGTTTATCGCCTTTGTTATAGATGGTTTGCATGGTGGAGAAGGGGATAAAGGCCAGGCTGCTTTGGTCTCCCTGGTCTTCGTACAATCCGACTACCCGGTAGGCTACGCCGCCTGCATTGACAAACCGGCCGACAGGTTCCGTACGTGACTTTCCGAAAAGAATTTCTGCCGACTTTTTATGAAGAATGATAACTTTCCGCCGTTCTTTCACATCGTTCCGGTTGATAAAGCGTCCGCTTGCGGTCTTGATGGCTTCGGACTCTACGTAGTTTGGGTGTACGCCCATCAGCGAGATATTGATGTATTCTTGTCCGAAGCTGATGTTTACATCGCCTTGCCGCAGTGTGGCGCCGGCGGTGATAATGTTATCCGGAAAGTATTTCTCGGTTGCTGCGAGGTCTTTGTTCTCCATTTGGATGCGTCGTCCCTCTTTCAGTCCTTCGTATGACTTGGTAGTCCAGCCGCCGCCCAGACGAATGGAGTTCAGCGTGCGCTCGGAGGCGTTTTGCTCGAAAGCGTGGATGATGCCGTTGCCTGCTCCCAGCAGTACGATAAGCATAAAGATGCCCCACGCCACTGCAAAACCGGTGAGGAACGTGCGCAACTTGTTACGCTTGATTGTACCGTATATTTCTTGCCAAAGGTCTATCATGATTACTGTAAGTGATGTTATAAAGCGATAGGAGATTAATGTAATGACGCGGCAGTGTCCGTTATTTCATGAAACCGTCCTTGCCGAATGGCGATGCGTCGTGATTCAGGTTCTCTTCAATGCTGCCTATCACACCGTCTTTAATGTGGATAATCTTGTCTGTCTGATTGGCAACGCCGCTCTCGTGGGTTACGACCACGATGGTCATGCCCGTTTCATGCAAGTCTTTCAGAATTTGCATGACCTCTACGGAAGTCTTGCTGTCGAGAGCACCGGTCGGTTCGTCGGCAAGGATAATCTGGGGGCGGGTAATCAATGCACGGGCAATGGCTACACGCTGTTGCTGTCCGCCGGATAACTGCTGGGGATAATGATTCGCACGATGTAACAGGTTGACTTTTTCGAGCACTTTATTGACTCGTTCTTTCCGTTGGAGAGTCTTCATACCCAGATAGACAAGTGGCAGTTCCACATTCTCATACACGGTCAGTTCGTCAATCAGGTTGAAACTCTGAAAGATAAAGCCCAGATTACCTTTCCGCAAAGCAGTCAACTGGTTTTCAGTCATTTTATCGACTTGCTTCCCCTCAAAAAAGTAAGAACCGGAAGTCGGAGAATCCAATGTACCGAGAATATTCAGCAAGGTGGATTTGCCGCATCCTGACGGTCCCATTATCGCTACAAATTCTCCTTGTTCCACCTGTAAGGTGACATCATTCAATGCTTTTGTCTGCACCTCTTCTGTGGTGAAAAGCATAGATAGTTTTTCTGTTTTAATCATAATACTTATTCATTATTTTAGTATTAGTTTCTCATTGTCTCCAAATAATTCATACCCGGATATGATTACTTTCTCACCCGGAGACAAACCGTCTGTCACCTCGTAATACAGTGGATTCTGCCGTCCTATCTTCACAGGGCGCCGCGTGGCAAATGTACCACTTTCATCGACAACGTACATCCATCGGCCCCCGGTAATTTGAAAGAATCCGCCACGGGGAACCAGAATAGCTTGTGCCGGATCACCCAATTGCAGGTTTATGTGATAAGTCTGTCCGGCACGGATATTCTCCGGTCGTTCGGATATAAAATTGAGGTCTGTACGAAACTGACCGTCTTTCACTTCAGGATAAGGTTTAGTCACTTCCAGTTTATAGGTTCCTCCGTCACGGGTAAAGTCGGCAGGAAGTCCGGGAAGTACCCGTTCTACGTAGTGCTCGTCTATCTGTGCCTGTACTTTAAGGTCGGAAGTGATGATTTGCCCGATATGTTCGCCGGCAGAAATAGATTGCCCGATTTGCGCATTCAGGTTTCCTACCTGTCCGTCAATCGGAGCTTTCACTTTCAGGTTTTCCAAACGCTCACGAACCAATGCCAAGCTCCGTTTCATATTACGTATATTCTCGTCAAGACTGCCTATCTGACTTTCCCGAAAAATATGATCCTGCCGGATACGTTCGTCAATAACAGCCAGTTGCTCTTTGGCTGCTATATATTCTTCCTCTGCCTGGCGATAGTCTTCACGTGCTATCAGTTGTTCGTTTACCAAACGTTTATACTGCTCATAACGGCGTTGCTTCCCGATAAGCTCTTTATTCAGGCCGATACGTTCTTGTTTCAGTTGCAGTCGTTCCTGCTCCATACTAATCCGGGTATTACGCAACTCGTTTTCCTGATAAGCAAGATCGGCTTCACTCTGCATGATACCGATATTGAGCAATGGGTTGCTAAGACGCAGAATCACATCACCGGCCTTTACCATAGCTCCCTCTTCTTTCAGGCGCTCTTCCACACGACCGCCCTCGATGGCATCCATATAGATAATCCGGCTAGGCATGACCTGACCAATCACACGGATATAATCACTGAACTCGGCCTGCTCGACAGTAGCAATTGTCAGCCGGTCTTTCTCCACTGCCATAGAAGAAGCTGTATCTCTGAAAATAAAATAGGCAATCACAGCAAGTCCGAGCATTACCCCACCGACCCAATAAAGACGTTTGCGATTGATGCCGGGTTTTCGTTCAATAAGTGTATCCATAATGGTTTATAAAAAAGTTCCTTGTCGATAATATTTTTCTAGTTTCATCATCATTTCTATTTGCAAGCGTACACGAACCAGTTCTGCTTTGGCAGCAATAAACCGGTTACGGGCTTCCATCAGTTGAAAGACGGAAATCAATCCCTCTTCCCATTTCCGTTCGGATTCTTTCAGTACCAGTGTTTCAGCGTCAAGTTGTGATAATGCCTGCTGATGTTCACTATATCCGGTGTGAAGAGAAAGGAGTGTTTGCTCAATATCCGTATATAATTGTTGTTTTTCAAGTTCTTCTTCGTTTTTGAGCCGATACATATTCAATTTCAGCTTGCGCTGATTGGTCAAACGTTGCAAACCGCTTAGCAGGGGAAAGGAGATGCCAACACCCACATATTTTCCTATATTATCACGCAATTGTCTGGCCGAGAAAGCTGTATTATAATAATTGGAACCGACGGTGAAACGAGCAAAGACAGAGGGTGAGAAAGCTCCTCCCGCTATCGCATACTCTTTATGAGCTGCTTTTTGTTTCAAATCAATCATACGTATGGAGGGCAATATTTCGATAGATTGTGCGTATAGAGTTTCCACAGTCGAAACAGAATATGGTGGTACTTGGGATGCTGTAATCGTATCCAGAATAGCGAGTGTGTCGCCCGGCTGGATATTCATTAATTGTTTCAGATGTAATAAAGCGATCCGACTGCTATTTCCGCGCGACTGATAACGATAAATATCTCCCTCCCGGCGTGCTTTCACCTCCTGTAAATCGGAAGCTGATTTCAATCCCAGTTCCACGAAGACCTCTGTCTGTTTCAAATACCTTTCGCTCAACCGGCTTTGTTCCAAAGCAAGATCGAGCAATTTTCTCTCCAGAATCAGTTTGTAATAAGCATCCGTCACCTGATAGGCCAGTTCATTCTGTTTCTCTTTCAGCTCCCATTCACTACGTTCTTTGTTCATTTTCCGGAAACGCACCTGATTGATACGCGAAAAGCCTTCAAATAAGGAAAGTGTCATATCAAGTCCCACCGTTCCCTCTTCAAAAGATTCACTGGTATACCCATTGGTGTCAGGATCCAGCGAACGTCCGAATCGTTTGCCTGTTTCCGCATTAACCACTATGTGCGGCAGGAAAGCACCGACAGAAGCTATATAATCCGCTTTCGTTTCCTTTATGCCGATAACTCCGTTACGTACAGCCGGATTCTGTTTATAAGCCAAACGAATGCAATCGTCCAAACTCATAGCGGATTGGGCTAGCAGGAAAACCGGCACTGAAAGCAATAGTAGTAAAAGAAATCTTTTCATCCTTTATAATATATGATTGTGTGATAGCAGGATGATAAAAGCAAATGCAATGCCACAAATCATAAATAATTGATTATAAAACAAATAGAAATTACATAATTCTTCCACCGTCCAAAAATTAAACGCCCTAACGTCCAATAATTGGACATTACCGAGAGAATCCCTCTATTCTACCCTATTCTAACTCGTTCTGACTCATTCCAGCATAAACTTTGTATGAAAACGTCTAATTATTGGACACTCCCTTGCAAAGAAAATCAAAAACAGATACCTTTACCCGGAAACTTAAAAGGAACATTCAACGGACAGAGCCCCCAATCTTGCGTATGGAAACAGGAACGATTTTAATTGTAGACGACAATAAGAGTGTATTAGCCTCACTGGAGTTATTACTCGAGAATGTGTTCAGCACAGTCCGCACAGCTGCCAATCCTAATCAAATCACGACCATCTTATCTACCACTCCGATTGATATTGTGATTCTGGATATGAACTTTTCAGCAGGAATCAACAATGGTAACGAGGGACTGTACTGGCTGAAACATATCCATGAAATCCGCCCTTCACTGCCCGTTATTATGCTAACCGCCTACGGTGATGTAGAATTAGCCGTTAAAGCACTGAAGAATGGTGCAACAGATTTTCTACTAAAACCATGGGATAACCACATACTGATACAGAAAATAAAGGAAGCCTATCAAAACAATCGTCCAACCCATCATAAAAACTCTCCCAAATCAACCCAGAAAGCATCCGGTGATGAAAATCTGAATAAGTCAGAAATGTTGATCGGTCATTCCCCTGCAATGCTACAGCTAATTAAGGTAGTTACTAAAGTCGCCAAAACCGATGCCAATATCCTGATAACCGGAGAAAACGGAACAGGAAAAGAGATGTTAGCCAGGGAAATACATCGCTTATCTTCACGAAACACCCGTCAGTTACTTAGTGTCGATATGGGGGCTATCAGCGAATCGCTCTTTGAGAGTGAACTCTTCGGACACGAACGTGGAGCGTTTACTGATGCTTATGAAAGCCGTCCGGGTAAATTCGAAGCCGCCAATGGTGGTTCGCTTTTTATGGATGAAATCGGAAATCTCCCTCTTGCATTGCAGGCCAAACTACTGACTGTACTACAAAACCGAAATATCACCCGAATCGGAAGCAACAAAGTGATTCCCGTTGATATCCGACTCATCTCCGCCACCAACAAAGACATACCGGAGATGATTAAAGAAGGTTTGTTCCGCGAAGACTTATTCTATCGCATCAATACCATCCATCTGGAAATTCCCCCTTTGAGAGAACGGGGAGATGATCTATTATTATTCATCGATGCTTTTCTTCATCGCTTCGCTTCCAAATATCAACGACCGGAAATGCGAATGCATGAGCAAACGATTGAAAAGCTACGCTCCTATCATTGGCCGGGCAATATCCGGGAACTGCAACACACCATCGAAAAGGCGGTTATTTTATGCGAAAGCAACGTGATACGTCCTAAAGATATTCTGGTGAAACAGACTTGGAAACCACAGACAGTCCAAGCGGTGCCCAATCTGGAAGAAGTGGAACGACAAGCCATCGAGACGGCCATCTTGCAAAATAATGGAAACCTGACTGCTGCGGCCGAACAACTTGGTATCAGCCGACAAACGCTCTACAATAAACTGAAACGATTTAAGCCCTAAGCCGTATGCTATTCAGCCGACATATATATTGGACCACATTAGGACATATCCTATTTATTCTTGCTACCGCAGGAACAGGTCTATGGCTCATTATTTCCCAACAAGGAGTGGTAATAGGGATATTACTGGTTATCTGCTCCTTGTTTCAGATTGGAAGATTAGTGAATAAGCTAAACTCTTTCAACCAAAAATTACGCCTTTTCTTCGATGCGATAGAAGACAAAGACAATATGCTCTATTTCCCCGAAAACAATGTCAGCCGGGAACAGGAAATGCTGAATCGTTCACTCAACCGTATCAATGCCCTGCTCATCCGAACTCAAGCTGAATATTCAAAGCAGGAACATTTCTACCGTTCGCTATTGGAAGAAGTCCCTAGCGGTGTGTTGGCATGGGATTCTTCCGGAAAAATAATGATGGCCAACAGTGCCGCACTGACTTTATTGGGATGCCAGCAACTAGCCCAATACGACCAACTGAAACCTATCCTGCAGGAAAAAGAGAAGAAAGAACGACTTAGTCTGTCTCAAAACCAGATGAAATTACAGAACGAAACTATTACCATCTTATCCATCAAGGATATCAGCAATGAACTGAATGATAAAGAGAGTGAATCATGGAACAAGCTAAGCCACGTGCTTACCCACGAAATCATGAACACCATTGCTCCCATCATCTCCCTGTCGCAAACATTATCCGCATATCCGGACAACAGCGAAAAAACACTTCGCGGACTTCATATCATCCAGGCACAAAGTGAACGCCTGCTGGAATTTACCGAATCTTTCCGTCGTCTCTCCTATCTGCCCCAACCGGAAAGGAAACGGTTTTCACTAACAGCCCTCCTGCAAAATCTGCAAGAACTCCTGTCTACCGATTTTCAGGAAAATCAGATTCATTTCACACTTACCTGTCAGCCGGAATTCATCGACATGGATGGAGACGAGAACCAGCTATCCCAAGTCCTGCTCAATCTCCTTAGAAACTCCATTCAGGCGTTAGACGGAAGAACAGACGGAGCAATCGAAATTTATGCATATCGGGACGAGCATATATCTATCGACGTCACAGACAATGGTCCCGGTATCCCCGATGAACTGCAGGAAAAAATATTCATTCCGTTCTTCACCACCAAATCCGAAGGAACCGGTATCGGATTAAGTCTCTGCCGACAAATCATCCGTAACCACAACGGTCATTTGTCTATTTTGGAAAGCCGTCCCGGTAAAACAATTTTTCATATCGACATTTCACTGTAAAACAAACCTTTCACGGCCTTCGAGTGTTTATTATCATATAAACGAATTTTACACGATATGAGCACCAAAGAACAATACTGGAAATATTCCCTCATTGTCATCATCCTGTTTATGGGAGTCATCATCTTCCGCCAAATCACTCCTTTTCTGGGGGGATTGCTGGGAGCACTCACCATCTACATTCTTGTACGCGGACAGATGAATCATCTGGTAGAAAAACGAAAGCTGAAACGAAGCATCAGCGCACTGTTGATTACCGCAGAAACGATTTTCGTCTTTCTTATCCCTTTGGGATTGACTGTCTGGATGGTGGCAAACAAGTTACAGGATATCAATCTGGATCCACAGACCTATATTGCACCTATTCAACAGGTAGCAGAATTCATCAAAGAGAAAACAGGATACGATGTATTGGGAAAAGATACGCTGTCATTCATCATGTCCATACTTCCCCGTATCGGACAAATTATAATGGAAAGCATCAGCAGCCTTGCCATCAACCTGTTCGTCATGATCTTTGTGCTTTACTTCATGCTGATTGGAGGAAAAAAGATGGAAGCTTATGTCAATGACATTCTGCCATTTAATGAAACCAATACGCAGGAAGTCATTCACGAAATCAATATGATTGTCCGTTCCAATGCTATCGGCATTCCCTTACTGGCTATCATTCAGGGAGGCGTGGCTATGATAGGCTATCTGCTTTTCGGAGCACCCAACATACTGATGCTGGGATTCCTGACCTGCTTTGCAACCATCATTCCGATGGTAGGTACGGCATTGGTATGGTTTCCTGTAGCCGCTTATCTTGCCATCAGCGGAGACTGGTTCAACGCCATCGGGCTTTTTGGCTATGGAGCTATCGTCGTATCGCAATCGGACAACCTTATCCGGTTCATCCTTCAAAAGAAGATGGCGGATACACATCCGCTTATCACTATTTTCGGAGTAGTCATCGGCCTGCCGATATTCGGGTTTATGGGAGTCATCTTCGGTCCGTTGCTGCTTTCATTATTCTTTCTTTTTGTGGATATGTTCAAGAAAGAATATCTCGACTTGCGAAATAACCTCCCATCGAGATGACGAAACTACCGAAAAATTGTGTACTTTTGCGGCTGTAAAAACGACACTAAAATTTGATGGAAACATTTACATTCAATACTGTCGAACTGATTCTTTTATCGGTGGCAGGTATTCTTTTTATCATCCAGCTCATTTATTATTTCGGCCTGTACAATCGAATACATGTCCACAATAAAGCTGTAGGCAAAGAAGAAGTGCATTTCATACGAGAACTGCCTCCACTTTCCGTGATTCTCTGTGCACGCAATGAGGCTGAAAATCTTCGTAAAATTCTACCTGCCATTCTGGAACAGGACTATCCACAATTTGAAGTGATTGTCATCAATGATGCTTCCACAGATGATACCGAGGATATACTGGGAGTGATGGAAGAAAAATATCCTCATCTTTATCATAGTTTTACGCCCGAAAGTGCACGCTATATCAGTCATAAGAAACTGGCTCTAACGTTAGGCATCAAAGCCAGCAAACATGACTGGCTCGTATTTACGGAAACAAACTGTATGCCCGCCAGCAACCAGTGGCTAAAACTGATGGCACGTAATTTCACTCCGCAGACCCAAATTGTGTTGGGATATAGCGGATACGACCGCACAAAAGGATGGTTGCACAAACGTACTGCATTCGATACTTTGTTCCAGTCTTTGCGCTATCTGGGATTCGCGCTGGCCGGAAAACCTTATATCGGTATCGGACGCAACCTGGCTTACCGGAAAGAACTATTCTTTCAACAGAAAGGTTTCTCCAAATACCTGAATCTGCAACGTGGAGAAGATGATTTATTCATTAATGAGCTAGCTACCTCCTCCAACACCCGTGTTGAAACAGACTTCAACGCTACCACACGGATACAGCCCGTATATCGCTACAAAGATTGGAAAGAAGAAAAGGTTAGTTATATGGCTACTGCCAGATTCTACCACGGAATACAGCGTTACCTCCTGGGATTTGAGACATTCTCCCGTTTGTTATTCTATATTGCCTGTATAGCAGGTATCGTATTCGGGATACTTAATTTCCACTGGCTGGTAGCAGGCATCGCATTCCTGATGTGGTTACTGCGCTTTACAGTACAAGCTGTCATTATCAACCGCACGGCAAAAGAAATGGGTGGAGGACGAAAATACTATTTCTCGTTACCTGTTTTCGACCTTATCCAACCTGTACAGTCATTGAAGTTCAAACTCTGCCGTTTCTTCCGGGGAAAAGGAGATTTCATGAGAAGATAAACCGGATTTCGTGAGAAGACAGACTTATTGTTAAATCAATCGCTGCATATAAATAGCATCCGAACCATCGTGATAATAGCATGGCTTTATTCCAACAGGAATAAAGCCATTTTTCATATATAGCCCGATAGCGGAAGTATTGGTCACTTTCACTTCAAGCGTAATCTTTGCAGCCTTACATTCACCGGCCGTCTGAATCGTCTGGTCCATCAATACCTGCCCCAGTTCTCTTCCTCTATAATCCGGATGAACAGCTATCGAATAGATTCTTAAATAGCGAGTTCCCCCATGAAATAACAGGGAGACATAAGCGATCACCCTATCCGCCTCCATCATCACATAGAAAATTCCTTTCGAACGGCTTATCAGATAGGCAAACTGCTCTTTTGAAAAACTGTCTTCCCGGAAACACTCCCACTCTATTTCCAAAATAGCGGGAATGTCTGCCTGCTGTGCTTTACGGACGATTATCGGCTCCATAATCAATAATGTTTTGTTTCTAGCACTTGTTCAAAGTGATTCAACAAACGGTAATACATTTCATCACCGATAATGGCATCTTCCAGTCCATGATCGATGCTCGGATTGTCATTGATTTCAATCACATAAGCCTTATCATCCACCATTTTCAGATCGACTCCATACAACCCTTTTCCTATCAGATTGGCAGCCTTTACAGCTGTATCCAATACCACACGAGGCACCTGATAAATAGGAATCGTATCTACCAATCCACAACGGCTTCTGCCCGAATCATAGTGACAGTAAATCTGCCAGTGTCCTTTCGCCATATAATATTTGCAGGCATAGAGCGGTACACCGTTCAATAGACCGACACGCCAGTCAAACTCCGTTGGAGTAAATGCCTGTGCCAGCAAGATAGCCGATTTTTCAAACAGTATCTTCAGACTGGCTTGCAGTTCCTCTTCGTTCGACACTTTTTTCATACCAATGGAATAAGAGCCATCCGGTATTTTCAGGATAAAAGGAGCACCTACCAGTTCGCTTATCTGTTCAAACGAATGATGGTTGGATTGAAAAATCAATGTAGACTTAGGAGCAGATATCTTTTCCTTCTCAAAAAGTTCTTTCAGATACACTTTGTTCGTACACCGAATGATAGACAACGGATCGTCAATAACAGCCATTCCGTTTTGTGCAGCCAACTGTGACAAATGGAATGTATAATGATTGAGCGACGTTGTAGTACGAATAAACAAGGCATCAAATTCGAGCAAACGGATAGCATCATCTTCGGTTATCATCTCCACATGGATGTTCATTTTCTTAGCTACCTCCGTCAATTTGTGCAGAGCACCTTTATTGCTGGGAGGAAATTTCTCCTGTGGATCGACCAATACAGCGAGACTGTAACGGGAAGCCTTTGCCGACTTCGGTGCACGCCATATTTTCTTGTTAAAGTTATCCAGCGTATTGGCAAAGAAATCCTGCTCTGCATCATTAAGCTGATTCAGGGGAAGAAAATGAATGCCCTCGATCTGATTTCTGGGATGAGTATTCAAAGCCACTCTTAACAATGGGCAAGGGTAATTCTCGAAAATAAAACGCGCAATCCGTTCCATACCTTTTTCCCGGCATTTGCCAAAGTAGATATTCAGGTACCAGATATCATCCTTGATGTCATTCTTCTGTATCCATTGATAACAAAGGGCTTGCAGACTACGGTCCATCCGCACCCCCGTTCCAGCCTCCATTTTGTTGATGATATCAACATCCGGAATGACTTTCTGTCCTCTCGTTTGGGCTAGCAGCGAACAGTAATACCCTTCAGAGTTATAGCTGTAATCATTGCTAAGATTAATAACTAACTTCCGGTCTTTCTCCACCGGCTTGTTTTTTAGATAGTCGGAAACAGTCAGGACACTACTTGTCTCATAATACGGTTTCCAGTCATCCAGATTATCCAACAGAATTAACACATTATTCATAATGGTTAAAAATTAAACCTACAAGAGGATATTAAGTAAATTGGGCGCAAATATAGACATATTATTCACTCCACATCACGCAATGGACCAAATTATTTTTGCAGTAAAAATCAGATAGGAAAAAAGAGGATTATTCGTATCTCATGGAGCTTGCCGGATTGATCTTAGTGATAAGAAATGAAGGACCAATCAACATCAATACAGATGCACACAAAGTGCCCAAATTAATCAAGATAAAAAGTAAAACATTAAAAGAAACTGGAACAGTATCTACATAATAAGTCGCCGGATCAAGTTTAAAGAATCCGAATTGAGACTGAAGGATACAGAATGCCAAGCCAATGGCATTGCCCCAAAACATTCCTTTGCCAATCAAAAAGACTGCAAACCAAAGAAAGGTTCTGCGAATCGTGAAATTATTGGCTCCCAATGCTTTTAAAATCCCAATCATATTGGTACGTTCGATGATAATAATCAATAAACCGGAAATCATGGTGAAGCCAGCAACTCCTATCATCAAAATCAGAATCACCCATACGTTCAAATCCAATAAATCAAGCCAAGCAAAGATTTGAGGATTCAGTTGTTCGATGTTACGCACATAATACACACCTCCCAACTCATCTTGCCTGTTGTCAATATCAGTTGCGATCTCATAGGTTATATCTTCCAGTCTATCATAATCTTTCACCTGTAATTCCACACCGGTCACCTGTTCCGGTTGCCAACCGTTCAAACGATTCACCAGATTAAGATCCGTCAGTAAAAAGAGGTTGTCGTATTCGGAGAAATTCGTCTGATAAATTCCGGCAATCGTCAGGCGACGAGCGCGAATATCATCCTGTATATAATAGGTATATATCTTATCTCCCAGTTTCAACTTCATTTTAGTTGCCAACGCTTTCGAGATAAGTACTTGATTGGTAGAAACTGAATCACTGAAAACAGGAATCTCCCCTTCTACCAAATACTCTTTTATAAAATGGGGGTCAAACTCCGGACCTACACCTTTCAACACCATTCCTTGAAAAGCGTCATCGGTCTTAATCATACCCGGTTTGGTAGAGAAACGCTGCACATGGCTTATCTCCGGATAATCAGCAAGAGCAGTCATCATACTGTCTCCTACCACAATGGGATGGGTTTCGTAAGAACTGACCGCATCCAAATTAGTTATCTGGATATGCGACCCGAATCCTATAACTTTATTTCTCACTTCACTTTTAAACCCGATGACTACCGCCACTGCAATAATCATTACGGCCAAACCAATAGCAATACCC
>OGEW01000498.1_pt1 | contig 13339 bp, 7 predicted proteins | sample 1570781 | NCBI WGS metagenome assembly OGEW01 (sample SAMEA2582047, study PRJEB24529) | metagenome | biome: Human gut stool | place: China | collected 2011 | reverse complement strand
GGCTACAGCGATTATAAAGCCAAAAGCAAGGATGCCGGCAAAATGATCCTGATACAGGAAGAAGGCAAAGATCCATCCTGCCTGCCTTATGCTATCGACCGTAAAAGCGACGACTTGACTCTCGCCCAAATCACAGAAAGCGCAATCGACTTCCTGACCAAAGGCAAGAACAAAGGATTCTTCTTAATGGTAGAAGGTGGAAAGATTGACTGGGCTTGCCACGGTAATGACGCCGCTACCGTATTCAATGAAGTAAAGGACATGGATGACGCTATCAAAGTAGCTTACGAATTCTACAAGAAACATCCGAAAGAAACACTGATCGTTGTTACGGCCGACCACGAAACCGGTGGTATCGTACTAGGTACAGGCAAATATGCGTTGAACCTGAAAGCATTGCAATATCAAAAACATTCTGCTGACGGATTGTCCAGACGTATCAGCGAACTAAGAAAATCAAAAGGCAACAAAGTGACTTGGGAAGACATGAAAGAATTCCTGGGTGAAGAAATGGGCTTCTGGAAACAGTTCCCTATTTCCTGGGAACAGGAAAAGAAGCTGCGTGACGAGTTCGAACAATCCTTTGTCAGAAATAAAGTGGTATTTGCCGAAAGCATGTACTCTAAAAGCGAGCCGATGGCTGCACGCGCTAAAGAAGTAATGGACCAGATATCTATGGTAGGCTGGGTAAGCGGCGGTCACTCTGCCGGTTATGTGCCGGTATTTGCTATCGGTGCCGGTTCTCAACTGTTCGGTGAGAAGATTGACAATACGGAAATTCCGAAACGGATAGCTAAAGCTGCCGGATATAAATAAAGAATTGACTGCACGAATATGTAATCAAAACACTATTTATTTTCATTTAGGCACGGATTTCACGGATTAACACGGTTCTATTCAATTAAAGACCGTGAAATTCGTGCAATCCGTGCCTAAATAATATTATCATTATAATAGATGATTTTCATTGGGTCCCTTCTCTTGATATGTTTCCCGTTAGGAAACGGGCGTTCCCTCACCGAGAAACGAGAGTTACCTTTAAAGGAAACGATCGTTCCCACACCGGGAAACGACAGTTTCCAAAGCAGGAAATTCATGGAAACTCTAAGCCATTCATATACAATCAATTAGTCATATCATACCTATGTCTATTGGAGACATGAAGAGAGACTAGAGTGTACTTACAAATTCATTACATCCTGTTCGAACCGATCTTTATCTCCGGCAGCTTTATTGCGCATTCTGCTCCGGTAATTATAGATAGTTGCCAAAGAATAACCGAGAAAATGAGCAATCTTGTTACTGTCTACTACTCCCAGACGGATAAGGGCAAAGATACGAAGTTCTGTTGTCAGAAGTTCATCGGATTTAGGATACACTCTTCCTTCTTCTACCAGCAAATTATTGAAAGCTGAAATAAAGTTCGGGAAAAGTTTCAGAAAAGACCTGTCGAACTCATTATAGAATTCATCCCGCTCATCCCGGATAAACTGTTCGGACTTGATAGCTTTAAACAAATCTTCGATACGCGATGCCATTGCCAATTTTGCCAATGAACGACGATAAGTTTCCAGTTTGTCGAGATAGTTGACACATCTGTCCAGATAGCGGGCGATATAGACTTCTTTTATTTTTCCGGTTTGCTCCAGTTCCGCGTTGACCGCAGACATTTGTTTGTTAGCCAGACTAAGATTCCGCCGCATAACAGACAACTTCTTCATCCAACGATATAGATAGAAAATAGCAATCAGAAGAAACAAAGACAACAAACTGACACTAATCAACATAGCGCGGGAAACGGCACGTTCTTTTTCTTCTTTTAATTTATACGCCTTGTCGATAATCGGAAAAAACTCCGTCACCTCAATAAACCGCAAACGGGCATTACACGCCACAGCATCTTCCATCGAGCAACTCAAGTATTTGTAGGCACGGTCAATATCTCCTGATTCATACATCAGATGCGCGAGTTTCTGCAATGAAGCATACTCCCTCACCGGAGTTTCCAGATCCGCAATGGCAGTCAGAATCAGATAGTAAACTTCTTTTTCGATATCTTTCTTCATACTATAAGCTTCGGAAAGAGTATAATAAATATATACTTTCTGACGTTCATCCTGAATTTCTTTCAAAGCATTGTTCAGCATATCCACAGCGACATCGGCTTTCCCGTTCATTATGCATTTTTCGGCTAAAACAATCGTTTTGTTTGCCTCTGGAGGCATCGCAGCAATAATGGAATCTCTATATAAATCGGTTTTCTTCAAATACTTTTCTTTTTCATTCTTATTGGTCGTATAATCTGCTAACCACCCGTAGCAGGCACGATACGTCTGATAATAAGATAACCGAGTCCACTCATTCAATTTTTTAGGATCAATCCTCTCCAACTGTTCAATGGCTTCTATATACATTCCCATTACTCCCATTACCGTAGCACGATTAATGATGATCTCATACTCCAATTCCGGGCGGTTCAACAATGGAAGGATTTCCATCTCACGGTTAATATAATATAAGGACGAGTCTGCCTGATAATGCAAATAAGCACCAAAAAGAGAGGCATATAATTCATATTTTCGAACAGGATCAGTAGAATGGGCAAGTTCTAATTTCAAGTTATTAATCTCTTTCTCTTTCCGAATCTGGAAAGTCTCTTTCTTGCTTATAACTTCATCCAGCTTTTTAAGAGCAGCCGCATTATCCGTATGCATTGCACACAACGAAAAAGGAAAGAGCAAAAGAAGAAATAGCATATAAAGGGTTAGATTTTTCATAAGGTTCCTTTTTAAAGATGTTACAAATATAAGAAATATAGTAATGAAAACGAAAAATATGGGTATAACTATTTTCATTTTCACTTGTATTTTTCGGCATAAGGTATTAGAATATCCAACTAATTATCAGCAACATAGTCAGATAACAGGTTTATATTTCCATTCTAATCTCACAAAGGTGCACAGCATCCCCCTACATTTGCATCATCGGTTCTCCGAGCAAACAGTTAAAAATCTAGCTACCATGAAACGAAATTTGTTATTTGCTATTTTACTATTACTTCTATCGGGTTATCATCAAGCATTCGCCGCAACCAATATAAAGAAAGTGGCTCCTACCTTTTGGTGGGCAGGAATGAAGAATCCCGAACTACAAATACTTCTATACGGCGATGGCATATCATCCGCAGAGGTAAGTATTTCTTCTAATGACATCACCCTGCAGGACGTGGTGAAACAGGAAAATCCTAATTATCTGATCTTATATTTAGATCTTTCAAAAGCTATCCCTCAGCACTTCGACATTCTCCTGAAACAAGGTAAAAAACAGACTAAAATACCATACGAACTTAAACAGCGCAAAGAGAATGCTTCAGCAGTAGAAGGCTTCAACTCCAGTGATGTACTTTATCTCATTATGCCGGACCGCTTTGCCAACGGCAACCCCTCCAATGATATAATTCCCGGAATGTTGGAAGCAAACATAGACCGCAACGAACCTTTCGCCCGTCATGGCGGTGATTTAAAAGGAATAGAGAAACATTTGGATTATATTGCAGACCTCGGAGTTACGAGTATATGGCTTAACCCGATTCAGGAAAATGACATGAAGGAAGGCTCTTATCATGGATATGCCATCACCGATTACTATCAAGTAGACCGTCGCCTCGGAAGCAATGAAGAGTTTCGCAATCTCGTAAAAGAAGCCAATGCTAAAGGGCTAAAGGTAGTCATGGACATGATCTTCAACCATTGCGGTTCGAACAATTATCTATTCAAAGACATGCCTGCCAAAGATTGGTTCAACTTTGAGGGAAACTACATGCAGACCAGTTTCAAAACTGCCACCCAAATGGACCCTTATACTTCCGATTATGATAAAAAGCTGGCCATTGACGGTTGGTTCACACTGACTATGCCGGACTTCAACCAACGAAACCGTCACGTAGCCACTTACCTGATACAGAGTAGTATCTGGTGGATAGAATATGCGGGTATCAACGGAATCCGCCAGGATACACATCCTTACGCCGACTTTGAAATGATGGCGCATTGGTGCAAAGCGGTCAATGATGAATATCCTTCATTCAACATTGTCGGTGAGACATGGCTGGGCAGCAATGTACTGATCTCCTACTGGCAGAAAGACAGTAAACTTGCTTATCCGAAAAACAGTTATCTTCCTACTGTCATGGATTTCCCACTGATGGAAGAAATAAATAAAGCTTTCGACGAAGAAACCACCGAATGGAACGGAGGACTTTTCAGACTCTACGAATACCTCTCACAGGATATTGTCTACGCCGATCCAATGAGTCTGCTGACCTTCCTCGATAATCACGATACTTCCCGTTTCTACCGTTCGGAGGAAGATACCAAGAACCTGAACCGATATAAACAAGCCTTGACATTCTTACTGACTACCCGTGGAATTCCACAAATATATTATGGAACTGAAATCCTGATGGCAGCCGACAAAGCAAATGGAGACGGATTACTCCGATGTGACTTTCCGGGAGGTTGGCAGAATGACGCCAAAAACTGTTTTGAAGCAACCAACCGTACTCCGCAACAAAATGAAGCCTTCTCTTTTATGCAAAAACTGCTCCAATGGAGAAAAGGAAATGAAGTCATCGCCAAAGGCAAACTAAAACATTTCGCACCCAATAAAGGCATTTATGTTTATGAACGCAAATACGGTAACCAATCAGTCGTTGTCTTTCTGAATGGAAACGACCGGGAACAGACTATTGACTTACATCCTTATCAGGAAATACTCTCCACCTCGTCTGCTCATGATTTGCTCACAGACAAAAAGATTGAATTAAGAAATGAATTAACACTTCCAAGCCGTGGGATATACCTTTTAGCCTTCTAAGCAAGTTCACTACGACTTATATTTATCCAATGAAATCAGATAGATAAACAATTATAAAACAAGATACTAGCATTTATACAAACTTGTATTTTTATTCTAATCAAGCAAAAAAGTGAAGGTGGTTGCTACATTTGCAATATCCGAAACAAACAGGAATAGAAATATCGGTTAGCTTACAATTTAATACCATAAATAGAATGAAAAAGAAAAAGTTTTTTTCGATCATCGCATTCCTTTGCATCTCATTCATTGCGAATGCACAACAGAAACTGACCTCACCGGATGGCAATCTGGTTCTGACCTTTCAGGTTAACAAAGAAGGCGCACCAACCTACGACTTGACTTACAAAGGCAAGGTGGTAATTAAGCCGAGCACTCTCGGACTGGAATTGAAAAAAGAAGATAATACCAGAACCGACTTTGACTGGGTAGACCGCAGAGACCTCACCAAGCTCGATTCTAAATCCAATCTTTATAATGGCTTCAAGCTGAAAGATGCGCAAACGACTACCTTTGACGAAACCTGGCAACCAGTCTGGGGAGAAGAAAAGGAAATCCGCAATCAGTATAACGAACTGGCAGTCATTCTGTTTCAGCCAATGAACGACCGTTCCATCGTTGTTCGCTTCCGCCTGTTCAATGATGGTTTGGGATTCCGTTATGAATTTCCGCAACAGAAATCACTGAACTACTTCGTTATCAAGGAAGAACATTCCCAATTTGCCATGGCAGGCAACCATATCGCATACTGGATACCGGGCGATTACGACACTCAAGAGTACGACTACACCATCTCCCGTCTATCGGAAATCAGAGGTTTGATGCAACAGGCGATCACTCCAAATTCTTCTCAAACCCCATTTTCACCGACAGGTGTACAGACGGCACTGATGATGAAAACAGATGATGGTTTATACATCAATCTGCACGAAGCCGCTTTGATTGATTATTCTTGTATGCACCTCAATCTGGACGACAAAAACATGATATTCGAATCCTGGCTGACACCGGATGCAAAAGGGGATAAAGGTTACATGCAGACTCCGTGCAACTCTCCGTGGCGTACGATCATCGTCAGTGATGATGCACGTAACATTCTCGCCTCCCGCATCACCCTCAACCTGAACGAACCTTGTAAGATTGCAGACGCCGCCTCCTGGATTAAACCGGTGAAATATATAGGCGTATGGTGGGACATGATTACCGGAAAAGGTTCCTGGGCTTATACAGATGAACTGACCAGCGTGAAACTTGGCGTTACAGACTACTCCAAAACCAAACCGAACGGCAAACATTCTGCCAATACAGCTAACGTGAAACGTTACATCGACTTTGCCGCAGCCAACGGATTTGATGCAGTGCTGGTAGAAGGTTGGAATGAAGGATGGGAAGACTGGTTCGGCAACAGCAAAGACTATGTATTTGACTTCCTGACTGCATATCCTGATTTCGACGTACAGGAAATCCATCGTTATGCTGCAAGCAAAGGAATTAAAATGATGATGCACCATGAGACTTCTGCATCTGTTCGCAACTACGAACGTCACCTGGATAAAGCTTACCAATTCATGGTAGACAATGGATATAACTCGGTTAAAAGCGGTTATGTGGGTAATATCATTCCACGCGGAGAACATCATTACGGTCAATGGATGAATAATCATTACCTGTATGCCGTGAAAAAAGCCGCCGATTATAAAATCATGGTCAATGCACACGAAGCAACCCGTCCAACCGGTATCTGCCGTACATATCCCAATCTGATCGGTAATGAATCCGCACGTGGAACAGAATATGAATCATTTGGAGGAAATAAAGTATACCACACGACGATTCTGCCTTTCACACGCCTGGTCGGTGGTCCGATGGATTACACTCCCGGCATCTTCGAGACTCACTGTAACCAGATGAATCCGGCAAACAACTCCCAGGTACGTTCAACCATTGCACGCCAACTGGCATTGTATGTCACCATGTATAGCCCTTTGCAGATGGCTGCCGATATTCCGGAAAACTACGAACGCTTTATGGATGCTTTCCAGTTTATCAAAGACGTCGCTCTCGACTGGGACAAAACAATCTATCTGGAAGCAGAACCGGGAGAATACATCACAATTGCCCGTAAGGCAAAAGGTACGGACGACTGGTACGTAGGCTGCACAGCCGGTGAAAACGGTCATACCTCCAAACTCGTATTCGACTTCCTGACTCCGGGCAAACAATACATCGCTACCGTCTACGCGGATGCCAAAGATGCCGACTGGAAAGAGAACCCGCAGGCTTATACCATCAAGAAAGGTATTCTGACGAATAAGAGCAAGCTGAACCTGCACGCAGCTAACGGAGGCGGATACGCTATCAGCATCAAAGAGGTAAAAGATAAATCAGAGATAAAAGGTATCAAAAGATTATAAAGACAGAGAAATTATTATTCGGTAAAAGAGAGTGTTTTCGAGCACTAAAAATGATGACGAAGAGAAGGTTTTCAATAGGTATTTCTTAAGAGAGAATGAATAGAGATTTTACAATTAACTTTAAAGACAAAAACATGAAAAAAGGAAACTTTATGTTCAAGGTCCTGCTTACGCTTATAGCCGGAATATTCTTGTCCGTTGACGCATTTGCTCAACAAATAGCCGTCAAAGGAATGGTAAAAGACGCAACAGGCGAACCGGTTATCGGTGCCAATGTTGTGGTGAAAGGCACTACCACCGGAACGATTACCGATTTCGATGGCAACTTCCAGTTGTCTGCCAAGCAAGGCGATATAATAGTAGTTTCATTTATCGGGTACCAGCCGCAGGAACTTCCCGTCGCCGCACAAATGAATGTAATACTGAAAGACGATACGGAAATACTGGACGAAGTAGTAGTCATCGGTTACGGTCAGGTGAAAAAGAACGATATGACCGGTTCGGTAATGGCTATCAAGCCCGATGAACTAAGTAAAGGTATTACGACGAATGCTCAGGATATGTTATCCGGTAAAATTGCCGGTGTCAGCGTGATCTCCAATGACGGTACACCGGGCGGTGGTGCACAAATCCGTATTCGTGGCGGTTCTTCATTGAATGCAAGCAATGACCCGCTGATCGTTATTGACGGTCTGGCTATTGACAACGAAGGTATCAAAGGGATGGCAAACGGTTTGTCAATGGTTAACCCTGCGGACATCGAAACCCTTACTGTACTGAAAGATGCCTCTGCAACTGCCATTTACGGTTCGCGTGCATCCAATGGTGTTATTATTATCACCACCAAGAAAGGAAAGAACGGACAAGCTCCCAGCGTAAGCTATAACGGTTCCGTATCCTTCTCCAAAACTCAAAAGCGTTATGATGTACTGAGCGGAGACGAATACCGCGCTTATGCCAACCAGTTATGGGGTGACAAATTACCGGCAGATTTAGGAACCGCCAATACAGACTGGCAGGATCAGATATTCCGTACTGCTGTCAGCACCGACCATCATGTTTCTATCAACGGAGGATTCAAGAACCTGCCTTACCGTGTATCTTTAGGTTATACAGACGATAATGGTATTGTGAAAACATCCAACTTCCGACGCTTCACTGCTTCCGTGAACCTGGCTCCTTCCTTCTTTGAAGATCATCTGAAGTTCAACATCAATGCCAAATTCATGAACGGTAAAAACCGCTATGCCGACACAGGTGCCGCTATTGGCGGGGCATTGGCCATCGACCCTACCCGTCCGGTTTATTCTAACGAAGACCCTTACCAGTTTACAGGCGGCTACTGGCAGAATATTAATTCTACCACAGGTTTCAGCAATCCGGACTGGAGATATACGTCCAATCCGAACTCTCCCCAAAATCCGCTGGCTGCACTGGAACTCAAAAATGACAAGGCGAACAGCAACGACTTTGTTGGAAATGTAGACGTTGACTATAAGTTCCATTTCCTGCCTGACCTCCGTCTGCACGCAAGCATAGGTGGAGAATATGCGGAAGGTACGCAGACCACGATTGTTTCTCCATACTCATTCGGCAATAATTATTATGGTTGGAATGGCGACGTAACCCAATATAAATACAACCTTTCGTACAACATATATGTACAGTATATCAAGTCTTTGGGTGCAAACGACTTTGACATCATGGTCGGTGGTGAAGAACAGCACTTCCATCGCAACGGATTTGAAGAAGGACAGGGTTGGGACTCCTATACACAAGAACCCCATGACGCCAAATTGCGCGAACAGACAGCTTATGCAACCAGAAATACACTGGTCTCTTACTTCGGCCGTCTGAACTACTCCCTGCTGAACCGTTACTTGTTTACCTTTACCATGCGTTGGGATGGCTCGTCACGTTTCTCCAAAGACAACCGCTGGGGTACATTCCCATCATTGGCACTGGGATGGAAGATTAAAGAAGAAAACTTCCTGAAAGACGTAAATGTCCTGTCTGATCTGAAATTACGTTTAGGCTGGGGTATTACCGGTCAGCAAAACATAGGTGATGATTTTGCTTATCTTCCTCTGTATGTAGTCAATAACGAGTATGCCCAGTATCCTTTTGGCGATACGTATTACTCTACTTCCCGCCCGAAGGCTTTCAATGAGAACCTGAAATGGGAAAAGACGACCACATGGAACGCCGGACTGGACTTCGGATTCCTGAATGGAAGAATCACAGGCGGTATCGACGGATACTTCCGTAAAACGGATGACCTGCTGAACAGCGTTAAGATTCCCGTATGAACTAACTTCGACACAGAATATCGGTTCACTGGAAAACTACGGTATGGAATTTTCTATCAATGCCAAACCGATTGTGACTAAGGACTTCACTTGGGACCTCAGCTATAACATTACATGGAACCACAATGAAATCACCAAGTTGACAGGTGGCGACGACAGCGATTATTACGTAGAAGCAGGCGATAAGATTTCCAGAGGTAACAATACCAAGGTACAGGCGAATAAAGTAGGTTACGCTGCCAATTCCTTCTACGTTTACCAGCAGGTATACGACGAAAATGGCAAACCTATTGAAAATATGTTTGTTGACCGTAACGGAAACGGAACGATAGACAGCGGAGACAAATATATCTACAAAAAACCGGCAGGCGATGTTTTGATGGGACTGACCTCCAAAATGCAGTATAAGAACTTTGACTTCAGCTTCTCCTTACGTGCCAGTCTGAACAACTATGTGTACTATGACTTCCTGAGCAACAAAGCCAACGTCAGCACTTCGGGACTGTACTCCAATAATGCATACAGCAACACCAGTGCCGAAGCCGTCGCACTCGGTTTCAGCGGACAAGGTGATTACTACATGAGCGACTATTTTATACATAACGCATCATTCTTACGTTGTGATAACATCACGTTAGGTTATTCTTTCCAGAATCTGTGGAAAACTCAAACCTACAAAGGTGTTGGCGGACGTGTATATGCTACTGTACAGAATCCGTTCATTATCAGTAAGTACAAAGGCCTTGATCCGGAAGTAAAAAGCGGTATCGACGCCAATCCATATCCCAGAGCGATGACTTTCTTATTAGGTTTAAGTCTGCAATTCTAACATTCATTAAATCAATTTATCATGAAAACAAAATATATCAAACAGCTATTTTCAGCCGCACTGATCGCAGTTCTCTCTTCGGGAGTAACTTCATGTATCAACGATCTGGATATTAGTCCCATCGACCCTCAGACAGGAGGTAGTTTCGACCAGCAGGGAGTATTTGTGAAAGGATATGCCATGCTGGGTGTAACCGGACAAAAGGGTATCGACGGTTCTCCTGACCTCGACGGACAGGACGAAGGCGAATCCGGTTTCTATCGTACCACTTTCAACTGCAACGAACTGCCTACCGACGAATGTCTTTGGGCATGGCAGGAGAATCAGGACATCCCCCAGCTTACAAGTATTAGCTGGAGTCCTTCCAGCCAGCGCACAGAGTGGGTTTACGTCCGTTTGGGATATGACATCACACAATACAACTTCTTCCTCGACCAGACCGAAGGCATGACAGATGCAGAAACACTGCGCCAACGTGCGGAAATACGTTTCCTGCGTGCCCTCCATTATTGGTACTTCCTCGATTTGTTCGGTAAAGCTCCGTTCAAGGAACACTTTAACAATGACTTGCCTGTCGAGAAGAAAGGTACGGAACTCTATACCTACATTCAGAATGAACTGAACGAAATTGAAGGTGATATGTATGAACCTCGTCAGGCTCCCTTCGGACGTGCAGACAAAGCCGCCAACTGGTTGCTCCGCGCACGTTTGTACCTGAACGCAGGCGTATATACTGGACAAACCGATTATGCAAAAGCGGAAGAATATGCCAGCAAAGTGATTGGCTCAGCATATAAGCTATGTACAAATTACAGCGAACTGTTTATGGCCGATAACGACGAGAATGAAAATGCCATGCAGGAAATCATTCTGCCTATCCGTCAGGATGGAGTAAAGACACGTAACTATGGCGGTTCAACTTATCTGGTTTGTGGTACTCGTGTAGCCGGTATGCCCCGTATGGGAACAACGAACGGTTGGTCCTGTATCTTTGCCCGTGCCACAATGGTAAAGAAGTTCTTCTCCAATCTCGAAGATGTGCCGATGCTGCCCGCCGATGTTGAGATTCCGACCAAAGGCTTAGATACAGATGAGCAGATCGATGCTTTCGATGCAGAATATGGCATCAGAACAGAAGACATGATCAAAGCTGCCGGTGACGACCGTGCCTTGCTATACTCTGGTGTAGGAGGCGGCAGACGCAAGATTCAGACAGATGCGATCAGCGGATTCACCGATGGCTTGTCGATTGTAAAATGGCAGAATTACCGCTCTGACGGAAAACCTGTCAGCCATGCTACTTATCCTGACACAGACATTCCTTTGTTCCGTCTGGCAGAAGCATACCTGACACGTGCGGAAGCCATTTTCCGCCAGGGAGGAGACGCCACAGGAGACATCAATGAACTTCGCAAACGCGCCAACTGCACAAGAAAGGTACAAACCGTAACCGAACAGGAACTTATCGACGAATGGGCACGCGAGTTCTATCTGGAAGGTCGCCGTCGTTCAGACTTGGTTCGTTTCGGTATGTTCACAACCAATAAATATCTTTGGGACTGGAAAGGTGGAGCAATGAACGGAACATCTGTCGCTTCATACTACAACAAATATCCTATCCCTGTATCGGATATCAACAATAACAGGAATATGTCACAAAATGAAGGCTATAAATAACCAAGAGTTCATCCTTATATAAAAGAATGCCATTATGAAAAAAATATCCAACATATTACTCGCTGTCACCTTCGCACTGCCTCTATTTACGGCCTGCGAAACAGACAATGACAGCAATCCGATCCTGAACGAACCCGATACATTCACGCTCAATACGCCCGCGTATGCAGCCAACAATGTATATGACCTGAAGAATGCCCAAACTGTAGAACTCACTTGTTCGCAACCGGACTACGGTTTTCCGGCAGCTACCACCTACACGGTACAAGCTTCATTTGAACAGGATTTCCTAGAAGCGACAGATGAGAGCAAAGCCAACTATACAGTGTTGGAAAGCACCTCCCCGACAGCAAAGATCAATGTGGATGCTTCCGAACTCAACAATGCGCTTCTCGACTTGTGGACGGCCGTGAACGGAGAGCAGGCAGAACTCCCTACCAAACCGGTAGCTGTATATATCCGCCTGAAAGCCAACATCACAAGCAGTGGAAAAGGAGTATGTCTTTCCAATGTGATTGAGTTGCCCAACGTTCTGATTTCCAAGAGCACCAGCTCATTGACACCTCCCAAGACGATGTTCATTGTAGGTTCCATGCTGGATGCCGACTGGAAAGTATGGAAACCAATGGCGGGTGTCTACGGTATGGACGGTCAGTTCTATTCAATGATTTACTTCGATGCCAACTCCGAGTTCAAGTTCGGAACAAAGGAAAACGAGTATATCGGTATTAACGACAACCGCGTGACGGTTACCGACAAAGCCGGAGCAGGAGTCAGCGGCAGTGACAACTTCGTCGTAGAAAACGCCGGATGGTATCTCTTCTACGTCAAAGCGGCTGTCAAAGGGGATGATTATCAGTTTACCATTACCTTCTATCCGGCTGAAGTATATTTGTTCGGTAACACCACCGGCGGTTCGTGGGCATTCACCGACGAATGGAAGTTTGCGGTTCCCGCTACCAAAGACGGCAACTTCGTATCTCCTGCCATGACTGCAAGCGGAGAAGTCCGTATGTGCTTCAAGACAGACCTCGACTGGTGGAGAACTGAGTTTACACTCCACGACGGTGAAATCTTCTATCGTGATTTCAACCTTATTGACAGTTGGACAGAAAAGGGAGACGGTTATTCCATACAGGGTTCAGCCGGCAATGTGATCCATCTGAACTTCACGGCAGGTACAGGAGAAAAGAAGTAATTAACTTTAAAAAGAACGATTCATCATGAAAAAACAT
>OGEW01000496.1_pt1 | contig 13361 bp, 10 predicted proteins | sample 1570781 | NCBI WGS metagenome assembly OGEW01 (sample SAMEA2582047, study PRJEB24529) | metagenome | biome: Human gut stool | place: China | collected 2011 | reverse complement strand
TATTGTAAGTATAGCCGCTATAAATGGAGTATTTATTGTTATTCCAAATACAGCATAAACACTTATAGTTATTAATACATCATGTAATAGAGCTATTATAGCTGCAATACCAAAAGAGAATTCAAATCTTATAACTACGTATATAAGCATACCTATTACGGCTATCACAAGAGCTACTATGGCATTTGTTGTTAAATCTCTTCCTACTGAAGCCCCAATCTCATTTTGTGATACTAAGGCATCATCTTTTAAATCATATTTTTCTTTAAGAGCCTTAAAGATATCATTAACTTGAGAACTATTTAACTCTTTTGCTTTTATTTGAAGTTCAGTACCATTAACTTGATTTGTAACGGCATCCTTTGAATATTCATCTACAATTTTATCAACATCGGTTTTATTAAAATCTGTACCCATGTTTATTACAACCTGAGTACCCCCTCTAAAGTCGATTCCAAAGTTCATACCTTTAGTAAACATAAATCCAAAACCTATAACAATTATAAGAATTGATATAGTAAACCATATTTTCTTCTTCTCTACAATTTTAAGCATTATGTCTACCTCCTTTTATACGACCAAACATTGAAGGCTTATTTAATATTCCCATGTTGAATCCTAAATTCATAAAGAATCTTGTCATTATTATAGCGGTAAACATACTTATTACAATACCTATTAATAATGTTAAAGCAAATCCTTTAACTGGTCCTGATCCAAAGAAGTATAATACTAAACCAGCAATAAGGGTTGTTATATTAGAATCCATTATTGATCTTAAAGCATTGCTAAAACCTATTTTCATAGCTGATGTTATACTTCTACCATTTCCAAGTTCTTCTTTGATTCTTTCAAATATAAGTACGTTAGCATCTACTGCCATACCTACTGTTAATAAGAAAGCTGCTATACCTGGTAAAGTAAGAGTTACTCCTACTAATGCAAATATATAAAGCACTAATAATATATAAACACTTAGTGACATACATGCAATGAATCCTGGAACTCTATAGTATAGTATCATAAATAAGAATATTATAGCTACACCTATTGCTCCTGCTTTCAGAGCATTTGGAAGAGCATTTGCACCTAATTGAGCACCTACAGTCTCAACTGAAACTGCCTTAACTGGAACTGGTAATGCACCAGCATTTATTATTCCAGATACCTTTTCAGCTTCTTCCATTGATCTATTTCCTGAAATAATAGCTTCACCATTAGAAATTATGTCATTTACTACTGGATCTGTTAATGTTTCATTATCCATTTTTATAGCTATTTTTTGGCCTTTATATTTTTTTGTTGCCTCAGCAAACTTTTGCTTACCTTCTTCGTTAAGCTCTAATTTTATAACTGGCTTACCTGTTTGAGGGTCTATATATACACTTGACTTTTCAACATCTTTACCTGTTAAAATAACATCATCCTCAGGCCCTACAAATGTTAACTCCCCTGTTTTTTGAAGAGAATCCACTATAGTTCCTGAATCGTATTGTCCTGGAATATCAATTCTTATTCTATTATTTCCCTCTGTTGTTACTACAGTTTCTGAAACTCCAACCTTATTAACCCTTAAAGATAGAAGTTCCTTTGTTGTGTTTAATTGATCTACTGTTACGTCATTACTTTGGATTTCCATAAGAACAGAAACTCCACCTTGTAAATCCAATCCTTTAGTTATAACCTCATTAAACGTTTTAAATTGATAGTCCCCTAATGTAAATCCTTTGAACCCTGCTAGAGCTAAAAAACTTATCACTGCTATGGAGATAAAAAATAATATGAAGCTACCTAATTTTGATTTCATGGTTATCCCCCTCTGTAAAATTTTCTCTGATAAACTAAATTATATTAATATGTTGCCATATAGTCAATATATGGCAACAATTATTAATATTATATTTTTATTCAGCGTCCATAGTCTTTGACTTTAATGCAATAGCACACTCAATTCTTTTCTTTTGCATTTCACATCCAACTTCATAAGGAACATGAATATCGCCATTAAAGTTAAAGTTATTAGCTTGACATCCACCACTACAGTAGAATCTAGCCCAACATTCTTTACATTTTGGTTTATTATATATGTGAGCTTGTTTAAATTCTGTTGAAAGATCTTTTCTGATTTCTCCATCATAGATATTTCCTAGTAAGAAATCAGTATTTCCAACGAATTGGTGACATGGATATATTTCTCCATCTGGGGTTACAGCAATATACTCATGACCTGCTCCACATCCTGCTATTCTCTTATAAACACAAGGACCACCATTTAAATCAATGTTAAAGTGATAGAATTTGAATATGTTATCTCCCTCTTCTAATCTTCTCACCATTTCATTGTATAATTTATCATACTCTCCAAAGATAGTTGGTAAATCTTCTCTTCTTAAAGATAATTCATGTTCATCTGGAAGAACAACTGGCTCTATTGAAATCTCAGTAAATCCTTCATTAGCAAGAGCCATTACATCTTGGAAGAAGTCAGTATTATTTCTTGTAAATGTTCCTCTAGCATAATATTGTTTACTTGGATCTCTCTTTTCAACCATTTTCTTTATGTTTGGAAGTATTCTATCATAACTTCCTGAACCATCAACTCTTATTCTAACAGCATCGTTAACTTCTTTTCTTCCATCTATTGAAAGAATTATATTTCCGATGTTTTTATCTATATAATCGATTCTTTCATCATTTAAAAGAGTTGCATTAGTAGTCATAGTAAATCTTACATTTTTGCCTACTTCTTGTCCTCTTTTCTTACCATAATCTATTATTTCTTTTATAGTATCAAATACCATTAGTGGTTCCCCACCAAATAAATCAACTTCTATATTCTTTATTCCACCTGAATTTGCTAATACAAAATCAATAGCTTTTTTACCAACTTCAGCACTCATTGGTTTTCTACATCCTTTGTATTCTCCCTCGTCAGCGAAACAATATTTACATCTTAAATTACAGTCATGTACAACATTTAAGCATAGAGCTTTTATGTATGAAGGTGCCTTGTCACTTTCTTTAGCAACCTCTTCATATAAATCTCCTGAGTATAAAGCGTCTTCTTCTACTAATTGAAGTAAATCTTCATAAGCCTCTTCAATTTCCTCAACTGGATATTTATCTTTTAACTTTTCAATTAAAGATTCCTTACTACTTAATTTGTTATCATTATCTATCATATTGTAAATAAGGTCATCAACAATATGAACACTTCCTGAGTTTACGTCTACTACGTAATACTCTCCACCTTGCATAAATTTATGAATTAATGCCACAATATTTCCTCCTAACTAAGAACTATGGCAGCAACTTTAAAAGTTACTGCCACTTAAGAATTTTTATAATTAATTTTCACAAGCTAAGTTTGCTACTGTAGCTGATGTTTTACAAGCTGATTGGCATGAGTTAGCACACTCTCTGCAATCTGCTGGTTTACATAAGCTCTTTTTTAAGCTTGACTTGTTTACTGTTTTTATACGCTTCATTTACTCTTCCTCCAATCAAAACTATCTTTAATATTATACCATGTTAAGGTTTAATTTTAAAGTTCTTTTTAAAAAGCTAATTTGATTTACCACCCTTATTCTTTCACATTATAATATAAAATTCAATACCTAAAATGAAAAAATAGTTATTTTAATGCATAAAATACATTAAAACAACTATTTCTTTAAATTATACTAATCAATCTTTGAACTTATGCCTTGTTTTGAAAACTCGATCTTTGTTCTATCTTGAGTTTTCTTTTCTGGTAAGATAAGTAAGAAATAAAATACACCAAACATTAAAATAAAAGGTAATACCATTGTTGCTATTTGTTGAAAATTCATACTAGCCACTCCCTTCTTATTATGTAAATTTTATATTATTAAGCTCTTCCATTCCATTCTTCTAACTTTTTAGCTTTGAATTCTGCAAAGTATCCGCCATCTATAGCATCTCTTATATCCTCCATAAGCTTATTATAGAAGTATAGATTGTGAAGAACACATAATCTCATAGCTAACATTTCTTTAGCCTTAAATAAGTGTCTTATATATGCTCTTGTGTAATTTTTACATGCAGGACATTGACATCCTTCATCTATTGGTCTAGCATCTAATTCAAACTTAGCATTCATTAAGTTTATTTTACCTTCCTTAGTGAAAACATGACCATGTCTTCCATTTCTAGCAGGTAAAACACAATCAAAGAAGTCTACTCCTCTTTCTACTGCCTCTAATATATTTGATGGAAGACCAACCCCCATTAAATATATTGGTTTATCCTCTGGTAAGTGAGGAACTACAGCATCTATAACTCTATACATTTCTTCATGAGTTTCTCCAACTGCTAATCCTCCAATAGCATATCCATCTAAATCCATTTCTCTTATAGTTTTAGCATGTTCTATTCTTATATCTTCATAAACTCCACCTTGGTTAATACCAAAAAGCATTTGCTCTTTATTAACAGTGTCATCTAATGAATTTAATCTATCCATTTCCTTTTTACATCTTTCAAGCCATCTTGTTGTTCTTGCAACTGACTTTTCTACATATTCTCTAGTTGATGGATTTGGAATACATTCATCAAAAGCCATAGCTATTGTTGAACCTAAATTACTTTGTATTTGCATACTTTCTTCTGGTCCCATGAATATTTTTCTACCATCTATGTGTGAGTTAAAATAAACTCCCTCTTCTTTTATCTTTCTCATTCCTGCTAATGAGAAAACTTGGAATCCACCTGAATCTGTTAAGATTGGTCTATCCCAATTCATAAAGTTATGTAAGCCTCCCATTTGCTTTACAATCTTATCTCCTGGTCTTAAATGTAAATGGTATGTATTAGAAAGCTCTACTTGACATCCTATTTCTTTTAAATCCATTGAAGAAACAGCACCTTTTATAGCTGCTAAAGTTCCTACATTCATAAAAACAGGAGTTTGAATTGTACCGTGAGGAGTTACAAACTCACCCCTTCTAGCTTTTCCGTCTTTTTTTAAAAGAGTATATCTTTTTTTAGTCATGAAAAAAGTCCTTCCTTTGCTTTTTATTTTATAAACATTGAATCTCCAAATGAGAAGAATCTGTATTTTTCTTTTACTGCAGTGTTATAAGCATTCATTATGTTATCTTGACCAGCTAAAGCTGAAACAAGCATTATTAAAGTTGATTCAGGTAAATGGAAGTTTGTAATTAAATTATCAACTATTTTAAACTTATATCCTGGATATATGAATATATCCGTCCATCCACTTTGTTCTCTAACTCTTCCATTTTCATCTCCAATAGTTTCTAAAGTTCTTGAAGATGTTGTTCCTACAGCAATTACTCTCTTTCCAGCTTCCTTAGTTTTATTTATAAGTTCTGCATTTTCTTTATCTAAATGATAATATTCTGAATGCATAACATGATTATTTACATCATCAACCTTTACTGGTCTAAATGTACCAAGTCCTACATGTAAAGTTAAATATGCTATATTAACACCTTTATCTTTAATTTCTTTTAATAATTCCTCAGTAAAATGTAATCCAGCTGTTGGTGCTGCTGCTGATCCCTTTTCTTTAGAATAAACTGTTTGATATCTTTCTTTGTCTTCTAATTTTTCATGTATATAAGGTGGAAGTGGCATTTGTCCTAATTCATCTAAAACTTGTTCAAATATACCATCATACTTAAACTCTATTATTCTATTTCCTTCTTCACCAATTTCTCTAACTATGGCTTTAAGTTTACCTTCTCCAAAAGTAAAAACTGTACCTACTTTAGCCTTTCTTCCTGGCTTAGCTAAACACTCCCACTTATCTCCTTCTATTCTCTTTAAAAGAAGAAATTCTATTTTACCACCAGTTTCTTCTTTTTCTCCTATAAGTCTAGCAGGTAATACTCTAGTATTATTTAAAACTAAAGTATCTCCTTCATTTAAATACTCTAATATATCATGGAATTTTCTATGTTCAATCTCTCCAGTTTTTTTATCTAAAACCATTAATCTTGAAGAATCTCTCTTTTCAAGTGGATATTGAGCTATAAGTTCCTCTGGTAGCTCAAAATAAAAATCACTTACTTTCATTTTAATTACACCTTCTCTATTTTATTTTTCAAATAACGTACACTGTTTAGAATCTATCTTAGATTCATTAAATCTAACTCTTCCTAAGTGTTTATATGCTTTATCTGTTGCCATTCTTCCCCTTGGAGTTCTAACTATAAACCCTTTTTGTAGAAGATATGGCTCATAAACATCTTCTATAGTATCTAATTCCTCTCCAACGAAGTAAGCTAAGGTTTCTATCCCTACTGGTCCTCCATTGAAGTTATCTATTATGGCTTCTAGAATTTTATTATCAATTCTATCAAAGCCTTCTCCATCAACTTCTAAAATCTCTAAGGATTTTTTTGCAGCCTCTTCTGTAATTTCATTATCATATAAAACTTCTGCAAAATCTCTTACTCTCTTTAAAAGTCTATTTGCTATTCTAGGAGTACCCCTTGACCTTTTAGCAATTTCAAAGGCCCCCTCTTCAGTTATATGGCATCCTAAAATTTCAGCACTTCTAATTATTATTTCCTTTAATTGCTCATCAGTATAATATTCCATAGAACATAAAACCCCAAATCTATCTCTTAAAGGTGAACTAAGCATACCAATTCTAGTTGTGGCACCTATTAGAGTAAATTTAGGTAAATCGAGTCTTATGGATTTACTAGCAGCTCCCTTACCAATAATTATGTCTAAAACATAATCTTCCATGGCAGGATATAGTATTTCCTCTACACTTCTATTTAATCTATGTATCTCATCAATAAACAGAACATCATTAGTGTTTAAGGTTGTTAATATTGCCGCTAAGTCTCCTGCTCTTTCAATAGCAGGCCCTGATGTTATTTTAAGATTTCCACCCATTTCATTTGCTATTATATTAGCTAATGTTGTCTTTCCAAGACCTGGTGGTCCATATAAAATTACATGGTCTAAGGCTTCCTCTCTTCTTTGAGCAGCTTTTATGAATATGTTTAATCTTTCTTTAACTTTGTCTTGCCCTATATATTCATTTATTTTCTCTGGTCTCAAACTGTATTCATTAGTTGAATCTATTCCAATCTCATTAGAGGTAACTAATCTTTCACTCATTTAATTACACCTCCTAACGCATTAAAAGTTTTAAAGACTCCTTTATCATATTTTCTATAGATAATGTCTTATCAACTTTTTCTAAAGCTTTTTGAGCTTCCTTCTCTGTATATCCTAATGCCATTAAGGCACTTAATGTTTCATTTATATTGAAACTATAATCAGAATTATCATTAATTCCTTCTATTAATTGTCCCTCTTCAGAAGTAAGTTCATCTGGTTTTAACTTATCCTTAAGCTCTAGAATAATTCTTTGAGCCGTTTTCTTTCCTATTCCAGGTGCTCTTGTTATATGCTTTTCATCTCCCATCATTATTGCGTACTTTAAATTATTAACAGTACTAATGGATAAAAGTGATAAAGCAGCTTTTGCTCCTACTCCATTTATGGATAATAAAAGCTTAAACATTTCTAATTCTTCTCTTGTTGTAAATCCATATAGACCTATGAAATCTTCTCTAACGATCTGCTCTAGATATAGAAGAACTTCATCTCCCACTTTTGGCATATTAGACATTGTATTTCCAGATGTGAAAATTTTATATCCTATATTATTTAATTCTATTACAACATAATCCTTACTTATCCCTTGAAATTGGCCTCTTATATATTCGTACATATTTAATGCTCCTATGTATAATAAGTTCTTTAAATCTATATAATACTTTAACATGAAGAGGGAATATTATCAATGAATTACACAAAATTTACTATTCATTAAAAACACTCTAAACTCTCTATTTTCCTAGGTCATACTTTCATTTAAGTAATAAAAAAAGCCACATCTTACTAAGACATAGCTATTGATTATATATATTTTTTCAAATGATAAATCTACTTACATTTTTAACTTATATAATTTGTTATATTTTCTTCACATTCTTCTCTTGTATCATATTTCTTTTCAAAATTACTTATTTTACTTCTATCAACCTCTGGCAAATCTTCTATCTTCTTTGTGCTAACATCCTCTGGCTTTTCAATAAATGGTCTTCCATCTTCACCAGCCTTAAATATTGCTATGTATCCATCTTTTTCGCCTATATAATATTTACCAGCTTAATATTCCCATATCATTTAAGAAAATTATTTCTCCTGAAGTTGATGAAACTAATTCATACCCATCTTTTTCTACAGCAGAAATTAACTCATCCATATTTTCTCCCTTGATTTCATCATTTTTAACCATTTCTCCAATAGTAGTTTTATAATCAACTACAACATGGTCATCTAAAGTTCTTCTTGTAAATATTACATCCATATTCTCAGCTAAAACAAGTTCACCTTTTTTCTCTGTAACCTTCATATTAGTTTGTTGAATTTTTCTACTATTATAAAAGTAAGTTATCATATAACTGCTTGCAAATATAAATATGCCTAAAAGAATAAATATTAAGTTTTTGATTTTATCATTATTTTTTATATTATTAAAATTCATATCATCACCTCATTGGTGATTATTAACATATTTTCTCTTTTTATACACATATTTTATGTTTTTTTATCAAACACTTTTGATACTAATGTTCTATCTAAATCTCCCTAGCTTTTGTTCAATAACCTTCCTATAGTGATTAAATTCTTACTATCTTATCTAAAGTCAAAATCAAACAAAAATATTTATGGTTAAAATAAAAAAATCCCTATTTTTATATCTAAGATCAAAATTAGGTTAAAGTATATAATAAAATAAAAAGGGAGTGATTAAAATTCACTCCCAAAATAATTAATTACTATGCAGCATTATTCTTTTTCTTTCTTAATACAGCTAGTCCACCAATTGTTAATACTGTACCCATAGCAGCTACTGCTCCAGTTCCAAATGGCATACCTGTGTTAGGTAAGTTTTCACCATTATCAGGATTTTCTGGATTTTGTGGTGTTTCTGGGTTACCTGGATTTTCTGGATTTTCAGGTTTTTCTGAATCAACAGTTGTATCTTCACCAGCTTCTAATAAAGTAGCTAAATCAGTTATAGGATCTATTCCATTTTCTTTCCAATAATTTGCCATTTCATCTCTTATAACTAAGTTTGTATCCACTACATTTTTAGCAGCTGAGAAATCATAAGAATCTCCACCTACAGCCATGAAATCATTAGTAACTACTGTATAATACTTGTCATTTTCTAATTTAGTTCCATCAGCTAATCTAACAGAAGTTATCTTTTCTCCTCTTTCAGCCCCTGGAGTGTACCAAAGTTTAACACCAGCATGTTGTCCCCATCCAAAGTTATCTGGTTCTATTCCATGCTCTAAAACTTTTATTATATCTGAACCTTTCATTTCCATTGTAACTAAAGTATTATCAAATGGAAGTATTGTGTACATATCTCCAACAGTAACTGTTCCAGCCATTAATGGGGCTCTTACTCCTCCACCATTAGTTATTGCTATATCAGCATCAACTATTCTTCTCATAGTTTCAGCTACAGTAGCCCCCATAGGACTTACTCCAGTATCTCTATCATGTGGTAAATCTACTGATAAATCAGCAACTTTTTCATTCATTATAGGAGCTAAATCAGCTTCAAATTTTGCTAATATATCTTCCATATTCTTATCAACTGGAAGAGTATCTTTTCTCTTAGAAATATCGTCAAGTTTAGTTGTAACTACTAATTCATCGTTATAGTCAAATTTTAAGTTAACATATCCTAAATTTCTACCATTTTTATATGCTTGTATAACTGGTACTCCATTAACTTTTCCTTCAACTTTTTGGTGACTATGAGCTGATATTATAGCATCAACTCCTGGTACTTCAGCAACTTCAACAATCTCACCAGTTATTTCTCCAGTCTCTCTATTTTGTTCACTTCCTAAATGGCTTAAAACAACAACGGCATCTACATTTTCTTCATTTTCTAAATAATCTACCCAAGTCTTAGTTGCTTCTACAGGATCTTTAAATTCTAAATGAGTAACGTTATCTGGCTTTGTCTTGTATGCAGTTTCAGGAGTAGCAAGTCCTATAAATCCAACTTTCTTTCCTTCTCTTTCAACAACGCCATAAGGCTTAGCCCATTCAACTGGTTCTCCAGTTTCTTTTTCATATATATTTGATGCTAAGAAATCAAATTCTCCAGCTTTAGCCCAATCTGGTATATATTCACATCCCCAGTCAAACTCATGGTTACCAACTGCTGAAAATTCTAATCCCATTTCCTTAAGCATAGCAGTAACTGGCTCACCTTTTAAAAGATTTGACATAGCACTTCCTTGATATATATCTCCACCTGTAACAACTACAGTATTTGGATTTTCTTCTTTTACTCTCTTTATTTCTCCAACTAACTTAGCTGCTCCAACATCACTCTTAGATTCTGCTAAAGATCCATGGAAATCGTTGAAAGTAACTATTTGTATTTCAACTTCCTTAGTTCCTAAAGCTTCTAAAACATCATTCCAAGTTACAGCTTTTACATTTGGAGTTCTTCCATCTTCTGATACAGGTATTTTTATTTTACCTTCATTTATAAGTTTAACAGCTAATTCTCTTTGTTCTGAATCCCAATCATTACCTGTTATCTTCCAGTTATTATCAACGTTTTTAGTGATTTTTCCACCTTTTACATTTTGAATATAATTAACTATTAAATCTCTCATATCTGATATTTGATCATTATTTGTATCATATATTTTCTCATGCTCACCTTGGTCCATTATTCCAGCAGCTAAGCCAGAATTATATCTATAATCATTTACTGTTAAGTAAACTACATCTGAGTCTTCAACTGGCTTACCATCTTTTTCAAACTTTAAGTTTTCAATTCTTTGACCTGGCTCTTTAGATATATTTATTTCATAACTTATTCCATCAAACATGTCATATAAATACATTCTAACATCTTCATTGAAAGATACTGTTAAATCCCCATCTTTATAAGTATTATAATACTCAGCATTTTTTTCCATATACTTTTTAAGTTGCTTTCCATTTGTTTTTATAGTATATAATTTATTATCATATCTATAAATATTTGAAATATCTGCTTTGCTTATATTTCCTTCATATAAGTTTGATGAAGCACTAAATAAAGCTGCTCCAGAAACCATATAAACCTCATCTGGATTTATATTCTTTGATTCTAAATGCTTTCTACTATTATATAATTGAACTTCATTTATAAAGTCAGTTATACCTTGATCTTCAACTAATGATTGTGGAATTTCTTTTATTTCATTTTTATCAGCAAGATCTCCTCCAACCATTTCGCCAACAGGTGCTGTTGCATCAGCAATTGCTGTGTTATGAAAATCAGCAAGTAAATCACTTATTTTTTGATCCTCTGCTACACCCTTTGTGCTTAATAATTTAGACTTTTTATCTACAACTTCTACTTTTTCTCCATTTTTTCTAACAGTTAATTCTATTTTAGAAACCATTTGACCATTACTTGTAGGTTGGCTTATAACTGCATTGTTTATTTTTTCTTCTGGTACATTAGTATGACTATGTCCTGCAACTATGGCAGATACCTCTGGGTTCATTTCAGCTATGGCTCTAGCACTATCTCCATTACCATATTCACTTTCTAATCCCACGTGTGAAACTACTGCATAAACATCAGCGCCACCCTCAGGTCTATTTTCTATTTCATCTATTACAAATCCAACTTCTTCTGCAGGATTTTTAGCCTCATATCCTTTTAAATTTTCTGAATCCCATTTCATTATATGAGGACTTACAACTCCAATTAGAGCAACTTCAACGCCTTCTATTTCCCTAGTTGTATATCCTTCATAAACCCTCTTACCATCTTTATAAAGATTTGCACATAATACATCTAAATTATCATTAGCCTGACTTACAACATCATTAAGGTTGTCCATTCCATAGTTAAATTCATGATTTCCTAAAGAGAAAACATCATACCCTATAGCATTCATTCCCATAACCATAGGATTAGGACCATTTTTAAATAAGTGATTGAAATTTCCTTGTATAGTATCTCCATTATCAACCACTATTGTATTAGGATTTTCTTTTCTAGCTTCATTAACTAATGTAGATATTTGATTTAATCCACCATCAGATTTTTGATTACGAGCATACTCATAATTCATAAATCTACCATGAAGATCTGATGTACCTAAAATCTGAATAGTTACATCTCCTTCTTTTTCTAAACTAGCTTCTTCTCCTTTTTTCTCTAGGTTTTCCGGTGCTAAATTTTCAGTAGCCTTTACAGTAGTTAACGGTGTTGCAATTCCAAAGATCATTGAAGTAGCAACTGCTAATGCTGTAAATTTCTTATCCCTTACTTTTTTAAGCATATTTTTCCCCCTCATTTAGTTTACTATTGTTATAAAAGTAAATTTTATACATATGTATTGTACATTATTTGGCGAATATTTTTCAATCTTTTATTGTTAAATATTCGTTAACTTTAATTAACTTTTTTATTTTTTTAATTCCTAGTAAATTCTATGCTTAAATAAATTTAAATTTAATAATCAATTAATCTTCTTAAATAATAAAAGCAGTAAAGAAAATTTCTTTACTGCTTTTTTAGTCATTTTAAATTAAGCTGCATCATTATGTTTCTTTTTTAAAATTATGCTACCGCCTATAGTAGCTAAAACTCCCATTGCTGCAAAAACTTCTGATCCAAAAGGATTTCCTGTGTTAGGTAATTTAATTAAATCATCCTTTTTATTTTCTTCATTATTTGAATTATTATCTGGATTAGATATTTCAGGCTTATCTGTATTAATATCATCTATAGTTGGATCCATTGGCTTATTTGTATCTATAGATGGTTTTTCTTGTTCAACTGGTTTGTTTGAATCTACAGATGGATTTTCTGGTTCTACTGGTTTAACAGCTTCTCCCTTATCTTCTCCAGGTTCAATAAGAGTTGCTAATTTAGTTATAGGATTTATACCATTATTTTTCCAATAATCACTTATGCCTTCTCTTAAAACTTTGTTAGTGTCTTTAATATTCTTAGCTGCTGAGAAATCATATCCATCTCCACCAGCTGCCATAAAATCATTAGTCGCTAATTTATAATATTTATTTGGATCTAGCTTACTTCCATCTAATAATCTTACAGAAGTTATTCTATTTCCAGGTTCAGCATCTGGATTATACCAGAATTTAAGACCAGCATGTTGGCCCCATCCAAAATCTTTAGGAGCAATTCCATGTTCTAATACTTTAATAATATCTGAACCTTTCATATCCATTGTTACTATAGTATTATCAAAAGGAAGTATAGTGTACATATC
>OGEW01000495.1_pt1 | contig 13468 bp, 11 predicted proteins | sample 1570781 | NCBI WGS metagenome assembly OGEW01 (sample SAMEA2582047, study PRJEB24529) | metagenome | biome: Human gut stool | place: China | collected 2011 | reverse complement strand
ACGTGCATCGGCAGATCCTCGATCATCTCCTGCGTGAGCCCGAATCGGGCAAGCGTCGAAAAGGGAATCTCTTCAAATTCAAAATGCGCCTTTTTCATACTATATCAAGTTTGTAAAATTATGTTCGGCAAATATAGTATGACCTTGTAAATTCAAACAAAAACACAGATATATAAATGATTATAATATACCATTTTTATAACATTAGTACGATTTTCTTTGAATAATCGTACTAATTGCGATAAAATATGCAAACTAATAGCAGAATGCATGGCCGTTCATGTCGAACATAGACAGACCATGCTAATTTTGCAGCATGAGAAAAATTTTATGGATGATTATATCAGGCATTTCGCTCAGTCTGATACCGGCAATGGCACAATTCAATACAGTTTCCTCCGCTTCCGATTACTATCGGGAGGAAAGTGTGCAGGCGGCCACCAAGGACAAGGAAACAGCTTCAGACAATACGGGTTCCGGGAAAGGTGTATCGGAAAACACCGGCAAATCCGGGGCTCGCGGCGATGTGCAAAGGCAGATGGTGGTTGAGCGTTACCTGAGTGTCAGTTATCCGTTACCGAGAATCAAGGTAACTTCTCCATACGGTTACAGGAAAGACCCCTTTACCGGCAAGCGTAAATTTCATGGGGGAATCGATTTGCAGGCACGTGGCGACAAGGTGCTGGCGATGATGGCGGGAACTGTCGTAAAGGTCGGGCAGGACAAGACTTCCGGCAAGTATGTAACCTTGCGGCATGGTAGGTACACCGTCAGTTATTGTCATCTCTCTAAAATTCTTATCGTCAAAGGGGCAATAGTTCATCCTCGTGATGTGGTTGGCATTACCGGCTCCACAGGACGCAGCACCGGCGAACACCTGCATATTTCCTGCAAGCTCGATGGAAAAAGTGTCGATCCGTTAATGGTACTGGATTACATCAAGTCCATACGCGAAGAGTGCGTGGCGGCACTGGCCGAATCCAGAGAGGCCCCCGCATTAAGTCCTGCGGGTGGAAAACACAGATGATTCCGTTTATTTTTGTTAATCATTTCACGGGAATGGTAAAAAAATGCCTTTATGCTTACCTTTGCAAGGCAAAATTAAGGTATGAAAGGATTCGTTGCTGTTCTATCGTTGGTGCTGCTGGCCTTGGTATGCAATTCCGGGGCGCTGCATGTTCCGGCGGCCGGTGTGGCGGCTGCGCAGGAATGTTGTGTCCGAAATACGGACAACGCCTCTTTTCAGCAATTCCATGACAGAGACTCTATCCGGCAAAAAAAGGACAGCGACATAACAGGCATAATCGGGGAAATCCCCGATGTGGCTTGCCGTGCCGGCGCATCGGTAAAGGGGATGCATCTTCGGTACATATCTGTGGAAACGGCCCATTTTCTCCGAATTTTACAGCGGTATCTCATTTGCCGCATGAACAACCTGACCTATTGTTGTACCCTCGTGCATGACTCTTCCCGTAGCCCGAACTGGGATAATGCCTGCGAGCATTATATCTTCGGGATGAGACGGATTCTGATTTAGCGGTTTGTTTTTTTATCGTTTATACTGACGGTTACACTTGGCTGAAAAGCGGGGTGTGGCTGTTCGTCGTGAGTATATCTTATTATTGAACAATCAGCAAAAATAAAATTTTCAATCCGTATGAATCAAAACATTTCTGCTGCCGAAACCCTGTTTTCCGCAGCGCATCCCGATATAAAGAAGATTACCAATATTTCGGCTCTTATTCTTTCCCTCCTTTTTTGTGCGGTGGGACTGTGCCTTCTGTTTTTCTCGTCGAAAGTGGAAGATTCCTCTTCCGCGTCAGGTCCTGTCCTGCTGGTCGGCGGAATCGCCTTTCTGGTGGCCGGAGGTATTCGCCTGATGATAAGAAAAAGGAGTCTGATATACGTTCCGACCGGCAGTTTGGTGAAAAAAGGTTCTTGTTTCTTCGATGCGGGCGACCTCTCTGTATTGGGGCGGTTGCTGGAGGAGAAGACTTTTGACGGCAAGGCAGAGGTACTGCCGAAGAAGGACGGCGGTGTGCGGATGGACTACATGGTTTCGCAGGACGGTAACTTCGCTGCCGTCCAGTTGCTGAAGTATGTTCCTTACGCTTACGAACCGGCATCTTCCGTACTCCATTATACGGGAGAAGAGGCCAGCGCTTTCGTGAATGCTTTGCGGGTCGGCCGATTCTGATTCTGGAAGGGAAACGGTAACAGTTTCCGCAATTTGGCTCGTCCGGCAGCCGGTTCTATAAAAGAACGGTTGCCGGATTTGTTTTTATTGTGGACTGGGGTTTGTTTCTTTGGAAGGCTTTCATTTGCACGACAAATGTCCGGTTCATACATGACGCCATGCTCTGGAAAAGACCCGGTTGTACGGCAGGTTTTCTTGTACTCTGTATCGTTCCGACCATTTTTTATATGTTGAAGGTTAAAGTAATGAGTTATTATATATACCGATTGTTTGGTATTGGCACGGCTGGTAAAAGCTTGTAATTTTGTACCCGTTTTTCATTTCTTTTAAAAACTATAAAAAAATAACGGGTAATTGTGCGTATATCTGTTCTCGGACTGATACTTATGTTCCTGTTTCCGATAACTCTATTTGCCCAACAGAGGGTGGATGTGACCGGAAAGACCCTTGTCGTTTCCAACAATGGAGAAGGACAAGAGGTGTTGCCCTATACCAATATCTTGGTACTCGAAGCCGGGGATTCCACCCTTGTAAAAGGGGTGATGAGTGATGCCGGCGGGAATTTCCGTCTTAGCTTCCATGCAAAGAAAGAATCGCCTTACCTGCTGAAAGTTTCTTATATAGGTATGAAGCCGGAGTTTCGTGCATTAAATACAGGCAAGACGAAAATCCATGTCGGAAACATTGTCTTGACAGAAGGTCTTGAACTGTCCGAAGTGGTGGTCACGGCTCCCATAAAGGAGGTGGAACTGGTGGGCGACACTACCGTCATCAATGCCGATGCCTACCGGATTCCCGAAGGCTCGAACTTGGAAGAGCTGGTAAAAAAGATACCGGGCTTGGAATATGACAGGCAAAACAAAACCTTGGTTTATAATGGGCTTCCCATTGCGGAAATCAATGTTAACGGGGAAGCGTTCTTTGCAGGAAACCATGCGCTGGCTTTGGAAAATCTGCCCGCCGATTTGGTAAGCAGGATAAAAGTGTATGACAAGCGTAGCGAAATGGAGAAATTCATGGGGATAAAAACAGGGGAAGAAAACTATGTGCTCGACCTGCAAACCAAGAAGGAGTTCAACGGTACACTGATGACTTCCGTAGCCGCAGGCAAGGGTAACAACAAGAAAAAAGAAGCGGAACTAATCAGCAATTTCTTCAAAACCGGCGGGGAAAACCTGTCGGTAATCGCCAAAAGCGGCAACCGCAACATGACATCCGCAAACAAAGACAACCGCCAAGACAATGTAGCGGTGAACTTCCTGAAAAAGTTCGGAAAGAAGATACACCTTAACGGGAATGTCATGTACAGCAATGCTATCAATGGGAACGAGGGGACATCTTACTACGAGCAATACCTGAAAACGGGGAACCGCTACCGCTATGCGACCAGCGACCGCCACAACACCAACCGCATGGCAAGCACCATGCTAAGCATGAAATGGAATATCGATAAGATGACCTTGCTGAACCTTTCAGGCAGCTTTAGTGCGATGAAAGGGACAAACGGGAGTGACAGCCGGCAGGCGACCTACAATGAAAATCCAGAATTGGATATCACAGCACCGTTCAATGGGGAAGAAAACGGCCAAACGGAAAACGATATCCGGGTGAATGGCATCCGCATGAACTCCCGTTCAACAAGCGCCAACCGGCAGTATTTCCTGAACGCCGACCTCACCCGACGGCTGAACGAGAAAGGCAGCAGTTTGGGGCTAACCATGCAATACTCGGAGGGGAGAGGAAAGAACGAGGCGTTTTCCGTGTCCTCCACCACCTATTACCAATTGCAGGATGAGTGGGGTAACGATTCCGTCCTCTACCGTAATCAATATTATGACAGCCCAAACAGAAACCGCAAATTCAGCTTGGGACTGATACTGACACAGCCACTACACAAGAGCCTGCGGGCACAACTTTCGTATAAATTCAGACGGGAAAACCAAAACAACGACCGCAATACCTACGACCTGTCCCGCTTTTTCGACGGTACGGACGATGAACCCTTGTACACCCTGCCGGAAGGCTACGAGGCAGCCTATACCGACAGCCTGAGCAACAGAAGCCGAAGCCACACGACAGCGCATGAAGTGGCCCTCCACCTTAACTATACGGACAGAACTTGGGAAATCAACGCTGGCCTGTCCGTCGTTCCCGAACGGCAGAGTCTCGACCAGAAGACCGGGCGGATGCAAGCCGACACGCTGAGAACCTCCGTGAACTACTACCCGGCTGTTACCGTCTTGTGGCACAAAAAGAAAACACGGGTGCAACTAAGTTACGAGGGAGACACGAAACAGCCGGGACTGACCGAACTGCTGACACTGACCGACAACAGCGATCCGCTGAACATTACACGGGGAAATCCCAGCCTGCGCCCTTCGTACAACCAAAGGGTGCGCTTAGAAGCACGAGACACGAAGATAGGTTTGAACGGAGACATGACTTGGGCGAACACGGTGAACAGTGTGACACGGGCTGTGACGTACAATACCCAAACAGGCGGTATAGAAAGCTATCCCGTGAATGTGAACGGGAATTGGAACGCAAGAGCCACCGTGCGATACCAGAAGCGCATCAAACGCCGATTTTCCGTTACCGCACGTACCGGCGCTTCGTTCAGCCAGAACGTAAGCCTTATCAACGAGGGACAGCAGGAGATGCCGGAGCGCAGTACGACCCACAACACGACACTGAATGCCAACCTGCGTTTTGGCTACCAGCCCCAATGGGGAGGTTTCGACCTGACGGGTGACTGGCGTTTCCGCCACTCCACCAACCTTTTGCGCGAAACCGGCGATTACACCCGCGACTACCGCTTGGGGGTGAACGCCTACGCCGACCTGCCCGGCGGCATTCAGTTGCGGAGCGATGTCGATTATTCTTTCCGCAACGGGACGAACATCACCCCCGGCGAAGATGACCAGGTAGTGTGGAACGCCTCCCTTTCTTGGCGTTTCCTCAAACAGAAGAAGGCGGAACTGTCATTCTACTGGGCGGACATCCTTAGCCAGAAAAAGAACTTTACCCGCAGCGTCTCTTCCTCCGGATTGTCGGAGAGACACACGCAGCAGATAGGTAGTTGGTTCATGCTCTCCTTCAAGTACCGTTTTAACAAACAATTATAAAGCAGGAGCGAAGTTTATATTTTTTTAGTTAATGAGTGGTGATTTGCTTCTAATTATATACCAATTTTTAGGTATTGTGCTCTGAGTAAACTCGTTATAATTTTGCACCCCGAAATAATAATAACGAAATAATAAAATCACAGAAAGATGAAAAGAAACAATTTGCATGTCGGTTTGATGGCATTCGCAATGCTGCTGATAGGGGCATCGTGCAGCGATGACGACAACACCCTCTCATACAGCACGGGTGCCGTGCAGAATACCGAATTGAAAACCATTCTTGTTCAAAGAGGCTACACATTCAACGAGGACGGCAATCTGTTGCTTGATGATTTGGCTAACAATACGACGACGCTTGACCTCTCCGGAACGCAGATTTCCACAGACGCACTGGCAGAACTTTCCATGTTCCCTAACTTGACTGATGTGGATCTGTCGGACAATGGTTACGGCCCGGCGTTCGACTTTGCCAAATTGCCGGAACAAATCACCGGAATAGACCTGACGGGTAATGAAATCTACGACTATGATAATCTTGTGAGTGTCGTAGTGGAAGAAAACGGTGATGAAACTGTGACTAACCTGCACGAAATTACCAAACTTTACCTTCCGGAAACCGCTAAAGAGAATATCGAAGATCTCGTGCGTTTCTACCGCCAAAACAAGGAAGCCATCACCGCCGGCACCATTGATATGAAGATGACTGATGTCGACGGCAATCTGCAAACTTATACCACCCTGCGCGACGTGCCCGACGCAAACCTGCTCACTTATTTGCAGACAAATTTTGCCGATCTGTTTAACGGCGACCAAATAGACCTTAGCAAACATTTGGGACTCGACCAGAAAACAAAGGAACTGCTTGTTGCTCCTGCTGATAATGTTACCAACTTTGAGGGTATTCAGTTTCTGGTGGAGAATCCTTATTGGGAAGGTGCTAAAATCAGCCTTTATTCTGCCGGAGAAGAAAGTATAGCTTCTATGCCCAATATAAAAGTAGGGAAATTCATAACCCAAGTCATCCTGCAAAATATAGAAGTGGAAGATATCGACTTATCCAATGCTACAGATTTGCGAAGTGCTTGGGTCCAAAATAACCCGGCATTGCAGAAGTTAGATTTGAGTTATTCCACTATTTGGGGTCAAGGAGATAAAGAAACGGAAGGCAATGGTACGTATGGCAGTAGTCTGATGGTTCTGGGATGTCCTATACTGAAAGAAATCAAATTGCCCGAAAAAAATGAATTGAAAGCCTACAGAATTGATATTGAATGCTTGGACGCATTGGAAACATTTGACATGTCGAATGTCAAGATGGTAGCAGAACTCAGTATAGGTGATTTGAATAAAGACTTTAATCTGGTTTATCCGGAACTGACCATTTTCTATAGTGAAGATGGATATGCCGGTACTTATTTCGCTTGTTCAGAGAACACTTTCTATAGAGAATCAACCCAAGCATTCCTGAAAGCAAATTATACAGACATTGACCCAGACGATACGGTCAGAAGGTTAGGTTATACTTCTTCTTTATCGTATGATAAAAACAAAGGATGCCGTTGGAGGACTTTATTGAACAAACAAAAATAAAGTGTAATTATTTTTTTATTAAACTTTAATTATAAAAACGATGCGAAAATTTTTCTTAGGAGCTGCCCTTGTTGCAGCAAGTTTCGGAATGGCACAGTCTGCTGACGCTGCCACAGTGATGGATGTAGATGGTGTAAGTACCGTATTGGCAATCAGCGATTACGAAGGTACTTATAACGGTACAATGGATCAAATCAAAATGAGAGGAGAAGATTATGAGCCACGTGCTGCATCTTATACTCTTGAAAATGGTATTTTGAGTTGCGATTTTCCGCAGATCGGAAGTATGCCGGGGAATATCACTATCGAGTTGGAAGTAGAAGTAGATGAAGAAACCGGTGAAATTACAGCTTTCAAAGGTGATAAAGCAGGAACTTTGACCATTTTAGGCATGGATTTAGTAACATTGAAGTTAGATTCTTTGACTGATGCCAAAGTTACAGGCAACACTATCGAGTTTACTCTGGCAGTATCCGGTAAGTTCTTAGGTGCAGATTTCCCTGCATCCGTACACTTTGTTGGAACAAAATAATTCGTCATTATTTTGTCAAGCAACGAAATTAAATTCAGAAAGAGTAAGGAGAAAGCTGTCAAACGGCTTTCTCTTAGCTCTTTTTTTGTGTGTTACTAAGAAAAAATTATCACAATATATTCACCTCACCCAATGGGGAAGACACCATTATCCTGTCAGCAAGGCTGCTATGCCGCTAAAAACACTTCCGGTATGCAACCGACGGCGAGGAAACAAAATTATCCAAACCGCCTGAACCGCTTCTGAAGCCTACATGCGGTACACATCAAAGACAGACTTTGCCATCGGAAAAAGCCTGCCTTTAATCATGTAAAAACCATGACTTTACATACCCTTTGCGGAATACACGCAGGCAAGGGTAATGAACAGGAAACAATTATGGATTACAAAACAAGTAAATTATATAAGCAAAATGAAAAAGTTATACTTTTTATTCAGCCTTCTTATGGCAACAGTAATCGGATTAAGTTCGTGTGAAAGTGACGATTCACTTACCAATGAGCCACCTGCACAGGAATATATTGATAAGGCGAAGGAAATCCTTGTAGGAGACCTCGTGCTCTCAACCCGTGCTACAATGAGCGGTGTGGACAAGACGCTGTTGGAAAGCGGTTGCCCCACCAAATTCAACTTTTCTTGGCGGGAAGACGGCACGATGGTGCTCGACCTGAGCGACTTCACCGTGGGCGCCATGCCCTTCGCCATCACCTTCCGCTGTGCAACGAAGTTTATGCAACTCAACAGTTGGGAAAAGGATGAATACCCCGGCAGCGGTTGGGTGAAGTTCGTGGGAACGGACGGAAATGTCACCACGAGCGGCGATGACGCTGCGGACAACCAGGAAGGGAGCGGCGCCCGTGTAGATGGTTTCCTGAACGTGGACACCAAGCAAGTGGAGTTCATCGTGGACTACAACATGATGAACGTGCGCACCGAAACCTTCCTGCAAGAAATCGACAAGAGCCGTATCGACCGCTTTGAAGAAGAATTTGCCCAGTACGAAAAAGACTTGGAAGAAGCCAAGAAAGAACAGGGCAAGGCTTGACCTTTCGATTGCAGGAAAGAAGGAAAGACCGTAAGACACACGGCTTTCCCTCTTTTTTGTGTAGAATAACATGTTTTGATGATAGACAGATGAAAAGAATAACAGCCATCTTATTTTGTGTCTTACTGGCATGTATGAATGCCCAGGCACAACGTAAAGTAAAGCTCAAAGTTCTGGAGAAAGGGACGGAACAGCCGGTCATCGCGGCCACTGTGGTCTATGCCGATAACGAAGCGTTGCAAAACCTGCAGGGGAGCGTCACGAATGTGGACGGGCTGGCGGAACTGAAAATCCCCTCCAAGAAAACGTATTATTACAAAATATCCTATGTCGGTTTTGTTCCGGCAACAGGAAAGATAGAAGCGACCGAAACCGAGAAGACCGTCTATCTGGAAGAGGATCATTTGGGACTGAACGAGGTAGTCGTCACCGGTTCGCGTACAGCGCGACCCATCAAGATGTCGCCCGTTACGACGCAAGTCTTGGGCGGCAAGCAGTTGGTCGAAGCCGGATACAGCAACCTGCAACAGGCATTGCAGCAGGAAACTCCCGGTCTGAATATCCAGAAGGTGGGCTTCGGAAACGAAATCTCCATGCAGGGGCTCGACGCCCGCCACGTGCTGTTCCTGATGGACGGCGAGCGCATGACGGGCGACATGGCCGGGAATCTCGACTACGAGCGTTTCAACCTGCACGCCATCGACCGTATCGAGATTGTAAAAGGAGCCAGCAGTACGCTGTACGGCTCGCGTGCCGCCGGTGCGGTAATCAACCTTATCACGAAGAAAACGACCAAACCGCTTTCCATCGACGCAGGTGTGCGCTACGGACAGATGAACGAGCGCAATTACAAGAATCCGCAACCGAAGGATTTTTTGTATATGTTCGAGAAGAATGCCGACCGCCCCAACCTGCAAGGCTGGGTATCTGCCGGATTCAAGGCGGGGAAAGTAACCTCGCAGACCGACGCATGGTACAGTTCCTCGGATGCGTTCTACATGTATCAGGCGGAGAATGACAAGAAGGTCTACACGCAAGAGGCCAATCCCTTCCTTCCGCACGACATCACCGTGGTCAACTCGTCCTCACGTCCGCCGATGGGCATCGAGGGCAAGGAGCATATCACGGTTTCCCAAAAACTGTATTACGACCCGACCGATGACCTCTCGGTCTTGGTTTACGGGAGCACCTTCTTCATGAACACGTATGACCTGATACAGGACATGACTTTCAGCCAGGCGCGTGACTGGACGGCGGGAGCCAAGCTGACCTACCACGTGAAGGACTGGTTCAGCGTTACGGGTAGCCTTCATGCCGACTTTTACGACCGCTTCAAGCGGCACGAGCGCATCGACACGCGCAACAAGGACTACGAGAGTAGCATCTGGCAGCCGCGCCTGACCATCACGAGCAACTACTTCGACGGGCACAGCCTGATCTTCGGTGTGGAACATACGTCGGACGAACTGACCTCCGACCGTTTCTCCGGCAATGCCAACCACGATCTGAAAACCCGCGCCTTGAAAGAAACGGAGTATTTCTTGCAGGACGAGTGGACCATCAACCCCAAGTGGATGGTATCTGCCGGACTGCGTACCAACTTCTCGAAGGCGTTCGGTTTCATGGGGATGCCCAAGATTGCCGCCAAGTATTCGCCCAACGAACGGTGGAGCATCCGCGCCAACTATTCGATGGGATACCGTTCTCCGAGTATCAAGGAACTCTTCTTCAACTGGGACCATTTGGGCATGTTCATGATCCGCGGAAACGAGAACATGCAACCGGAAAAGAACAATTATTTCTCGCTGGGAGCCGAGTACAGCAACGACCGCCTGTTCCTGTCCGGTACGGCCTACGGCAACTATTTCCGTGATAAAATCGAGGGCGTATGGCGCATCTACGACATGCAGTACAACTTCGAGTACACCAATTTGAGCAAGCAACGCCTTCTGGGGCTGGAAGCCTTGCTGCGCTGGCACGTGCTGGACTGCCTGACGCTGAACGGGACGTACAGCTTCGTGAACGTGAGCAAGAACGAGGGCATACAGGTGAACACCACCTCTCCCCATGCCGCCACGGCCAGTCTGGACTACAAGTTCACGAAGAAGAACTACCGGTTGAACGCCGTGTTCAGCGCCTCGTACATGGGACGCAAGAAGTTCGACGTGCAGGACCGCGTGTTCGTGGAAGAGGACAACAAGAGCTATGACGCCTACTTCCGTTGCGACCTGCCGCAATACGTGCTGTGCAACCTGTCGGTGTCGCAGACCTTCTACAATAAGGTAAAACTGACGCTCGGTGTGGACAACATCTTCAACTACGTGCCGAAAACCCTCGGTTCGGGCATCACGATGTTCAACGTGCCCGCCACGCCGGGAACACGCGGATGGGTGCAGTTGGAATTTATGCTGGACGATGTGATTAACTCTTTAAGGAAAAAGAAATGATTAAATATACGACAATGAAACGTATGGGATTATTCAAAACGGTAAGCCTCCTGCTGGGCTGTCTCACGATGTTCTCCTGCGTGGACTATGACGACATACAGCCCTTTACGGGCAAGACGCTGCCCCGCAAGTCGGGCTATTCCACAGGGGTGACGAACGACTGGATATACTTCAACCTCCGCACGGGAGAGTCATTCAACACTTACACCGTGAACAAGGACATCAAGGAAGGCGAACAAATCAACCGCACGGACTGGGATCTGGCTTTCTGCGGCTATACCATGCGTACCAATTCGGGTACGAGCGGCATCGGTCAGGGCGGTGCCGCCGACTTGGGCTATGGCGGTTACGATGACTGGACGAGCGTTTCACAACTGCCTTCCGACTTGGAATGGGTCGTTGACACGGACGACGTGCGCGTCACCATGTCGCAGAACGACTGGAACCATTACCTTGTGGAAAACAATCTGGACTTCGATGCCAACCCGTGGTTCGACCCCAACAACGGTCCTGCCACGACCGAGACCAATGCCAACCCGCTGCTGTCGCAGGCCATGAGCTTCTCCGGGCCTCCCCCCACATACACCCCTTCGTTCCACACGTATGTGGTGCGTACCGCCGACGGAGAGAGGTACTTCAAGATACAGATTATCAGTTGGTACGATGCCAACGTGGAAATCGGTGATGAAGGCGGGAGAATCAGTTACTATTGCGACGAATTGAAATGACGGAAAGTATGATGGGACAATTCGTGCGCTTTATGCGCTTCTGCAACCGGCGGTGGGTGAAATGGCCGACAGTTATCGTCTTCCTGACGGCGATAACGGTCGCCCACTTCGTCATGGCAGACAAGTACGGGGACAGCCCCAATGCTCCCACTTGGGAGTTTACAATTACGCTGCACGCCGCCATGCTGGTTGCTGCGGCAATTATTATAGTATTCTACAAGAAACGTATCAAACGTAAATTAATGGAATATGGAAAAGACTAACGTAACGACCACTGAAACAACAAATGTAACACCTCCTGCCGCCAAACGGCGCTATTGGTGGAAAGCCATCGCTTCTTTCCTCATGGTATTGTTTACCATGCCTTTGGGGCACGGGCTGATGATTATCATGGAGCATCTGATGAGCGAGACCGTTCTGCACTATTCGGCCTTTGTCATGGGCGCGGTAGGTATGGCGATGGTGATTGTCGGCGTATTCGCCAAAGGAGATACGCGCCAAACACTCTGGGGATTCTTCGGCGGTCTGCTCTTCTGGACAGGCTGGGTGGAATTTCTCTTCATGTATTTTGCCAACCGTTTCGGCACGCAGCCGGAACTCGACCCTGTGACGGGTGAAATCGTAACCCGTCCCGAATATCTCATACTGCCCGCCTCGTTCGGTTTTTGGATGATGATTATGGTAATGTACCTGTTCAGTACAAAGAACGGATGCAACTTCATCAACTGGTGGCAACGGTTGCTCTTCCGTGGTAAGAAGAACGACATCGCCGCCCGCCGCTGCCAGAGCTGCGATCAGCTGCTGGTGGACCCTGACGACAAGCTCAAAGAGGCGCTCAATCTCAAGGATTGCATGGTGATCCGCTGTGCGGGGCTAACCCTCACCGCAGGGCCCGGCAAACAGGGGGAGCGGCTGGAGGTGACCTACCACGATGAGGATGGATTGACCCTCAGTGAATACTTCGGATTTCACTCCCCGGGCGCACGGCGCTTGTTTCAACAGCACTTTGTGCGTCATCATTGGCCCGCCCCGGGGCTGGAGCCAGAATTTGCCACCCTGGCGAGCGTGCTGGCCGCGCAAAGCCAGTTCCGTCATCCGGATTTTGTCATCGCCCGCAAATCGGGTCGCTTCTGGCAGATAAAAGAGAAAATTTTTGATTATGAGGGTCGCTATCGTACCGCCAACTCGCTGGCATGATGGCGACCGGCATACATGGCATGAATTGCGTTACCCCCGTCGATCCCGCATCGGCTGGTTGAATTGTCAGGGTCGGCACCACTGCCGGGCCCTTCGTCACGTTAGAGGATGTTATGCAGCGGCTGTTGATTGGTTTTTGTGCTCTCTTTTCTTCTCTGGCGGCTCATGCCGCCCCGCTGACGCCCCCTCAGGGTGGCCAGTACGCCATCATGGTGCAGGGCAATAACGGCGTCGAGTTCGCCCGCCATGCGGATCAGATGATCGCCCCCGCCTCCACCATGAAGGTGCTCACCGCGCTGGCGGCCCGCCTCGAGCTGGGTGCCGACTTCCGCTTCGCCACCGACATTCAGGCCCAGCCGGGCGCCAAACAGGGTGACACCATCAACGGCGATATCTGGATCAACTTCGTCGGCGACCCCACCCTCTCCCGCATGGATCTGCTGGCCCTGTTCAAGCAACTCGGCGTCACCAGCATCAAGGGCAATGTCTACGTCAACACCGGCGCCTACAACGGCTACGAGCGCGGCAACGGCTGGTCGTGGGGGGATCAGACCCTCTGCTTCGCCGCTCCCGTCTCCTCGGTCATCATCGACAAGAACTGCGCCTA
>OGEW01000489.1_pt1 | contig 13622 bp, 8 predicted proteins | sample 1570781 | NCBI WGS metagenome assembly OGEW01 (sample SAMEA2582047, study PRJEB24529) | metagenome | biome: Human gut stool | place: China | collected 2011 | reverse complement strand
CATGGCTCCAGATGACAAACATGATCTCATATCAGGGACTTGTTCGCACCTTCCCCAGTGATGTAACCTCCAGGCCTTGTGCCGTAGGTAATTTTACACACTCATTGGGCTCAATAAACACCGCTTTTTCTTTTCCTTGACAGGAGACATCTGTTGTTCCGGCAGGGCAATAAAAAGCATCGCGATGTATTGTGTATATATTATATACATCTTTCGAATCTTCTAACGGTTTTGTTATTTCTTGTCCTCTCTTTGTTGTATTTAATTGTGCATATGCCTCCTGTAATAATTTTGCCTCATTAGGATCACTAGCTACAACGATCACTTTTAATCCTAAAGGATCTATTTCATTTATTGGATTTAATGGATACGAATATGTATTCAGCCCACCACTCAGCCCAATCGGATCCTGGGTGATATACCGTCCCTGCAACGGATCATAGTACCGGTGACGGTTATAGCACAGCCCCGATTCATCATCGTACTGCTGCCCCGGCAGGCGGTACGGCTGGAACAGATGATGCGGGTTCTCCTCATTCATCTGGTTCCCCCACTCATCATACTCCCCGCGCCACTCCGTTGCACCTTCAGTACTGATAAGCGCCAGCGGCAGTCCCCGGTGGTCGCAGTGATAAAGATGTATTTTTCGCTCAGGCAAATAAACCGGCTCTATCTGTGCCGCCAGCCGCTCCACCGTCAGCCCGCACTGCGCAAGCCACGCCCGGCTTTCGTCACTCACGCGGTCTGCCCGGATTTCTTCCTCCAGTCTGTCCAGCAGCCGCACCAGTTCAGCCGGAAATACCACGCCGTGCCCGTCCTCGCTCCCTTCCTGCTGCAGCTTCTCCGCCAGGCTGCGGCGCTGCGCTTTCTGCAGCTCACCATTCTCTGTTTCGATACGGATGAGCGGCGTGAAGCTCCCCGGCTGGTATACCGTCTGGATACGCTTGGTATCGGTCTGTACCGTCGTCAGCCGGTCGCCGTCCCAGCCGTACCACGTCACCTCCGGTTTACGCGACAGCGACATCCATCCCGTCAGGTCACGCTCGCGACGCCACACCCGTTTCCCCGTCCGGCGGCCCAGCGGGTCGTAGAGATAGCGGCTCTCGACCAGTGGCTCCTCATGCTGTATCCGCGTGTAAAACACCAGCCGGTGCTGGCTGTCGTAGTGGTAGTGGTGGGTCCGCTCGTCGTCCGTCCGTATCACACCCGTCGGGATGCGGTCCGTCTTCTCCGTCAGTCTGCCGTATTCATCATAGTGGTAAACATAGTGCGCATCCTCTGCGATGCGGTTATCCGGCCACGCCGTGAGCGTGCTGTCCGGGTGTAGCTCCGGGTCCGGCAGGCGGTTTCCCGCCGGGTCGGTGGCATACGGGATGCGGATGTCCAGGTCCGGTGCGAGGGTGCGCACGCTCTCCAGCCTGCCCGTGGCACTGTAGCCGTATTCCCGCGTCTGTCGCGGGCCGCTGATGCGCACCAGGTCGCCGTTGTCATTCCACCCGTAGTCACGGTCATACACCAGGCTGTTCAGGTGCTGGCTCTGTAACTGGCCTGCGGGGGTGTATGTGCTGGTCAGTTCATATGCGGCATTACTGCCTGCCCTGCTGCCGAAGCTGCGGACCGTCTCACGGTGCAGCCTGTCCCGCGTATACTCGACCAGCGGCGTCCCGCCCAGCTTCATGCCCGCCAGGTAACCGCTGCCGTAGGTCAGCCACTCCACCGGCGGCAGGCTGTCCGGCGTGACGCGGTTTGCCAGCCCCTGTTCGTTGTAGGCGTGTTTCGTCTCATGCTGCCACAGCAGTTCCCCCGTCTCCGGGTTCTCCACCGTCTGCCGTTCGCCCGTCAGGCGGCCCTTATCGTCGTAGCCGTAGTGGACAGCGACACGGTGGCCTTCGCTCAGGTGGCTGATTTCTCTCAGCCAGCCGTGGCCGTCATACTGCCACTGCTCTGCCGGGTCGCCGTTCACCGTCCGGTGCGTGATGCGGTCCGACGCATCGTAGTGCCAGAGGGTGACAAGCCCCTCATCTTCACTCTGCGTGAGTTTTCCGGTCAGGTCATAATGATAACGTTGCGTCCGCCCGTCAAAGCCGCCCTGCTGTACCAGCCGGTCCAGCGCATCGTAACTGAAGACGCTGTGGCTGCCGTTCTCGTTGGTCAGGCTGATGACACGTCCGGCAGCATCGTACTCCATACTGCGCGTCAGCCCGCCCTGCGTGGTGCTGACCGCCTTTCCCCACGCATCGTACTGTGTCTCGCTCCGGTTGCCGTCCGGGGTGATAACGGCAGTCAGGTCGCCTGCGGCGTTGTATTCATACCGCGTTTCACGGCCCTGTGCGTCTTTCACCGAGGTTAACCGGCCACGGTTGTCATAGCGGCGGTAAAGGCTGATGCCTTCCTCGCGGTGGACCGCCGTCATCTGGCCGAAGCGGTCGTATTCATAACGGGTCTGGTAGCCCGAGCAGTCGGTGAACGCCAGCAACTGCCCGTAGCGGCTCCAGGTCATCTGCCGGGTGCTGCCCGTCGCATCTGTTGTCGTGGCCGGTAATTCACTGTGCGGATTATCATAAGCATACCGGATGACGTCCCCACTGCGCGATGTCTCCGATACCAGCCTGCCCGGTTCATCATATTCCCGGCGGCTCTCCAGCCCGTCCGGGTACACCACCGCCGTCAGCAGGTTCCCGTCGTTATAGTAAAATTTCGTCTCCCGCCCGTCCGGTGTGGTGATGTCCGTGATATCGCCGGACACCACATTCAGACCGTACTCTGTCCGCCGTCCCGCCGCGTCCGTCTGCGCCGTGAGCCTTCCTGCCGCGTCATACCCGCTGTGCGTGACGCTGCCGTCCGCCAGTTCTTTTTTCACCACCCGCTTCAGCCCGGCCCCGCCTTCTGTATGCAGCACCTCACGCCGGTTCAGGCTGTCCGTGACGGTGATGCGGTCCTGCTCATACTGGTAGCGGTAACTCAGGCCTGCCGGGTTAAGTTGCTCCACCACCCGCCCCGCATCGTCGTAGCGGTAGCGCATCTCCGGCCTGCCTGCATAACGGTGCCCCACCATCCGGCCCGGGTGCTGCGGGTCATACGTGAAAGCGCGCACCTGCGTATTGCTGCGGTCATATACCGCCAGCAGTTCACCGGCTTCCGTATACGTGTACCGCGCCAGTGGCGCACCGGGCAGGCTTTCCGGGTATGCCGGGTCGTGCATCAGCCACACTGCCGAAAGGCGGATACCCCTGTCGGGGCCGTATTCGGTACCGGGCAGTGTGTCGGGGAACGCAGAGGCTGAGAGAGGGCGGGAACTGTCAGAAGAAGATAGCGAAGAGGTGCGGGCCTCTTCCGCACGCTGCGCCTGCGTGGTCAGCACCAGACGGAACTCCCGCCCGGCACCGTCCGTCACGCCGGTGATTTCCCCGGCCAGGTCACCGGCGGCCTCACGCCGGTACGTCAGCGTCCGCCCGAAGCGGTCCGCCAGCCCCGTCAGCTCCCGGTACGGCGGCAGCGGCGCTGGCAGTACGTCCTCAGCACCCGGCACCCGCTCTGACCAGCCGAGTATCCACCACGGCCCCTGTGCGCTGTTGGTCGCCAGGTAAAGATGCGGGCTTAACCGGATATCCGGCGGCAGCGCCCCCCACAGCCGCGCTAGCGTGTGGCCGTCCGGCTGCGCTGCCTTACCACCGCGCACCAGCCACATTGACTCGCTGCGGCTGTACACCGCCTCCCCCGGCAGCAGCGGCTCAAAGTGAATGCTCCGCCCGCCGTTGTCGTTGAGTACCAGTGCATCATCGCGTAGCTGTAAGCGGATATCAGAAGGCGCTTTCCAGCCGGGGCCAAACACTCCCACCGGCGCGGGTGTCCTGGTCCGGTAGCTGCTGTAGGTGCGGGAGAGAATGAACGGCAGCGGGCCGGGCAGCGCAAGGTCCGTCTCGCCGGGCAGCACCTTCGCCCCCAGCAGCGGATTTACCGGGTTGCCCGAAGTCATCCCGCCCGGACACACCGAGCACGCCACGCCGGTGGGCGCGCCAATTCTTACACCTGCCGAACCCTGGACAATGGGACCGCCATACTGAGTCATATCTCCCTGACGCGCCGCTGGTTTTCCGCTCATGATTCAATTCCTTCTTCTGTTTATTTTTAATGCTTGTTTGTTACTGAATACCGAACAGGTACGGGATCAGTACTCTCTCATATCCGGCGTATCCTGCTTTTCATCAGGGGTCTTCGGTGGGGATTTCGAGGCTGCACAGTTCCAGTTAATCAACAGTGAGTCACCATTAACCTGCTCCTTACCCTGCAAATGAATTTTTGTGCCGTTGAGAAAAATTTGTCCGTCCTTCGTCAGCACCAGCCTTGCCTTACCACAGCAGAGCTCCAGATGCTCACCGGCGGAGTAAATCGCGGTCTGCCCGGTATCATCCTTTTTCGTTTTACCAACGGTGAAGGTAACGTTATTTCCGACTTTGACGTCATAACCCAGCCCGACCCTCAACGATTTATGCAAACCGATCTGCGAGGACTGCATCAGAGCCACCGAAGTGTTCATAATGCCACCTACCGTCGTCTGGTACGCCACGCCCACGGTCAGCGCACGAACAAGTCCAATCGTTTCCACCTGAACAGAACCCACTTTAATTATCTGGTTACTGCCCACCGTCTCTATCTGGTTAACACCCACCGTCTGTATCTGATTGTTGGTAACCGCAATCATCTGATTGTTGCCAATGGTTTCAGCATGGTTGTTTATCACATCAGTGGTGCGGTTATTCAGCACCTCGGTGTTCATGTTCTTCTGCGCGTGGATGTAGACCTGTTCTTTCCCTGTCGCATCGTCAAACTTCAGTTCATTAAACCCGCTGCCCTTATAGGTTTTCGAGCGGATCGTCATCTGCGTCTTCGTCCCCGGCAGGCTGCCGGGTGTGCGGTTTTCATGGTGGTAGGTACGCCCCATAATAATCGGCTGGTCCGGGTCGCCGTTGAGGAAGTCCACAATCACCTCCTGACCCACTCGCGGTATCGCCAGGTTGCCAAAGCCGGTGCCTGCCCACGCCTGTGCCACACGGATCCAGCATGAACTGTCTTGGTCTGCCGGGTTATAACGGTCCCAGTTGAACTTCACCCGCACGCGACCATGTTCGTCGCAGAAGATTTCCTCGCCTGCCGGTCCTGTCACGACAGCGCTCTGCGGGCCGTCGACCAGCGGTTTCAGCAACGGCTGTGGTCGCCATGTTCTGTCTGCCGGGATCACCGCAAAATGGTTCTCCAGCGCCGTCCCCGCTCCCTGCCGTCCTGGCACCGCCTGTGGCTGTTCGCCGTGCAGTTCACTTGCCACCACCTGCCATTCCCGGTTCAGGTTCGCCTGCGGATGCCCCGTCAGCACAATTCGTCGTCCCGGCCATATCTCCGGCGAGCGACTCATTCCCCGCGCGGTTTCTGCATTGTTTCGCCAGCCGTCCATCTGCCAGCGGGCAAAGTTCTGCCCGTGGGCACCCTTGAAACGTCCGGGGTAGTCATACACTTCATACTGCGTGCGCTGGTAGTCCTGGTGCTGGCCTTCCTGTTCAAAACGTCCGGCCCAGCCGGGGCGTTTAAAGGTGTAGTCTTTGGTCACCACGGAAGAAGGGCGGATTTGTGCGCTGTAGCGGAACTGGCTGATGCAGAGGGTGCTCACCTCGGTACGGGTGTTCGGGTTCCATGGGATTTCAAAAGATTCGGGCAGATGGCGGACTGTGTCGCACAGCACCAGGCTCTGGTCGGTACTTTTGTAAGCATGCTCCTCATAAAAGAAGATGCCTTCCTCCGCCGCCATCCGGCACAGGAAATCGTAATCAGTCTCACCGTACTGGACACAAAACTCACGGGAAGGATGCGGCTCGCTGAACAGCGGACTCCATTCGGTCACCCCGTTTTCCTGCAACATCGTGCCGAGGATGCTTTTGATGTCCTCGTTCTGGAAGATACGGAAGTTCTGGCGCAGACCGGCACGCCACAGCGGCGGGTGCACCTTCATGCTGTACAGCATCTGGTTTTTGTCGTTCTCCCCGAGTTCAAACCAGGTCACCACGCCTTTCACCCGGCGCTGTACTTCATCGCCCTGCCATATCGTCAGGTAGGCCATTTTGTCCAGCACCTGCGCAAATTCAAGGGAGAGAAACTGCTGGCTGACCAGGGAGAGATCGAGGGAAAAGAGCGAAGAGAGTGACTGGTTCAGATGAAAGGAAACCACCGCAAAAGCATCCGGCGGCAGGCCGTCCACTTCCAGTGTGAAACGTAATCCGGTTGACATAGCAACCTCCGTGAAAATGAATAATAATCCGCACATATTGCATGTACAACATGTCGGGCGGATGAGATAAGCGAGTCGACATCTGGCGTTACCGGGGAATATCAGAAAAATGTCATGGTTATGTGATGATTTAGTCTGGGATTTTACTTCAGAGAAACGGGTGTCTGTTTAGTCAACAAAATAATCACAAACGCAACGGATGGGTTCTCGACGTTATTCACGACTGGCTCGTACATTACAGCGAGTAATAAAAAACCTGATATGCAAAGTCAAACCAATATTCATAATGTCTTTTTATTCACAACAATAAATAATTCAATAACAATCATTGAAATGAATGATGGTTTGTATAAGGAATATACGCTACCGCCCCACCTTGATAACATGATCTGCACATTGCCATCTTAACGTCGTTAAACACTAGCTTAATAGTGGATATTTCAAATTAGGAATTTATTAAATTCACCTGATGAATATAATAAGCAAATAGCATAGAAAATAATGACAACTCCCCCGAGGGGACCATTTCCAAAGCACTGCACCACCACCTGGTGCCGGATGATCTTGCTTCAGTGGTAAGAGTACCTGATGCATTGTTCCCAAAATGGTGTTTTCCCCTGCCCCTCCAATAATGTGTAGCTCTCACTTGATAATCTATTGATTAGGTTATATTAAGAATCAACATTTAAAATACATCCATTTTCTTGAATAAATCAACATGTTTATTAATCAATTGCTGTTTTAGCTCTGACTCATCAAGCTCTCCATATTTGTCCTACAGATAATTGCGAATAAATACAGAGAACGCCATTTATCCTTTTAGCATACCTGCCGGATATTTTTATTTGTATTAATATTAATTGCATCTCCAACTCCGAGCATATCCATCATTAAAAACATTTTGAGATTATAGAATGCCTGTGATAACAACTGAAACATCTGCACAATGTGAATAGTTAGTTTCTTTTCAGAGGAAATGAAATAGACACGCTGAATGAAAAGGAGAGTGATATAAATTAAAAAACATACCATGAATTTAATTAATTACGCCCATCATTGTGGATAAAGTTACTGAATAATAAATAACATAATCTTCTGGTATCCCACTCAAATAATTTCATTCCTTTTTAATACTTCTTGTAATTTCGGTAACTGACATACAGCATCAGCAATCGCACTGATATTCGTGGCATTATCCTGAAACCATTCATGCCCAGGCCCCCATGTGCGCATAGTGCAAAGATAACAGTCCACCAGCGTTAGTTGCTCACCAAACGCATAAGGTTCAGCAGTGAGCTGCGAATTCAACCAGATATAAAGCGATTTTCGATATTCAATAACATTCTTCTTTAACTGTTCAGGTGCGTCAGGAGCCCAACGCTCAGGGTAATCGGCGAAAGTGAATGTTGGATAGACATTAGCAACCAGCCAGACCAATAGCCGTTGAAACAGCTGACGTTCGGCGCGCCCAACCGGTGGCGCAAGGTCCGGGCGACGATCGAGAACCATCAATGCAATCGCCGCTGTCTCCGTCATAATCTCGTCATTTTCCAGCGCCAGTGTCGGAATCTGACACAACGGGTTCAGGGTTTTCAATAACTCGCGTGAAGTTCCCTCGTGGTCAAAACCACTGACATCAAAGAACTGATAAGGAATATCAGCCAGTGTTAGCATCAGCTCACTGATTGTAGAGCCCCATCCGGGTACGCCATACACCTTAATCATATGCCCCTCACAATCTTTTAAAGATTAAGTGTAGGACAGTACACAGGTTAACCAGCAAAAGGATTTGTCATTTTTTCGTCAGTTGTATTATTCCCCTTCAGGATTGTAAGGGGATGTTTTGCATCGTTTATCGATAACGGGTAGGATGCTGCGCCGATAGTTTTATACCCATAAAGAATAATGGTGATAACTATCATCGCCAGGATGAATAAACATTGTTCATGGCAACTTATATGACTTTTTCATTAAAGCAATCAGGGAGAGCAATGAGTAAACACGACACCGACACTTCAGATCAACACGCCGCGAAACGCCGCTGGCTTAATGCCCACGAAGAGGGGTATCACAAAGCGATGGGCAATCGCCAGGTACAGATGATCGCCATTGGCGGCGCGATTGGCACTGGCTTGTTTTTAGGTGCAGGAGCCCGACTGCAAATGGCGGGGCCCGCACTGGCACTGGTCTATTTGATCTGCGGCCTGTTTTCATTTTTTATTCTACGTGCATTGGGTGAGCTGGTGTTACACCGCCCTTCCAGTGGCAGTTTTGTCTCTTATGCCCGTGAGTTTTTGGGTGAGAAAGCCGCTTATGTTGCTGGCTGGATGTATTTCATCAACTGGGCGATGACGGGGATTGTCGATATCACCGCTGTAGCGCTGTATATGCATTACTGGGGGGCGTTTGGCGACGTGCCGCAGTGGGTCTTTGCGCTCGCTGCGCTGACCATCGTAGGCACCATGAACATGATCGGTGTGAAATGGTTCGCAGAGATGGAGTTCTGGTTTGCACTCATTAAAGTGCTCGCTATTGTGATCTTCCTGGTGGTGGGTACGGTGTTCCTCGGTAGTGGTCAGCCGCTGGATGGTAATACCACAGGGTTCCATTTAATTACCGATAATGGCGGTTTCTTCCCGCACGGGCTGCTGCCTGCACTGGTGCTTATCCAGGGGGTGGTTTTTGCCTTTGCATCGATTGAACTGGTAGGTACTGCGGCTGGTGAATGTAAAGATCCACAGACGATGGTGCCGAAAGCGATCAACAGTGTTATTTGGCGTATCGGTCTGTTCTATGTGGGTTCGGTGGTTCTGCTGGTGCTATTGCTGCCGTGGAATGCATACCAGGCCGGGCAGAGTCCTTTTGTGACTTTCTTCTCTAAACTTGGCGTGCCGTATATCGGCAGCATTATGAATATTGTGGTGCTGACCGCTGCACTCTCCAGCCTGAACTCAGGCCTGTACTGCACCGGGCGTATTCTGCGCTCAATGGCGATGGGCGGTTCCGCACCGAGTTTTATGGCGAAAATGAGCCGTCAGCATGTGCCGTATGCCGGGATTCTGGCGACACTGGTTGTGTATGTCGTCGGCGTATTCCTCAACTATCTGGTGCCGTCACGCGTATTTGAGATTGTGTTGAACTTCGCGTCGCTGGGAATCATCGCTTCATGGGCGTTTATCATCGTGTGCCAGATGCGCCTGCGTAAAGCGATTAAAGAAGGCAAAGCAGCGGATGTCAGTTTTAAACTGCCTGGCGCGCCCTTCACTTCCTGGCTGACATTACTGTTTTTACTGAGTGTCCTTGTGCTGATGGCGTTCGATTACCCGAACGGGACTTATACTATCGCGGCGCTGCCGATTATCGGTATTCTGCTGGTTATAGGCTGGTTTGGTGTGCGCAAACGCGTTGCTGAAATTCACAGCACTGCGCCAGTCGTCGAGGAAGATGAAGAAAAACAGGAAATCGTGTTTAAGCCTGAAACGGCGAGCTAATTGCAAAATTGCCCGGCTACGTGCCGGGCAACTTCAAATTACTGACGAAGGTGTGCCGCATGCGGCGTGATAAAAGTCAGGCAAGTCTCTCCGTTTTCACCCTCGCCATATCTATTACAGCGCAATACGAATCACATCGTCCGGCTGGGTAGCTTCCTGCTGTTTAGTGGATTTTTGTTTTACACTGACATACAGCGTTTTGCCATCGGCAGACAGCGCCAGGCTGTTCGGATGAGTCGGCGTATCGAACGTTTTCACCACTTTATAGCTTTTCGCGTCAATCACACTGACTTTACCTGCCTGACGATGCGTTACGTAGGCTTCATTACGCGCTGGGTTAAACAGCACAGCCAGTGATTCCGGTGCCGCAACCTTCGCCAGAATATTGCCATTACGGGTATCGACCACTAACACTTCTGCCGCTTTAGAATCGGTGATAAATGCACGCTGCCTGGCGATATCAAGGCTAATGTTGATAAAGAAGTGCTCTTTGCCGTCATCCAGCAGCTTTTTACGGCTGAGGATTTTATTGTCGGCGGTGTCGATGGTAATCAATTCGCCGTCAGCGTTAGTGGTGTAAAGACGTTTGCCTTTGCTATCCAGCGCCAGACCGGTACTCATTTTACCGGTGTTCTGGATGGCGGTTTTCAGTTTGATATTCTCGCCATCAACGACCCAAATCACGCTCTCTTTACCAATACCACTGATGTAAACGGTGTTCGTGGCATCATCAGCTACCAGCTCACGCGGTTGCAGCGGGCGCACCTCTTCCGTGCGCTTACGATCATCCAGCACCAGACGGCCTTTCACTTCGCCCGTTTTGGCATCTATCGCCGTGACCGCGCTGTTTACGGTGTTACCAAACCACAACGTCTGAGTCGTGTTATTGATGGTGGCACCAAACGGCTTGAGATCGTTATGGATCGCCTGCGTCACTTCCAGAGTGACCGGATCAAGACGATAAACCACGCCACCTTTATCCAGTTTGCGGCTTTGCGAAGTGGCGAGCCACAGTGCGTTTTCTTGCTGGCTATAAGCCATTTCGTAGGCACCTTTACCTACCGCTTTACGCAGCATTTCTTCTGCGGCCTGCGTACTGAATGATGAAGCAACAAGCAATGAACCTAACAGTAATGAACCACGCAGGCGCGATGAAAACAGATGACGTAAATGCATGACGACTCCCTTTGATGAACCGATATTTTTGCTGCTTCACAATGCTTCGCTAAGCGTAATCATCGTTACGCTCTTGTTATAAATGGGAATGGTAATCATTATTTTCTCAAATGTGGAGCATTTCTTGCCGTTACGACTACAATTTTCTCAATTACTTAACGTATCGTGCCGTTTCGTTTTCCATAAATTTACAATTTCATTACTATAACGGCGTTTTCCCATTCTTAACCTGGCTTTTTTCATGAAGATTTTTTCCGTCCGACAGACCGTTTTGCCCGCACTACTTGCCCTTTCCCCCGTTGTTTTTGCCGCTGATGAACAAACCATGATTGTCAGTGCCGCACCGCAGGTGGTTTCAGAACTGGATACCCCAGCAGCAGTAAGCGTGGTGGATGGCGAGGGGATGCGCCTGGCAACACCGCGCATTAACTTGTCCGAATCACTGACCAGCGTGCCTAGTTTGCAGGTACAAAATCGGCAGAACTATGCGCAAGATTTACAGCTGTCGATTCGCGGATTTGGCTCCCGCTCCACTTACGGAATTCGCGGTATTCGCCTGTATGTGGACGGTATTCCCGCCACCATGCCCGACGGGCAAGGGCAAACATCCAACATCGATTTAAGCAGTGTGCAAAATGTGGAAGTGCTGCGTGGCCCCTTTTCTGCCCTGTATGGCAACGCGTCTGGCGGTGTAATGAATGTCACCACCCAGACCGGACAACAGCCACCAACCATTGAAGCCAGTAGTTACTACGGCAGTTTTGGCAGCTGGCGCTATGGGCTGAAAGCAACGGGCGCAACGGGAGACGGCACACAACCCGGCGATGTTGATTACACCGTCTCAACCACGCGTTTTACGACCCACGGCTATCGTGACCATAGTGGCGCACAGAAAAATTTAGCCAATGCCAAACTGGGCGTACGCATTGATGAAGCCAGCAAATTAAGCCTGATTTTCAATAGTGTGGATATCAAAGCAGATGACCCAGGTGGGCTAACCAAAGCAGAATGGAAGGCGAATCCACAACAAGCGCCTCGTGCAGAACAGTACGACACGCGAAAAACCATCAAGCAAACTCAGGCTGGGTTGCGCTATGAACGTAGCCTGAGTTCGCGGGATGATATGAGTGTGATGATGTATGCCGGAGAGCGAGAAACGACCCAGTACCAGTCAATACCCATGGCACCACAACTTAACCCGTCACATGCGGGCGGCGTGATTACCCTGCAACGCCATTACCAGGGAATAGACAGCCGCTGGACACACCGTGGTGAACTGGGCGTTCCGGTCACGTTCACTACCGGCCTGAACTACGAAAACATGAGTGAAAACCGCAAGGGCTACAATAACTTCCGCCTGAATAGCGGCATGCCGGAGTACGGGCAAAAAGGTGAGTTGCGTCGCGACGAACGCAATCTGATGTGGAACATCGATCCCTATTTACAGACGCAGTGGCAGCTGAGCGAAAAACTGTCGCTGGATGCTGGCGTGCGCTACAGCTCCGTGTGGTTTGATTCCAACGACCATTACGTTACTCCGGGTAACGGCGATGACAGCGGTGATGCCAGTTATCATAAATGGCTACCTGCCGGTTCGTTAAAATATGCAATGACCGATGCCTGGAATATCTATCTGGCAGCCGGGCGAGGTTTTGAAACGCCGACGATTAATGAGCTGTCTTATCGTGCTGATGGGCAAAGCGGTATGAACTTAGGTTTAAAACCATCCACCAACGATACAATTGAGATCGGCAGTAAAACGCGTATTGGTGATGGGCTGCTTAGTCTCGCATTGTTTCAGACCGACACTGATGATGAAATTGTTGTCGATAGCAGTAGCGGTGGGCGTACGACTTACAAAAATGCCGGAAAGACCCGTCGTCAAGGCGCTGAACTGGCATGGGATCAACGTTTCGCAGGAGATTTTCGCGTAAACGCGTCCTGGACCTGGCTTGATGCGACCTATCGCAGCAATGTTTGCAATGAACAGGATTGTAACGGTAATCGGATGCCAGGGATCGCCCGTAATATGGGCTTTGCGTCGATAGGTTATGTACCGGAAGATGGTTGGTATGCAGGCACGGAAGCGCGTTATATGGGCGATATTATGGCAGATGATGAAAATACGGCAAAAGCGCCGTCTTATACTCTCGTCGGCTTATTCACCGGGTATAAATACAATTACCACAATTTAACTGTGGATTTATTTGGTCGTGTCGATAATTTATTCGATAAAGAATACGTTGGTTCTGTCATTGTCAATGAGTCAAACGGGCGATATTACGAACCTTCGCCCGGACGAAATTATGGTGTCGGCATGAATATTGCGTGGAGATTTGAGTAATTACCTTGATGCCCGGTATTTGCCGGGCATTTACTTTAACGATTGTATTGCTGGTATAAAATAGCAATATTTTGTTGCATAATTTCAGCAAGACAATGTCTGCATCCCTCTTTGTCTTTTGCTTTTAACGCAGCGAGTAACAGATGATAGTTTTCTATATGCTCCCGTAATTCCGCTGGATTAATCGCTTCATAGAGATAATGTAAACCAGGCCCCATCCTGACCCACAGTTGCTCAATCATCTCACACAGGATGGGCATATTTGAGCGATGATAAATCGCTAAGGAAGGTGCGAACAAGTTCCTGATATGAGATCATCATATTCATCCGGAGC
>OGEW01000475.1_pt1 | contig 13873 bp, 7 predicted proteins | sample 1570781 | NCBI WGS metagenome assembly OGEW01 (sample SAMEA2582047, study PRJEB24529) | metagenome | biome: Human gut stool | place: China | collected 2011 | reverse complement strand
ACCGTCTTCTACCCATATATTCATCCCGATATCTCCACCGCCACAGGGCATAGATTCAGAAGAATTATGACTGGGAGTATTCCAAATGACATTGGCATGCTGACTCCAAAGAGCCGACACGCCAACAAACAGTATGGTTATAATCAGATAAAATCTCTTCATATATTTTTCATATTTTACCTTGTTTATTTGCGATTACCAATCATCTGAACGAAAAGACCCTAAAGGCAATCCGTCGCAATATACATCTCCTTCCACATAGTTTTCAAAACAATATCGAACAGCTACCGGGTGCGGCACTTTATCGCTTTTCACTAGCATCTTACTACGTTCTATCCATGCTTTGGCCGGGTAAAAAACTTTATCTTCGCCGGCTACCTGAAAGTTTTTCGATTCGAAACAGTTCTTGCCGCTAATCCACATATTGGCACGTTCGAAGCTGACAACTACGGTGTCGTTCTTTATTTCAATGCTTTTATAATAAGGACTTTCGCCATTCACGCCTTCCACTCCATACGTTTTAGTTAAAGCCAAAAGTGCCAGGCGTTCGCCTGCAACCTGTTTCTTTGCGGGATGGATACCTTTTTCCATTCCTGCATCCAATAATACAGCCATACCGCTGTTAGCTACACGATGTTCTACTTTTGCCTGTGCCTCCCGGAGATATGCCGAATTTATCACTTCCTTTCCTTTTTCGGTAATAATCCCGTAATCATACGGAGCTATCTGGCAATAATAGAAAGGAAAATCTCCCTGTTTCCATTCGGCACGCCAACCGTTAATCAATCGGGTAAACATATCAGCATACGTATGGGCACGATTCCAGTTATCTTCGCCCTGATACCAAATCACTCCTTTCATGGTCATACCGATTAACGGATGTAACATACCGTTATAAAGCACGGTCGGAGTACGGTTTTTAGATTTTATGTCGGCTTCTGTTTGAGAAATCTTCGCTTCCGGGAAGGCTTTCAGCCAGTCTGCTGTCATCCATGCTTCACAGGCGGAACCACCCCAGGCTGCTACAACTAACCCAACCGGAACGTCTAATATTTCATTTACCAGTCTCCCGAAATAATAGGCTGTTGCACTGAATTCACGGACACTAACCGGATTGGCTTCTTTCCAGGAACCGATAACGTCATTCTGCGGAGTGAATGTAGAAGTACGTTTCACCGTAAACAGACGGATTTGCGGATTCTTGCTGTGAAGAATGTCCATATTGGCATTTTCTACCGGTTGGTTTTTGAAGCCTTTCATCGGCATTTCCATATTACTTTGTCCGGAACAAAGCCAAAGTTCGCCTATCAGAATATTATTCAGTGTCTTTTGGGTTCCATCATCAAAGGTCACAGTATAAGGACCTCCCGCTTCGGGAGTAGCTACTGTCAGTTTCCATGCCCCATTTTTATCTGCTGTTGCTGCATATTGTTTTCCATTCCAACTAGTGGTCACTGTTACTTTTTTATAAGGAGTCGCCGTCCCCCAAAGGTTTGCATTGGTCTGTTGCTGCATCACCATGCCATCAGAAAAAATAGCCGGTAGCTTTACTTCTGCGTGTGTTGACAGGCAGGCAGCAAGCAGAAAACCTGCCAACATTGCACCTGTTTTAATAATTGAACTTTTCATACTTTAGCTATATTATAATGAATTGGGCACGGATTACATGGATTGCGCTGTTACTTTATGTAATACGATTCTCATAAACCGTGTAATCCGCGTAATCCGTGCCTTAAAAATCTATTTTATTCTGTGGTAGAAAAACTCAAAGGTCCGAGTAATCCTGCCGGAAGCAGCGTTTTTTCTGCCCTGCGATATTTTGCATTAGTCCAAATGCCATCAAACGGCGCTTTTCCTTCATCAGCTCCTGTCAGTGCATTCGCCCATGTATTTGTAACCTCTATTTCAAGCTCATTAATTCCTTTTTTCAAGGCACCTGTAATATCTGCACGATAAGGAGCTGTCCAGATTGTGCCACAATCTACACCATTCACACGAACAGTTGCCAAATTATAAACTGTTCCCAGATTCAGATAAATCTGTTGGTCTTTATTCGGTTTATTTTTCCAGCGAAAAGTGGTTTTATAGGTCGCTGTCCCCGAATAATAACGTATCTGTTCATCCGATTCTTGGCTCCAGTCGAAGAGTTTTTTTCGTGTGAGCGTTTTTTTGTTAGCTGCAAAAGTTATAGTATATTCCTTTGCCTCCAAAGCTATGTTTAAAGGGGCTTTGGCGGTGTCTTTTTTCTCCTTTTGCAGTTGGAGAGAGGATTCTCCATAGCCTTCATGTACTCCCTCCGCAGGATATACGATGAATACGGACTCGTTAGGAGCCAATGTGAGAGTAACTTCCGTCCGGTTTCCATTGATACGATAGGAAGGATGAATATTCATCTCACCCGTCACCGGGTTCCAACATTCCGGTTTCTTACCGTTAATACGCATACTTGCAGTAAACGTGCGTGTTTCGTCCTTTTGGTTGGCGACGAAATAGAGCTCACCAAGTTCGCCACGACGATGCGTCCAGGCAATATCTTCCGGCACGATCATGTCACGTTCCAAGCCATACACGGAAAAATCTTCTTCTGTATATGGTAAAGAAGGAACCAAAATGCCAGCTTCTTTTAGTTCATTGATTTTCTTCTGCACTTCCGATGACAATACTGGTTCGGGATTCATAGGACGCGAAAGAGGTAGTACCAACACTTTATAACTTGCTCCACCCGGCAACGTTATTCGTCCGTTTTCTGCTTTCGCTAAACGAAGGATTGCATCTTTATTAAAACTATCGTATGCATATCCACGAAGCGGATTCACCCATTTCTCCGGATCAGCCATGTTAGCTGAATGGGTAACACCTACCGGACGTACACGTAAAGGCTGTCCCTCATTGGCCAGACGGATGCGTTCACTTTCCACTCGTTCCGCACCGAAGATTCCCGGCAGAGAGGGAACCAATCGTTCCGGTAATATCGAACGTCTCGGAACTTCTTCACCTGTAAAGACTGCGATGTCTGTTACCGGATGCCCATATTGCAACAACGACTGGCAACGGGTAGCATATTCGGAAAAGGCTTTTGCGCCTTTATCCCACCAGGTCTGATCCCGTTGGAAGAAAAGTCCGATGCCATCCAATGTCATGCCGGGCTTGCGGTCCAACCAGGGATTATGTACATATACATGGTAGAAAAGGCGATTGATTCCTAATGCGTAATTACGATCCAACAAGGCTTTCAACATTCCGGGGTATTCATCCCACGTGCCACGCACTTCGGTGAATCCTTCAGCCTGAATAATATTCTTTCCGTAGATATGCGCTCCGCTAATAGCGTCGAGCATATCAAGATCGGAAGAGCGTCGTGTAGGGAAAGGACTGTTCAACCAAAATTCACCCATCGGAAGATCTACTTTTTGATAATGTAGTAGACCATCGCTTACCATCGTCGGAGCTACACATTCTGCCGAAAACTGGCAATCATATTCTCTCGCACAGTCCGCCAATACCTGATAAAACACATCTACGACGAGTTCTGATATGGTAGTACGTACGTCTCGCAGAATCTTTTCACTTTGTTCGACACTTTCCATCGGAATACCTGCCAATAGAGGTAGATAAGGCATCAAAGCGTAGCCACGACGTTTCTGAAATTCAATAGCGAAACGTTTATTCCAGTTTTGGCTGCCACATTCCCAACTGTCGACATGCATATATTTCAGTACGCGACGAGCTACTTCGGGATTGGTCTTTGCAAATGCCTGCGCAAACCAGTTATCGAATTGCTTCCGTACCGTTTTCGGGTTAAACTTATCACATTCCAATCCTTTTCCGCCTCCCGCTGTGGCATTGGTATGTCCGGTAGCTGTATGTCCCATGCGGAGTAATTTCCATTTTCCTTTGGGGAGAGTGGCGGTCAATGTTTTTCCATTCGAATGACCGGTATATTGCTCTGTCAGATTGATGACTTGTGAAAGTGAATAGCAGTCCTGTTTCCCAACTTCCTCTTCTTGGGTAGCTTGAGCAACACGCCATACCAGTCCGGCTTTTCCTTCCCACTGGTTCAGACGGGCTTCCCGATGCAGGCGTAATTCTTTTATTTTCAAATTGGGCTTCCATTTGGCAGCATCCATATCTTCACTTCCCGGTTCGCTTCCTTCAGGAGTCCAGTAGAAACGGAAGAAACGGGCGGTAGTCGGAGGAATACTATGAGTTGAATTCTCATCCGTATTCTGCCATCCCTGACGGGCAGGAACCAACTGCTTAACCAAACGATAATTCACTCCGTCATCACTGGCCATTACTTTCAAGCGGTGTGCCTGATAATTATTACCATTTAAAACGATTTCAATATTCCGACAAGTGAAGGGTTGTTCGTATTCATACTGGATATAACAAGGATACGAAGAACGGATCACTCCTGCCGCATCCATATTCACAGTTTGAGCAGCTTTTATATTTCCTGTCGTGGCTAGATTGACACAGGTAATTTTTGCCTGCATCTCGTCCGCTGCGTCTTCTACCGGCAAAGCGAATAATGCAATATCTTCATAATAGTTTTCATAGGCTTCCGGTTGTGGCAAGCGAATAGCCATCAACTTTCCTCCGTTTACAATCGTATCGCTCCAAACCACTTTCTGCATAGATTCTTCGGGAGTAATCCAGGGGCCTCCCGCCAATGCGAAACCATCACAGATGTGCATTCCCAATTTCAGCCCCAAACGATCTGCTTCTTCCATACTGAAACGTACCATCTCCCACCATTCGGGAGTTAGCTGCTGCGCCTTGCCATCGTATTGGGCGCCTTCGTGAATACCTTTAATCGGCATCAGGTAAGTACCTCCCAATCCGGCATGTTTCATTGCCTCCAAATCGGCTGTAATGCCTTCTTTAGACACGGCGCCATACATCCAATACCAAAAAGTCCAGGGTTTTGCTTCATCGGAAGGACTTAAGAATTGATCGCGAAGCGAGCGTGTTTGCTGTGCATCGGCAGGGCATACGGCTGTCCATGCTAATAGAGAAAGTGCAAATATTCGTTGTTTCAGTCGGCTTTTCATTCCAGTCTATATTTTTACTTATAGATAAGACGAAAAACATTCTGTTTTGTACTCACTGTATTTTCCTGACTCAAATTAAATTAAGCTATTTAATTTGTCTGATAGAATTGAAACGATAGTTTATCTATCTCTTCTGTAATAGTTCTTCAAACACTTCAAATACCCTTGAATATGAAGTGTGCGGATTGTTTATATCAATGGAGATGCTACGTGCATGATTTATGGCAGATTCTAGCTTTTCTTTGAGTTGGAGATATAAGTTGTTCTTTGAAAAATACTCAATGCTTTTTTCGTACTTTTCAAGACGACCATTCTTTTTCAACTCTGTAATTACTTCGTCACAGTTACGAAACTGCCGGTCGGTAAAGACAAAGTGTAATAATAGCCAAAATTCAAAGGCAGGATTACTCTCTATGAAATAAATCTCATTTTTGTATGCCTTGATGCATGATGACTTCTCTTTATCATAGGCTTGTTTACGTACATTATCAGCATTGATATAATCCATATCAATCAAGCAAAAAACGACATCAAACTCTTTCGCTAATAGCGATTGAGCTTTCGTTATGATATCACTGTAGTCAGGATGTTTGGGTTTATCAGGTTTTAGGGTAACATTGAACTTCTTCAATAAGTCCTTTTCAACATTACGAAATCCATCAAAATAGAAAAACTCTGTGATTCCTTCACCGATAATCGCATAAGATTTCCGAATTTCTTTTATTCTTTTTTCGCGTGCCATACTTATCGTTTTTTAGAAATAAAAATACCGCCCAGCGTTGGTTTGGCGCCAAATTTCCCTGCATTATATGCATTGAGAAACGAAACGCCATTGCGGATATTGAAGTCATCAAGTGAAAACAGGTCTGTTGAACCATCATCCTTTTTTTCTGTAAACCAGACTACATCTTTACGTAAATCCTCGGTGTCTAATGATTGGAGATTATGCGTACTGAAAATCAGCTGCGAATAAGTCGAATTAACCAAAAATAAGTTGATGAAATGGGCAAATAAATCCGGATGCAGCGAATTCTCAAGTTCATCAACAGGTATGATAGCATTTCTTTCAAGCAATATATTCAGAATAGTTCCCAAACCATAATAGCGCATTGTTCCTGCTGATTCAAGTATATCAGGCAGGTAATGAACAGAAGATGTTCCATTGGCTACAATCGTATGTTCAAATATCAAATCCGTATCTTTTTTATTTTTCTCATTTTGTTGAACATCAAAACCGGATATATTAAAATCTGCACGGTGCAGTAAATCTAATAAAAAGGATTTATTCTCCTTCTCTGCTTCCATTTCTCCTGTTGTCCATGTTTTCAAATCCGTTTGGGGCAAGAGTATAGGCAACCACTGCTTCAAGAAATAGTTATAGACACGTTCTAATTCAGGAAACATAAAGTTAGCTGTAGCATAAGCTGAAACAACACTCATATTACTAAGCGTATTTACCTGCAACTTTTCCTGCTCGGCCACATTGAGTTTGACTTTGCTTCCTAATCGGATATGAGTGATTCCATTAATGGTCTCTCGGGAGAAAATTTCGGCTGGTTGCTTACCGGGATAATATTTAAGTGTTTCTTTTAGGACAGCACTATTATCTACTTCAAGATAATAGAGATGCTTCATATTGTTTACAAAAAAAGTCAATTCAAATACTCCACATTCTTTCTTTGTCGTATCATCCAAGAGAAACGGAGTAAACCCGATAGGTTGCATCTTGTTTATCTTAGGAGAAATGGCTATTTTTCGTATGAAGTCAAGTGCTAGCAACACGTTAGTCTTTCCTGAAGCATTAGCTCCATAGAGGATACCGAGTTTTAATACTTTCGTATCGTTGATAGTGGTACAGTAATATTCTTCTGAAACCTTATCTGCAGAGGCTTCAAAACTTAATATCTGCCAATCCTTAGCTGATCTGAAATTTCTAAATTTAAACTCTAAAATCATACTCCAATATATTAAAAATGCGACTATTTTGCAAATATAGCATTTTAAGCTATTTATTCTACATTTTAATCTATTCTTTTTTTAGCTATAAAAAAAGGTGCACCTCCTTTCCTACTCTCGGAAGAAGGTGCACCACACAAACAAAACAAACAATAGACGACCTTCACAGGCGGTATTTCATATATAACTCAACTAATTATAAATCTATTTCATTTTTAACGTAAATTCTCTCCCTGTATTCAGACGGAGTCATACCGGTATGTTCACGAAAGAATCTTGTCATAACAGAGTTCGACTGGAAATTCGTGCGTGATGCCACTTCTTTTATTTCAAGGTCAGAATCCCGTAGAAGAGCCTTTATCTCAAGAATGGAATATTCTATAATCCAGTCTTTTGCCGAACGGCCGCTCATATCCGTAATTACCATTGTAAGGTGTTTAGCGGACACGCACATCTTTTGTGCATAAAACGCAACATCCCGGCTTACGGTATGAAATTCGATCACCAAACAAAAGAAGTCGAATAAAAGTTTTTCCTTACGGGTATATTTTACTAATTCGGCAGCTTTCGGATTTCTTTTATAAGCCACATAGATATCCCAATAGAAAACACGTAATAGTTGCATAATAGACTCCCGTCTGAATAAGTTCCGAGGCAAGTTGATACGATAAATCAGTATATGACAAAAGTGAATGAAGCGTTGACATTCTTCATTGCATAGCGGAGTGCTGAAATTTTTCCGCATATAAAAGAAAAAATCAAGAGTAGGTATACATACTCCGCTTATCGTATCCATAAACAAGTTTTTGGATACTTTGAGAAAAGTCATTGAAAAGTCATCGCTAATCTCTGTGACAGCAGCCAACTGGAAAGGAAAAATAACAACCAGATCATTGGAAACAATCCGTCGTTTATTACCAAAAACATTGAAAAGCGCACTGCCTCCCGTACATATCCCGTTTATCCCTTCTTCAAGATACGCAGGAGTTTCATTAAGCGGTAAATCGTCTATTTTAGTATAGACATTAAACTCTTCTGTTTCTGATATATTATCAAATACTTTATTTTGCCTATATGGCTTATTATCTTTCATTGACTGCAATTTATGCTATTATGCTGTTTGTCTTTATTTCTTGCTTCTATATATACATATGTTAATCGTGACATTTTGATTAAGTAAATTGTACAATCAAAGATATGGGAAAGATATATAAGAAACTTTCTTTATCTTTCATCAGAATCATCAGTGCCAGAAAATATTCACCTTCATCAATATCAGGAATGGTTGTATACACTTTATCGTCCGAATATTTATGAATATCACCACATTCTATCAACATTCTGTCATTTACTGAAGACACAAGGTATAGATTGGCGCTATCCCATGTTAACATATCCAAGTGATGTCCAGTGATGACAATGGGGGCTTGTGGTGTAATCCTCCCATTACATTTTTTACTTGAAGGATCATATACTTTTTCAATGGCAGGGAATGGTGCTCCTTCAATCATTAATATTTCGGCTTTTATCGTTTTCATTTTGTATGATAATAAGTGTGTATATAAACTGATGATGATTTTGTTCGTAACTCATTTTAATGGAATATCCCGGATACAGCGGAGATAATAAGACTTCTTCTGTTTATCGTAATAGCCTGTATTTAGCCCATATCCTGTTATTTGATTATCAGGATAGAATCGCATTGACCATACATCTTTTGAATCTCCTCCTTTCTCTGTTGCAGACCAATAATAAGTGGCCCCTATTGTGGAAAGAGCGAATGGCTGAAAACCGGTTGTTGCCTTAGTCTCCTCCATTTTTTTATAAAAAAGTAAAATCAATGCACACTCCCCACGCGTAGGTACCCGCCAGGTTCCCGGTTCATCCAGCCCCTCTTTCCCACGATATGCGGCACATCCCTTGGCAACTGCAAAACTAGGAGTCGAATAAATATTGGTATTGGCAGCAGTAAGATATCCGTTTGCCGTAGCCCAATCCATTGTTTGTGCCCCTGCCTCTCCTTCGCTATTTACAATATCAGGCGAAACGATAAAATAACCGGATACCTTCCAGTCACATCCTCCTTCTGTTTGCCTCTCTGTATGCCGTGTCGTTCGGTATACATAGACATCATTGCCGCTTTCATCTTTTTCAGCTTCGGTCAGACTACCCGAAATGTATTTATACAACTGAATATAGCTACGAAAGTTGGTGTTTTTGCTCCGGTCCTCCATCTTGTATTTCACCATTCCTTCATAATTGATTGCCGCATATTTATTCCCTTTTGAATCCGCATATATCTCTGTCGATTGAGAATATACTTTTAGTGGAATAAAAAATAATATATAAAATTTTATGACTGTTAATCTAAATATATTCATACTTCTTTTCAATTTATATTGTTAAATTCTTATGTTCAATATGGAACATAAGAAGGAAGAGACACATTCCTGACACATCTATCTGATCCGGTAGTTCTGTCTGAATTCCCAAACTTACCATCGGAAGCACTTATGAAATAATAATAATTATAGGGTGGTAGTGATATATACTCTGTTGTCGAGCCTCCACCTCCAAGTCCCGGTAGAGCAGCTACACAAAGCCCTAATAACTGGTTTGACGCAGGAAGATACCATTTGAATTCTTTTTCATCAATTATCCCGTTCCCGTTTTCGTCTCTGTTTCTGTCATAACACGCCCTTGCGCTAAAAGTACTGGCAGGGTATTGATATTGATATAATAACACATGTTCGGACGCATCTTTCTGTGGAATCGGGACATAGGCGTCAACCCAATTTTGATTGTAAGTATTTTCCGCTAAATGCCGGGTTGCCGTTTTACCATTATCCATATTGTCTGTTGCATAGGATAGTTCTGCCGTTTTGATATTCGCATAGCCAGTTCTCGTCGTTCCCGGCTTTACATCTGCCAATAAACTAGATGTAGTTCGTAAAGACATTCTAGTGTATACTAACCCCATAGTGTAGTTTCCATCCCCGTCTTTCTCTCCTCCTAAACGTCCAAGGTAAATTGCCGCCCGCTGGTCTAAACGGAATGTATGTGAAGTTTGTAGTGCTTCTCCCGCATCGCCATTAGTTGTAGTAGTTATTTTAATATATAGGGATCGTTTTCCTCCCGTAGCATCTGCACCGGGATCAAGCAAGTTCCCCTTCCCGTCATCAATATATTCATCATTATATAGATAAAACTTCAATTGAGTAGGAAGTATGGTGCTGGCCTTGATATATGTATCCAGAGGTTCTTTAGTATTATTATACGCATCTGTGTAATTGGAAGAAGAAGACAGGCGGAGCCAACTCTGTGTGGGATGTTGGGTACAGCTTTCATCAGTATATACACCCACTTCCACCATCCGTCCTTGAGTCTGGATAACTATCGGCCGGACCTCATAAGCTGCATCCAGATCATATTTTTCACTAGAAGCATTGTATTTAGTATCGAATTTGCCTCCAATGACGCTTACGTTCTTACTGGCGTGAAACTCCACATACTGGCTAGCAGAGTATGTCCTGATTCGTTCGTCGTTTTTCGCCGAATTTATGTCTGTATTAATAGTTGTGCGCAAATTATAAAAATGGTTGGGTTCTACATCGAAGTTATTAGTATTATTATTTCCAATATACATTTGGTAAATCGCATATTTGCCTGTTGCCGATGTTGAGGTAGAATATGCCCATGCCTCTATCTGCATACCCAGTACCGGTGCACTACCCGATGATACCCCATTGACCACTTTGTAGTAGCGTTGGTTTTCACTTGCTATGCTTGCTACCGTCCCTTGACAATTCTGCGCAATATACCACGTTACCGAATAGAAGCCATTGGGATCGGGGTCACCAAATTTATCTATCTCAAGCGTGACATAAGTATCCGTATCGGTATTCTTTTCGGGATTGGTAAGCCGCACTGTACTATTGACATTCAGCAATTTCAGACCCTGCAATTTGTAATTTTCCACTTCGAGTTTATAGCGGAATGTAATACGTGCCATTAGCTTCCTGATTTCAATGCCTCCCACAAAGCCGGCAGGTTTGTTATATTCTACCAAACCACGGTTACCTCCGTCGATGTTTACAACAGTAACACCAGACACTTCCCCGGCAAAAGGCACTTCATCTTCAGCGGTAATAAGTGACTCCGTATGTCCTTCTACATTAGTCAGATATTCAAAGCCCCAATTTTTAAGGTCATTAAGAGTTTTCACTCCACTCATGTCATAATCAAATTTAGGTCCCAGTACCAACAGAAATAAAGTCTGCTTCTCTGCTACTACAAGGGGGACATCTATTGTCACCATATCATTAATAGCCGTTGCCGTATCGCTCAACTTATGGGGATTTCCATTAATGGAACCATTCTCATTGAACTGGAAAAGCCAGAGATTGTGCAACTTTGTTGTGCCATCGGATACTCTGGTCGCTGCCGTACGTTGTTCTTGCTCCAATACGACCGTGAAGGATGAATCAGAGTTATTTTCATTTTTAAAGAACGGCTTTACAGTAGGATATCTACCTGTTGGTGTTGTTTCTTCAATAGGCGGAAGACTGACATTCAAACTGACCATAACCACTTTTCCCGTAGCATTTCCCGGACCGAACTCATTCAGGTCGTCTTTTGTACAACCTGTAAATGCCAGTGAAAACAAAGCAATGCAAACTGTCCTGATACACTTTTTATAATTGGTTTTTATTCTCATATCATATCTGTTTATCATCATATTATTCATCCTTGTTCTTATTTGGTACCATTCTGATTAATAGACAGACTACTAAGAGTAATATCTGCTCCGGCATTTCTCATTAAAATGATATAAGCCGTGAGGCCGATGAGACTCGGACTTTCGTTTGCTGGGATTGTTATTGAGATAGGATAGCTATACGTATTCGATACAGTCTCCACTTTATCACTGATACTTATTTGTCCACCGTTGTAAACAACTTGTACATATAATTTTCCCGCAGGTATGGGGACGTCCGTAGGGCTAAGATTGATATTTAGATCATAAGTGCCTCCCTTTTGAGGTAAAACGCCCATAGTACTTAATTCAGAACTGGCACGTAATTGATACCCGGCTTGCGCAATTGTGAGTAGTGTACTCTTTGTCTGTCCGTCCAGTCCGGTACCTTCCACCCTTACCCTAAACGAACGGGATGAAGTACTTTCTTTACGTTTGACGTATACATGAATATTTTGGGTATTGCTACCGTGTGTCGTATGTACGGTATTGTCCCCAGGCTCAAATGAGAAATCTTCGGGAGTTGCCGTTCCCATATCCGATCCTGATGTCACAAGTGTAGCCGTCCAATAAGGAATATTCGAACTAATACCAAAATAAGAGTTTCCACTGGCTTCGGTCCCCTGATATGAGGGAGAAACAATAATTCCTACTCCTATCCGACTTTCCGGTATCTCGTTGCGGACGCAACGAACCATATATCCGTTTTGTCTGTCCTTACCGGATTGAAGGCTTGCAGTCACCATCGGAGTACCTGAAAAATCAAATATAGAGGCATTATTAGCCCAGTAGCATCCGGTAGTACCGTTTCCACACGACACACCGGATTCGTCTCTGTATCGGTTGTGAGGCAATAGCAGCCAGTGGTACGAAAAGTATCCGTATGAACTTGTTTCATTATTTGATGCCGCTATTATATGATTGTATTCTTCAGGGGTAGCCATGTGCCACTGCCCGTTGTCTATGATTCCCATATCTCTGATTTGAGTTTCGGAAAGACCGGCAAGTTTGCATGGATCTCCCAAGCCCTGTTTAACCTGTTCAGAGGTGTTATCTGTGGATATTTCACCGTCCGTCAGGTAAGGGACATCACTCCATCTTTTGATAATTAAGGGATTGTATAAACTGGGATACCAGAGTATATCGTTCAATGTTTCGGCATCGGCAGGTGGAGCGAAATTTGCGCCATCTTCAGTAGTCGGAGCACTGTGTACAGCTATCAGACTGCCGTATTTAAACAATACATCCTTGTATCCCGTTTCAGAATGATATGCTTTCAGTATCCCTGAATAAACACTAAAGTCATTCCATATATTCACATTTCTGGACGTATCGGCTACGGCGTCATAGTCTGCAGCCTTGTCACTTACAATAACCAGTCCGTCAATAGGTTTCCAGTTGATAGTGATGTCATGTTCCTCCATTGCCACTATTTCCGCATAAAGTCCCATTGCTCCCATGCCGGTAATGGTGGCGTATATCCGATAATGGTTGTTTCGTGTCAGGTTATGATTTTTAGGAGGCTCTTGACCGATATTCAGCAGATAGATGCAGTTCAGTACCTGTGTACTGCCGTTTTTAAGAACGCATTGTGCATCAATTTTAAGATAGGTTGCTTGTGAAGCATTTTGAGGTTCGGACAATATGTGTTCGGGAATATAAGTAATAGGAATCGTTATGAAATCTATGTTATCAGGAATGGTGTAGTTATTTCCATTTATCGTATACGTACCGTTATTATCGAGTTCACCTGTTCCTGATATAGTAAGATCATCCGACCATACATTTTCTGTATATGCCTGCCCCTCTCCTATAGTAGTGGCGACCGGCATACGACACACTTTTACATTCAGTTTGGTTACTTTAAAATCTTCATCCTCATTGGTGATATTTTTAATTGCCGTAAAGCTGATGCGGGACACCATGCGGTTTACCTCAATCGGCAGTTCCGTTGTCGTAACATTATTGATGGTAACTGTGGCATTTGTTCCGTCGCTACGAGACTCCACATAGGCACGTGACACATTTCCATACATAGGTGGCGGAGCAACAATACCTATAGCAGAGAATGTCACTTTTTCTATTTCATTTTCCAATGTAATGGCGG
>OGEW01000471.1_pt1 | contig 13931 bp, 11 predicted proteins | sample 1570781 | NCBI WGS metagenome assembly OGEW01 (sample SAMEA2582047, study PRJEB24529) | metagenome | biome: Human gut stool | place: China | collected 2011 | reverse complement strand
ATTATGTACCGAGAGGAGCAGAGGTGTATCTGATAGACCCGAAGCCGGTGGATACACATACTTCCCGTTCGATACACGTCCTTCGGAAAGGAGCTTCTGAAGGGGTGGAGGAACTGAAACAACTGCTTATTCCAGCTCCGTAGCAAAGATATGACTATTCCGGAGTGTTTCCGAAATCTCGAGTGCGGTGATATTGCTGCACTCGATTCTTAATACCTTCTCCCAGTCCTCGAAATCTACATTCCATCGGGTGATTTGCGGGAACTTTTCCAGGAGACTTCCGATGAGCTTGATGTCGCGTCTCTTCGTGATGGAGGTCCGAAAAATTAGAATCTGATTTTCCATGTCTTTTTAGGTGTTTATTCCTGTGAACGAAATTCACGGATAGTGATATTGAAATGTTGCTTAAAGTTGCGGCTGAGGAGTGATAAACTGCTGAAACCACAGCGACTGGCAATTTCGGTCGCAGACAGTTGCCTGTCATTCTGTAGTAGCAGTGCTGCTTTTTCAATCCGGGTGCGTTTGATATAATCTGTGGGAGTTTCTCCTGTCAGAATAGTAAATACGCGATGGAAGTGGAAAGGTGAAAAACAGGCGATGCCTGCCATTTTCTGTAATGGTAGTGGCTGGTCTATGTTGTTATGGATGTAGTCGGTGACTTTGTTTATCCGTAACAGGTATTCTTGCTTATTTAATTCTTTCGTTTCCATATCTTTTTGCAAAGTAAAGGATAATAATTGCCGGAGAACTATCCTATTTTGCTAACTTCTCCGGCAGCTGGCAATTATCTTTTTTGTCCTATGTAGAATACATAACCATAATATTCTTTATACTTGTCATACAGACTCTGCTCATGCCGTTGCCCGGCAATGAGGTCTGCGGCTGCGGCATTTCCCGAGTATTCCTTCAAAAAAGCTTCCTGAACAGGGAACTGGGGAGCGTAGAAATGCTCAAGCCAGCAATTTTCCGGTAAAATGAAATGGGCTGTCGGGATATATCCTGCTTTTTCCATTTGCATTATCTTTCTTGGAATCGTATCGATTTCCGGGTAATTGGCCATCCAGAAGTCTTCTATTTCGGAGGGACGTTCCGGGGTGAACCAGGAGGCTTCCGTTACAGCGATAAATCCGTTCTTTTTCAGGAATTTGTTCCATTCGTTCATGCCGCGTTCGAATCCTATGTTATAGATAGCGCCTTCGGACCAGATCAGATCGAGTTCTTCCTCTTGAAATGGCAGAGCGTCCATGGAACCGACGATACCCTTTACTCTGTCTTCACAATGGGCTTCTATTGCATTTTTGTTGAATAGCTCGATAAAGTCGGGGAAAAGGTCGATACCTGTAATTTGTCCTTTCGTATAGTTGGCTAATGCCATTGTCTGACCGCCTGTGCCACAGCCAATGTCGGCTATTCGTGCCTTGTCGGACAGTTCGTTGATGAAGCTTACGGCTTTTTGTGTGACTTCAGGACTTCCGGGACCTTGACGTTTTAATGCCTTGAAGTAATTACATATCAGTGTAAAATCGAATTCGTGGATTGATTTAAAATCGTTACTCATTGTTTTAATGTTTTGGTTGTACGGCGAATGGAGGCATATAATGATGCTTGCAACCATTTGACCATACAAATAGTTTAAAAATTTAGATATAGAAAATAACTCTGACAAGAGTATGTCAGAAAACATAAGGGATAATCTGTAATGAGAGGAAGGCTTACAGATTATTTACAGAACGGAATCCTTATGGAATGAAAATGAGTTAAACATCCAATTATTTCTTTTAGTTTGTGACAAAGATAGGGTTTTAGCTGCAAAACTCAATGATAACTTGATTGAAAAAAGACTGTAAACCTGTATTTTAGCAAGAATAGTCAAATAGGAATATGTTTATATATCCGGTTGCATGGATGAGATTGATCGTCCAAATTGATTGAAACTACATTTTTTTGAGTTATTTTTGTCGAATATTAAATACAAATCTCTCATTTAATGTATGATACCGATGAAAAGCAAATTATTACTCACATGTACCATCCTGTTTTTCTGTTCCTCTTTTCTGTGCGGACAGAATCAATCTTCTAAAGTGGCAAACTCTGTTGAAACGAATAATGGATGCATCCGGCACCCGTGGCAAGGAAAAAGAGTGGGATATTTGGGAGACTCTATTACAGATCCCAACTGTTATGGTGACAAGATAAAGAAATACTGGGATTTTCTGCAGGAATGGCTGGGAATCACTCCTTATGTATATGGTATCAGTGGCAGGCAATGGAATGATGTGCCCCGGCAAGCCGAGCAACTGAAGAAAGAACACGGTGGAGAAGTAGATGCTATCGTGATTTTGATGGGTACGAATGATTTTAATGACGGTGTACCTATTGGAGAATGGTTTACGGAAACAGAAGAACAAGTGATGGCAGCCCGTGGGCAAACCCAAAAGCTGGAAACCCGTAAGAAACGCACTCCTATAATGGATGGAAGCACGTATAAGGGACGTATAAACATAGGAATCAATAGACTGAAACAACTCTTCCCGGACAAGCAGATTGTGTTGCTGACCCCGTTGCACCGTTCACTGGCCAATTTTGGAGAAACGAATGTGCAACCGGATGAAAACTACCAGAACAGTTGTGGCGAATATGTGGATGCCTACGTGCAGGCTGTTAAAGAAGCCGGCAATGTGTGGGGAGTTCCCGTGATTGATTTTAATGCGGTAACCGGATTGAATCCGATGGTGGAAGAACAACTGATTTATTTCTACGATGCGGGATATGACCGTTTGCATCCCAGCACGAAAGGACAGATACGCATGGCACGAACGCTGATGTATCAGTTGTTTGCGTTGCCTGCTACATTTTAAATAGGTCGGACAGAATTCTATGAAATTGTACACTATTCTATAGCACATTTTCTACAAACTTGTAATTTTGTCTTCTATAAATAATAGAACCTATGAGACATAAACTTCTGTTTTCTTTTTTCATCTTTTTGATAGTTGCTTTACCGATTCGTAGTAAGGATTTTGTTTTGACTTCCGGTCAAACAGTTGTCATCGCTTGCAGCCCTTCTGAAGAACTGGTTGTACGAACCGCATTGGAAATGCTGGGGCGTGATATTCAGACAGTATTGTCGTCGACTACCCAAGCGAATGAGAAAACAGGTGAAATTGTGATAGGAACGGTGGGGCAGAGTGAGCTTATCAGCCGGACCGGCATAGATGTTTCTGCGCTAAAAGGCAAGAAGCAGGCTTTTCTATTATCTGTTTCTCCGGAGGGTAAATTGATCGTAGTCGGCAGTGACAAACATGGTACGGCTTATGGAATACTCGAAATATCCCGTTTGTTAGGTGTCTCTCCCTGGGAATGGTGGGCGGACGTAACTCCGGAAAAGAAGAAACTTTTTAAGCTATCTTCCAAATTCCAAAGTCTTCAGGCTCCTTCGGTGGAATATCGGGGTATATTTATTAATGATGAAGACTGGGGCTTGATGCCATGGAGCAGTCGGACCTATGAACCTTCAAAAGTGAAAGGTGAGATAGGCCCGCGTACCAACGAGCGTATTTTTGAACTCTTACTTCGTCTGCGTGCCAACACCTATTGGCCTGCAATGCACGAATGTACACTTCCTTTCTTCCTGACCAAAGGCAATCGGGAAGCTGCCAAGAAATATGGAATCTTCATCGGTGCTTCCCATTGCGAACCGATGGCTTGCAGCGCTGCCGGCGAGTGGAAACGAAGAGGAGAAGGGGCTTATGATTATGTGAATAATGCTCCGGCTGTTTACAAATTCTGGGAAGACCGTGTAAAAGAGGTGGCAGATCAGGAAATACTCTATACGTTGGGTATGCGTGGTGTACACGATGGCAAGATGCAGGGAGCGAAGACGGTGGAAGAACAGAAGGCCGTAATAGATCGTGTGTTTGCAGATCAACGCGGGTTGATTGAAAAATATGTTGATAAGGATGTAACTAAAGTCCCGCAGGTTTTTATCCCTTATAAAGAGGTACTCGACATTTATCATGCCGGATTACAGGTGCCCGATGATGTAACATTGATGTGGTGTGACGATAACTATGGCTATATCCGCCATTTTCCTACGGCCGAAGAATGCGCACGTAAAGGAGGGAATGGAGTCTATTATCATGTTTCTTATTGGGGACGTCCGCATGACCATCTCTGGTTGAGTACGATGAGCCCGTATCTGATTTTCCAACAAATGAAGCTGGCTTACGATCGAGGCATACAGAAGATGTGGATACTGAACGTCGGAGATATCAAGCCTGCCGAGTATCAGATAGAGTTGTTTATGGATATGGCCTGGAATATAGAAGCTGTGGCCTCGGAAGGAGTGACCTCTCATCTGAAACACTGGCTGGAACGGGAATTGGGAGCTTCGTGCGCAAAGGCAGTATTACCTGTGATGCAGGAACACTATCGTCTGGCCCATATTCGTAAACCTGAATTTATGGGAAATACGAGGGAAGAGGAGAAAGATCCTGTTTATCGTGTTGTCAAAGATCTCCCATGGAGTGAAAAAGAAATCAACGGACGTTTGCAGGCTTATGATAAATTGTCGGAGACAGTGGAACGGGCAGCTTCGAAAATCCCATCCGGCAGACAAAGTGCCTATTTTGAATTGGTGAAATACCCGGTGCAAGCTGCTACACAGATGAACCGGAAATTGCTATATGCCCAATTAGCCCGCCACGGAAAAGCGGACTGGGAGAAAAGTGATCTTGCCTATGACAGCATTGTAGTATTGACAAAACAGTATAACTCACTGGAAGATGGAAAGTGGAACCGCATGATGGATTTCCAACCCCGAAAACTCCCCGTATTCAATCGCGTGGAAAGAAAAACGGCTACTTCTCCGATGATGAAAGAGCGTGTAGCTATCTATAAATGGAACGGCTTGGATGGGAAGAATATCCCGAATAGTAAGACCTTGAATGCGCGGAAAGGAACTTCTGCTATTTGTGAGGGCCTGGGATATGAAAGCAAAGCGACAGGCATTGACAAGGGAGATGCACTGATGTTCTCTTTTGACAACTGGAAAACAGACTCGGTAGAGGTTGACATCCGCTTGTTGCCTAATCATCCTGTGGGAGGAGATCAATTACGTTTCTCAATATCGTTGGACGATGCAGCGCCTGAAGTGATCTCTTATGAAACGAAAGGACGGAGTGAAGAATGGAAAGAGAACGTGCTGCGCAATCAAGCCATCCGAACGGTTCGACTTCCGGTATCCGGAAAGAAGTCCCACAAATTGGTAATCAAGGCATTGGACGAAGGAGTGATATTAGACCAGGTGATGCTTTATATGCCTTCGCCTACTGGTGAGTAACTACACGGATCACGAACCATGCATGATGCGCCACGGTTCCAATCAGCCCGTAATGCTTTGCCATGATCCGAAATCTTTCTTTGAGGGATGCTTTCTGATTCCGGGTAGTCATTCCCTCCTCCAGATAGTCGATGATTGTCAGGTGGGTATTGTGCAAAGTACGTGCTTTCTTCATGATGCGGATGCACCAGTCGAAATCTGCAGAAAAGCGATATTGCAGATTGTATGGCCCTACGAGCGTGTGGCGGGGGAAGAATGCCTGGTGGCAGACTAACATTCCCTGTTTGAAGCTTTTCCAGGTGAGCGTTTCAGGGGCGGACAATCTGCGCATCCGCAGAAAATGCCTGTCCTTGTCTACGATAGCGGTTTCTCCGTAAAGTATATCGGGCAGTTCATTGCCGTTGATGGTGTGCACCATTTGTTGCAGCGTATCATCCTCATGAAAACAGTCGCCTGCATTCAGGAAACAGAGATAATCACCGCTGGCAAGGGCGATGCCCTTATTCATGGCGTCATACAGTCCTTTGTCGGGTTCGCTGACGACGGTGTGTATGCGTGACCGGTAGCGGTTGATAATAGAGAGGGTTCCATCCTTGGAAGCTCCATCCACGATAATGTATTCTATATGATGATAGGTTTGTGAGATTACACTTTGAATCGTGTCTTCCAATACCTTTTCAGCATTGTATGTCACCGTAATGATAGAGAACTTGGGAGTAGGATGGACACTATGCATATTTCCCCGTTATTTTATTGTAGACATCTGTATATTTCTTTGCAACGATGCTCTCCGAATAATTGCCCAGAACCTTGCGGCAGGCCTGTGCAGAGAGTTCGTTGTATTCCGGTTCCGTCAATATCCAATGTATGCCGTTGGCAAAATCTTCCGAGGATTTGTATTGTGCCACGTAGCCGTTGTGCAGATGATCGATCATTTCGGGGATACCTCCCACATTAAAACCGACACAAGGCACTCCACAGGCCATTGCTTCCATAATCATATTGGGAAGATTCTCTTCCAGAGACGGGATGGCGAAGAGGTCTACGGCATTGTAGATATTCACTACTTCATGCTCATTTTTGATATAAGGGAGCGGGTATACATGGAAAGGAAGTTGTTCCTGTAACTGCTGCGACTGGTTGCCGAATACGACTACACCCAGTGAGTCTTTCCATTCCGGATGCTTTTCTGCCAACAGTTTGCATGCCCCAATCAGATAGTCGACCCCTTTTCGTTTATCGGTGATCTTTAATGAGCCGAACAAAACTAGTTTCTTACCTTCCGGCAACATGAATTTGGCACGCGCTTCCTTCTTGTTCATGGGTTTGAACAAGTTGGTATTAATAGCGTTCGGAATATTGGTCACGCTTTTCCCTTCAAATAATGCACTGGTCTGGGCTTGTTCCTTCAGCCAATGGCTGCACGTGACGAAATGAATGGGAGCGTAGCTGTATAACTTTTGTTTTTTGCGGAACGTGCGATAGGATAAATCCTTTCGTCCCCCGCCTTTGTAGATGTACGGACAGTCGTGACATTCCTGCTGATAGTTGTTGCACTCCCGTGCGTAATGGCAGATGCCGGTGCATGGCCACATATCGTGCATGGTCCAGACTACGGGTTTGCCGGAGGTCAGTATCTTTCGTATATCGTTCAGTGAGAGCATTCCCTGGTTGATCCAATGCAGATGGATCACGTCGGCCTGGCGGAATTCCGGGAGTGAGGTGATGTCTGTACCTGTGTTGGCGATGTCTACGTCAAACAAATGGTAACGCCGGAAACGGTTGGCACTCCAGATCACAATCCGTTCCCACATGAACTTCCACACTTGCAACCAGTTACTTTTTAAGCGGACAACACTGATTTGGTCGGTCTGTTTGTCACGTACCAGCATTTTGGCTTTGATGCCGTTGTTTTTCAGTGACTCCATCAACCGGCTTGCTGCGATGGCTGCTCCTCCTATTCGTTCAGATGTATTTATAATCAGGACTCTCATGGGCAAAAGTTTATGCAAATGTACGGTTTTTAGAGGAAAAGTTTGATATTTCCTGCAAGCTTTCTGCTATTTCACGTGAAAAGATTTCGAGATTGAAACGTTCTTCCGCCAGTTTGCGGGCATTCTCTCCCATGCGCCGTGCCTCTTCGGGGTGGTCGGCGATGTAGCGGATAGCGTCTGTCCAACCCTGCACATCACCGTATTCTACGGTAATGCCGATTCCTTCCTTGTCGATGTCAATTTCGAAATTGGGGTTACGCGAACAAATGACGGGAATGCCGAGAGCAAATGCTTCTACGAGTGTGGTGAGCCCTACGGTATAGGGAAAATCCAGACAACAGATGACAATACAGCTTTTCCGCGCCACCAGTTTGGCAAGCTCGTAGGGGATTACTCCGTCGGTGTAATGTACATGGATAGAGTCGGGCAGGGTGAAATCGTCAATGATGTTTTTATAATTGATGTTACCGCATGAGACGGCAATGTACAAATCCAGTTTCTCGTTCGTTGCGGCAAATGCCTGGAGCAAGGTGTCTACGTCCCGGTTTTCTTTACCGGTGGAGATAAATCCTTCGGGCTTCCGGTCGGGCATTTCTGCAAGCAGGTGGTCGTAGAAAGGAAGATCCGGTCCCCAATGGATGAGTTTCAGTTTGTGGGACGGTGCTTTCCGGGTTTTCTGCGAGTCCTGAATCAGTTTCCGACTGAACAGGAACATTTGGTCTATACCTTTGTAGAAAAGGCGGGAGATTTGTTCGCGCCACGGTTTGGGATTGGTCACGACTGCCGTATGATGCCAGATCACGATGGGTTTGCGATACAGTCCCAGGGCACGGAGGAAGATGACGGGCTCTATACCCCGGAAAGAGGTGGCGTAGAGGACGTCGTATTTCTCCTTGCAGAAGAGAATCTCTTTGGTGGCGTAAAGCATGAGTTTCAGACGGCCGGAGAAATATTTGCATTTGTGCATCACGGAGTGTATTCCGTAATTCTCCAGTAAAGGAAGTCCGTATAAAATGTGTCCGGGGAATTTATATTCTTTCCATTCCTCGTAGCTTTCCCGTGTGAGGCGGGTATGGTAAAAATAAATAGTAAGCAACTTATTTAGTGGTGCTTGTTTCTTTTCAGCCATTTGTTGATTCGGTTTTTGACAGCTTTCGTAATGATGGAGAAATTGCCGTATTTCAGGTTGAGGAACAGTTCTTCGAACGAACGTCCGATCTTGATCCACGGATGATCCCAGCCCATGATGCGGTAAACGCTCTCTTTATAGGCAACGTTTTCGATGACGTAGCGGGGATGTTTCAGTGGAAAATCCACCTCATAGCGCTTCATCGTGAAGATGCGGCGGTAACCTTTGGGCAGGGTATGAATCGAGCCGGCGAAATGGGTGGAATCTGCCGTTGCTCCCAAGTTATTAATCATGTTGCGGGTAGGCACGATGCTTAGCCCGGAGTTGAACAGTATGGAGGCGTGGAAGATCGTTTCATAAAAGGCTTTCTGCTGTTCCCGGTGACGCTGGCACATGTAGATAAAGTCGCTCCGGAATTTGCGTTCCTTGATAAGCTGTTCCAGTTGTTGCATATTGAAGGAGTCGTCCAGGAAGTTGTAGAACTCATCCCATTGGTCGACTACCCGTTTCCAGCTTGCCCATCCCCAGATAGAGAAGGTGGTGGTAAAGAAATAGTCGTAGGGCATATCTTGGGTGATTTCTTCGGGGTTAAATCCGGCAATCATGCTGATGCGGGTGTCATGTTCGTATTTATCCAGCATCTCCTTGCAGAATTGGAAAAAGGAGACGGCGGGCACATCGTCGTCTTCCAATACGATGCACTTGTCGACTTTCGAAAAGGCCCATTTCTGCGAAATGTACTCCGAAGGGTCGCAGCCGAAATTCTTTTCCTGATAAAGCCGTTCTACTTCACATTCCCAGTCTATCTGTGATACGATTTCACGGCAGGCTTTTATTCCGGGCAGGTCACGTTCGTTTCGTGCTCCGTCCTGATAGAGGAAGAGGCGGGACGGACGCGCTTTCTTCACTTGCTCGAACACTTGCGACAACTGTTGCGGGCGGTTGAAGAACAGGATAAGTACCGGGACGTCTACTAAAGCGGATTTCATATTCATAGTTCTTGTTTTGGGGTTGTACTGAATGACAGGGCGGCAGGATAGTGGTTGTTCACTTTTTCCTGCTCTTCTTCTGTAAATCGATGCAGGGTTGGATAGTTGTAACGCAAAAATCCTTCCAGGTCGTCGGGGGCGGTCACTGTGAGAGGGCCGAATTTCACGGGTTGCAGGTGGCGGATGCTTTCTACGGTTACGTGGTCGGCAGTGGCCATTACGTTGTTATAGTAACGAGTGTTTCGTGAGTTGAAACAGCTTTGAACTGACACCAGCATGCGGTAGATTGCTTTTTTAGAGAAAAGCAGGTCGACTACCCTGTTCAGGAAACAGGAGAAGGCTCCCCGGTTCGTGGGGTCCTCTATTTCACATGTACCGAAGTGTTTCCACATCCATATCTCTTTTCCCATCAGGCAGCATTTGAGGAAGCCGAGTGCTTCGGATTGTATTCTTCGCAGCAGCTTGTTGTCGGGAATCTTGTCGAATGGGAATATATCGACAAAAATGCCCGGATGCATCGGGACATTCTTGAACATTTCTTCTACAAAAAGGGTGTCGTTTTTCTTGACTTTGGCAAAATAATACGGGGTATGAGGGTCTGTCTCTATCCATGAAAGGAAGTAGGAAGGACCCAGTTCCCCGGGAGCTACTTTCAGAAATTTGTTGTAGTTCTCCCGCGTCATGCCTATGTCAATATCATCATCCCAGGGGAGAATCGCCTGGTCGTAGAGTGCACCGATTGCCGTGCCGCCAATCACAAAATAGGGAATGTTGTGCTTCTGACACACCCGGATGGTTTCTCCCAATATGTCGTAGAGTTCGGCATGTAATAAATCAAGCTCTTCGGCTGTATATTTCTTGTTCATCGGAAATGGTTAATGCACGTTGTGCTACAAAAGTAGTAATTATATTGCTAAGTTACTATAACTTTAAGTTTCCTTGCATAAATTCGGTGGCCACTTGTCCGCGTCCCGGTATGGGAAGGACGGATGCTTGCGGAAAGTCCTTGAGCAGACAGTCTGCCGGATTAATGTCCGGATAGAATTTCTTCAATAGGAACAGGCTGGGACCGGTGGTGATGCTTCCTATAAAGACGGAGGCATTCATCAATATCTGTATCGAGGAAAGGAAACGTGTCATTTGTCTCTGTTTCAGCTCTTTGGTGGTCTGCGTGAAAGCGCTGTTGACGTATCCTTTTTCGTCGGGGCTGCAAAGGGTGTACCAGTGTATGTCCGGGGCAAGGGTTTGCAATTGCTCGAAGAGGCGGTAGTCGTCGGTCAATACAAAGACGTCGCGGATGGCTGTTTTTTCTTTGATGAGGCGTATGTAATGTTCCGGTGGAAGCAGGTTGGTTTCGGTGATCTTGTCTCCTCCGCGTATTTGGCATCCTGCGTATTGAGGCGGAAGTTGCAGGCTGGCGGCAAATTGGAGACATTCCTGTGCGGTGGTGTCGTTGAGTTTCCAGGTGATTTCCGTCAGCTTTTGGAAGGTGTGGAGGTAGTCACCGTCTATTCCCAGTTCGGGGATATGGAAATGCTGGTTGGGGTTGAACGTCACTTGAAAGTTGAGTCGGACCGGTTTGCCATACGTGAAGAAAGCAAGGGCTTTTCCGATGATGTTCTTACAGGTTACTTTCAGTTTCCATTTCAGTAACTTCGTCTTAGGCAGCTTTTTGTCTTTCATCAATGCCTGCCAGGAGGGGAGGCGATGGGTGTTATAAGTGTGATGAAACGGTTCGTGCACTTGCTCGCAGAAGGGGGCGAAACAATCTTCCCAACCTTTTTCCCATCCGAAGTTGGCGTCGTCGGAGTAGAGCTTGAACTGTATTTTGTGTTGCAGGCAATAGAGCATTGCATGGAGCATATAGGTATATTCGGTAAAGAATCCGGCGTCTATACCTATGTGATAGATCATCGTCTTTTTGAAAGAACGATTTAGAAGGTGGTATTTGGTGGCAAGATCATTGGGGTTCATGTGTCTTCTTTTTGATGAAATACTGGATGCTTTCTTTAAAGGTGACCGAACGGCTGCCCCACATGGCGGCTACGTAGAGTGCTGCTGCGAGCACTATCTTGCTTGCCAAGCGGAGATAAATATTCTCGATGGAACGGGTGGAATAATAGGTGATTGCCATTACCGTAGCTGCAATGACAGCATAAGGAAGAATGTCTATCAGTGCATGGCGCAGCTTTAGTCCGATTTCCTGCCATACGAAGTAGTGCCACGTCAGTAGCCACAGTATATTGGTGGATACATAGACGGCGAGCATGGCATAGATACCGTGTGAGTGGACTAACAGAACGCCTGACAGTAGAATTATGCCGAGCGCTATGGTGTTCCACATATAGATGCGGGATTTCCCTTTGCTGATGATGAGCTGCTGATAGAGGTATGCGATGGGAGCAAAGGCTCCGCTGATACACAGTATTTGCATGATTAATATGCTGGAATACCACTTGTCGGTGATGGTGATGATAATCAGCTCTTCCGATACGATTCCCAATCCCAACATGGCGGGAAACGAGACAAAAGCGGTGAAACGCAGCATTTTGCGAAATACCCGTTTTTGCCGTTCAAGGTCGTCGGACACTTTGGTGAGTACCGGTTGCGCTACTCCGTTTATCATGCCGGAGATGAAGAGTTGTCCCATGCCGCACCATTTATTGGCTTGGTTGTAATATCCTACTTCTTTTTCGCTGTAGAATTTACCCAGTATCACGGAAAACAGATTGTTATTGATGTGATTGAATACATTGGTAACCAGTAGTTTCCCACTGAATCCGAACATTTCCTTAATCGGGGTGAAGTTGAACTGCAAGCTCGGTCGCCAACGGGTGAAATGCCAGTAACAGGCTGTGTTGATGGTTACGTAAACGATGCTTTGCGTAGCAATTCCCCAATAAGAGAAACCAAAGTAGGCAAGAGTGACTCCGGTGATTCCGGACACGGTGAGTCCGATAACCGAAGACAATGCCCGCTGTTTGACCATCAGATTACGCAGGAGATAGGCACTGTGGGATATTCCCAGACTGGCAATGAAGAAGCCGATAAAAGAATAACGTGCCAGTGGTGTCAGTTCGGGAGTATAGTAAAAGTCAGCGATAAGCGGTGCACAGAGGAATAACAGCAGGTACAGCGACAGACTGATGGCCGCGTTGAACCAGAATACGGCATTGTAATCATTGTGCGTCACTTCTTTCTTATTAACAAGGGCAGCTGTGAAACCACTTTCCTGTATCGAACTGGCAATGAGGGAGAAGATGGCCAACATTCCCACCATTCCATAATCTGACGGAGTGAGCAACCGCGCGAGGAATATTCCGAAAAGCAGATTTAACAACTGCTGTATGCCGTTGCTGAATCCTCCCCAAAATAGTCCTTTGGCCGTCTTTTCTTTTAGTGACTGATTCTCGCTCATGTTATTTGCAAAGAATACATGAAAAGGCTATGCGTGATGATAGCTTTTCATGTATTCCCTATTCTAGTTTTATTATTTTACTTCGCTGCCCGGCTTCACTTCACGTCCCGGCATGATAACTGCCAGACTGCCGTCGTTGTTTTCGGCACTAAGAATCATGCCTTCGCTGACGATTCCTTTCAGTTTGCGCGGAGCGAGATTAGCGATGAAGCAAACTTGTTTGCCTACCAGCTCTTCCGGTTGATAATGCTTGGCAATACCTGATACGATGGTACGTGTCTCCAGTCCGTCATCGATTTTGAATTGCAGCAATTTATCCGCTTTCGGTACTTTCTGACATTCAAGAATGGTACCTACACGGATATCCAGTTTCGTGAAGTCGTCGAATTCGATGTTCGGGCGGATAGGATTAGCTTTGTAGTTGGCTTCTTCATTTGCCTTCTTTGTATCGAGCAGCTTTTGTACCTGTGCTTCGATAGTAGCGTCTTCGATCTTCTCGAACAATAACTCCGGTTTGTTTAACTGATGGCCTACAGGAAGCAGGTTATCTTTTCCCAGTTCAGACCATTCGAAAGTATCCATGTTCAGCATTTTGCGGAGTTTTTCCGAGCTGAACGGCAAGAATGGGTCGAAGGCGATGGCAAGGTTGGCAACCAGTTGCAGGGAAATGTTGAGGATGGTTCCTACACGTTCCATATCTGTCTTAGCCAGTTTCCACGGTTCGGTGTCGGCCAGGTATTTGTTTCCGATACGTGCCAGATTCATGGCCTCTTTCTGTGCATCGCGGAATTTGAATACGTCGAGCAGTTTTTCTACTTCTGCTTTCACGTCTGCGAATTCTTTCAGCGTTTCCTTGTCGTAGTCGGTTAAGCTGCCCTGTGCGGGTACGCGACCGTCGAAGTATTTTTGAGTCAGCACCATTGCACGGTTTACGAAGTTGCCGTATACGGCTACCAGTTCGTTGTTATTGCGTGCTTGGAAGTCTTTCCAAGTGAAGTCGTTGTCTTTTGTTTCCGGTGCGTTGGCGGTCAGTACGTAGCGGAGTACGTCCTGTTTGCCG
>OGEW01000470.1_pt1 | contig 13955 bp, 8 predicted proteins | sample 1570781 | NCBI WGS metagenome assembly OGEW01 (sample SAMEA2582047, study PRJEB24529) | metagenome | biome: Human gut stool | place: China | collected 2011 | reverse complement strand
TGAAATTACATTCTAAATTTTAGTTTAAAAATTGAAGCAAATGAGCCGAGCAAATCTCGCTGTGTCTGAGTGAAACGAGTTTAGCGAATTTGCAGCGAATGTCAATTTTTAAACGTTAAGAAATTTAGCTAGTAATAAACTATTTTTTACTTCATTTATAAGTTTACAATACCCTACTTAACAAGTAGAATAGTAGATTTTAAACTTATTAATGAAATGAGAGAGGTTTATATATGGAAAATAATGAAAATATCAAAGCGAGTTTTAAAGGATTAGTACCATTTATAGTATTTATTTTGCTTTACTTAGGAACAGGTATTTTTTTAAACATCAAAGGAGTAGAATTAGCTTTTTATCAACTACCTGGTCCTGTGGCAGCTTTTGCTGGAATAATTGTTGCATTTATAATATGTAAAGGAACTATACAAGAAAAATTTAACACTTTTCTTGAAGGTTGTGGACATCCAGATATAATCACAATGTGTATTATTTATCTTTTGGCAGGAGCTTTTGCAGTAGTTTCAAAAGCTATGGGTGGAGTTGATTCAACAGTTAATCTTGGAATAACTTATATTCCTCCACATTATATAGCAGTTGGATTATTTATAATAGGAGCTTTTATATCAACAGCAACTGGGACATCAGTTGGTTCAATAGTTGCACTTGGACCAATAGCAGTTGGACTTGGAGAAAAAAGTGGAGTTCCTATGGCTTTGATTTTAGCAGCTGTAATGGGTGGAGCAATGTTTGGAGATAACCTATCAGTAATTTCTGACACTACAATAGCAGCAACTAAAACACAAGGTGTTGAAATGAAAGATAAATTTAGAATAAACTTATATATAGCTCTACCAGCAGCTATACTTACAATAATTTTGTTATTCTTCTTTGCTAGACCTGATGTTGTTCCAGAAGCTATGAATTATGATTACAATTTAGTAAAAGTTTTTCCTTACATTTTTGTACTTGTAATGGCACTTGCTGGTGTAAATGTTTTTGTTGTTTTAACGTCAGGAATTTTACTTTCAGGAATAATTGGATTTATCTATGGAGATTTCACTTTATTAGGTTATGGAAAAGAAATCTATAATGGTTTTACAAATATGACAGAAATTTTTATACTTTCACTTTTAACTGGTGGAATGGCTCAAATGGTAACAAGACAAGGTGGAATACAATGGGTTATAGATACTGTACAAAAATTTATAGTTGGTAAAAAAAGTGCAAAAGTTGGTGTGGGACTTTTAGTTTCATTGGCTGATATAGCTGTTGCAAATAATACTGTTGCCATTATAATAACTGGTGGAATTTCTAAAAAGATTTCTGAAAAGAATAATGTAGATTTAAGAGAAAGTGCAGCTATTCTTGATATTTTCTCTTGTATATTTCAAGGATTAATACCTTATGGTGCTCAAATGTTAATACTTTTAGGATTTGCAGGAGATAAAGTTGCCCCTACACAATTAATACCTTTGTTATGGTATCAATTATTGTTAGGAGTTTTCACATTAATTTACATATTTGTTCCTCAAATAAGTAAAAAAGCATTAAGTATATTAGATAAAAATGTAGAAAAAAAATAAACTTTGTATTATAATACAATTATAAAAAAGAAATTAAAACTATATATGTAGAATTGAGGAGGATTACAAAATGAAAAAAGTTATGCAAACAATGGACGGAAACCAAGCTGCAGCTTATGCTTCTTATGCTTTTACGGAAGTTGCAGGTATTTATCCAATTACACCGTCTTCTCCTATGGCTGAATATGTTGATGAATGGGCTGCTAAGGGAATGAAAAATATTTTTGATGTTCCTGTTAAATTAGTTGAAATGCAATCAGAAGGTGGAGCTGCTGGAACTGTCCACGGTTCATTGGAAGCTGGAGCTCTAACTACTACTTATACAGCTTCTCAAGGATTACTTTTAAAAGTTCCTAATATGTATAAAATTGCTGGTGAGTTACTTCCTGGTGTTATTCATGTGTCTGCTCGTTCTTTATCAGTTCAAGCTCTTTCAATTTTTGGTGATCACCAAGATGTGTATGCTACTAGACAAACTGGTTTCACTATGATGGCTAGTGGTTCTGTTCAAGAAGTTATGGATATGGGAACTATTGCTCATTTAACAGCAATTAAATCAAGAGTGCCTGTCCTTCATTTCTTTGATGGATTTAGAACTTCACATGAAATCCAAAAAATTGAGCTTATGGACTATGATGTTTGTAAAAAACTAGTTGACTATGATGAAATTCAAAAATTTAGAGATAGAGCATTAAATCCTGAACATCCTGTTACAAGAGGAACTGCTCAAAATGATGATATATACTTCCAAACAAGAGAAGTTCAAAACAAATTTTATGATGCTGTGCCAGATATAGCTGCTCACTATATGGAAGAAATTTCAAAAGAAACTGGTAGAGAGTATAAACCTTTTAAATATAGAGGTGCTGCTGATGCTGATAGAGTTATAGTTGCTATGGCATCTGTTTGCCAAACTGCAGAGGAAACTGTTGATTATTTAGTTGCAAAAGGTGAAAAAGTTGGGCTTATAACTGTTCATCTATACAGACCTTTCTCAGAAAAATACTTCTTTAATGTTTTACCTAAAACTGTTAAAAAGATAGCAGTTTTAGAAAGATCTAAGGAACAAGGAGCTCCAGGAGAACCTTTACTTTTAGATGTGAAATCAATATTCTATGATAAAGAAAATGCTCCTATAATAGTTGGAGGTAGATATGGACTATCTTCTAAGGATACAACTCCTGCTCAAATAAAAGCGGTATTTGATAACTTAGCTCAAGATAAACCTAAAACAAACTTTACAATAGGTATTATAGATGATGTTACTTTTACATCTCTTGAAATAGGAGAAAGGCTAAATGTGGCTGACCCATCTACTAAGGCTTGTTTATTCTTTGGACTTGGGGCAGATGGAACAGTTGGAGCAAATAAAAACTCAATAAAAATAATTGGAGATAAAACTGATTTATATGCCCAAGGATATTTTGCCTATGACTCTAAAAAATCTGGTGGAGTTACAAGATCACATTTAAGATTTGGTAAAAAACCTATTAGATCAACTTATTTAGTATCAAGACCAACATTTGTTGCTTGCTCAGTTCCAGCATATTTACATCAATATGATATGACATCTGGAATTAAAGAAGGTGGAAAGTTCTTATTAAACTGTGTATGGACAAAAGAAGAAGCAATAAAAAATATACCAAATAATGTAAAAAGAGACTTAGCTAAAAATAAGGCAAGATTATTTATTATAAATGCTACCGCTCTTGCACAAGAAATTGGTCTAGGACAAAGAACAAATACAATAATGCAAGCAGCTTTCTTTAAATTAGCTGAAATTATTCCTTTTGAAGAAGCACAACAATATATGAAAGATTATGCTAAAAAATCTTATGCTAAAAAAGGTGATGAAATAGTTCAACTTAACTATACTGCAATAGATAGAGGAGCAAATGATATTATTGAAATAGAAGTTGATCCAGCTTGGGCAAATCTTGAAGTAACACCTTTAAATGAACCAAAAGAATCAACAACTTGTGGATATTGCCAACCAGATACAGAATTTGTTAAGAAAATAGTAAGACCAGTAAATGCAATAAAAGGATATGATTTACCAGTATCAGCTTTCTTAGGATATGAAGACGGTACTTTTGAAAATGGTACTTCTGCTTTTGAAAAAAGAGGAGTTGCAGTAGATGTTCCTATTTGGAATGTTGATAAATGTATACAATGTAACCAATGTTCTTATGTATGTCCACATGCTGCAATAAGACCATTCTTAATAAATGAAAAAGAATTAAAAGCTGCTCCTATGCCTTTTGCTACAAAGAAAGCAGCAGGAAAAGGACTAGATGGATTAGTATATAGAATACAAGTATCAGCTCTTGATTGTGTTGGTTGTGGATCTTGTGCTAATGTATGTCCTGCAAACGCTCTTGATATGAGACCAATAGCTGAATCATTAGAAGCACATGAAGATATAAACACAAATTATCTATATAATAATGTAGAATATAGAAGTGATTTGATGCCACTTGATACAGTAAAGGGTTCTCAATTCTCTCAACCATTATTTGAATTCCATGGAGCATGTCCAGGTTGTGGAGAAACACCTTATATTAAATTGATAACTCAATTATATGGAGATAGAATGATGGTTGCAAATGCAACTGGATGTTCTTCAATTTATTCAGGTTCTGCTCCTGCAACTCCATATACAACTAATAAAAATGGTGAAGGACCATCTTGGGGATCTTCATTATTTGAAGACAATGCAGAATATGGATTTGGTATGCATGTGGGAGTTGAAGCATTAAGATCTAGAATTCAACATGCTATGGAAGAAAATATGGATAAAGTTGATGAAGATATAGCTACTTTATTCAAAGATTGGATAGCAAATAGACAATATTCTGTAAGAACAAGAGAAATTAGAGATATACTTGTTCCAAAATTAGAAGCATTAAATACAGATTTTGCAAAAGAAATTTTGGATTTAAAACAATATCTAGTTAAAAAATCTCAATGGATAGTTGGTGGAGATGGTTGGGCTTATGATATTGGTTATGGTGGACTTGACCATGTGCTTGCATCTAATGAAGATATAAATGTATTAGTAATGGATACAGAAGTTTATTCAAATACTGGTGGACAAGCATCAAAAGCTACACCTACTGGAGCAGTTGCAAAATTTGCAGCAGCTGGAAAACCAGTTAAGAAAAAAGATTTAGCTGCAATAGCAATGTCTTATGGACATATCTATGTAGCACAAGTTTCTATGGGAGCTAATCAACAACAATTTATTAAGGCTGTTAAGGAAGCAGAAGCTCACCAAGGACCATCAATAATTATTGCATACTCACCTTGTATCAACCATGGTATCAAGAAAGGTATGTCAAAATCTCAAACTGAAATGAAGCTTGCTACTGAATGTGGATATTGGCCAATATTTAGATATAATCCATCATTAGAAAAAATAGGTAAGAATCCTTTACAAATAGATTCTAAAGAACCTAAATGGGAAAAATATGAAGAATATCTAACTGGTGAAGTAAGATACCAAACATTAGCAAAATCAAATCCAGAAGAAGCTAAAATTTTATTTGAAAAAAATAAAAAAGATGCTCAAAAGAGATGGAGACAATATAAGAGAATGGCAGCATTAGATTACAGTGAAGAAAAAGAAACTGAATAAAATTTGAATAATTTTTAAAAACGAGAGTTGTTATGAAATTAATTCATAACAACTCTTTTTGTTTTTAATAAATAATCTAAAAAGAATATAATCAGTATATATAATATATATTATTTTAAATTTGAGTAAAAAATATCCTAAAATAGATTAAAATTTTATCGTTTTTTAAATAAAAAAGTTTGCTTTTTAATTAAAACTAGATTATTATGTATTTAAGATAGAATATAAAAAGTTAGCTCATAAAGTTTAAAAAATTAACGATTTCTATTAATGGAGGTAGGTTTTTATGAAAATGTATGGACTTGAAAAATTAGGAATTACAAATGCATTGGCAGTACATTATAATCTTAGCCCTGCACAACTTGTAGAAAAGGCTTTAGAAAATAATGAAGGAATATTAAATGATACAGGTGCATTGGTTATAACAACAGGAAAATACACTGGACGTGCACCAGATGATAAATTTTTTGTTGATACTCCAAGTGTTCATGATTCTATTGATTGGAGTAGAAATAAACCTATTGAAGAAGAAAAATTTGATATGATTTTTGGGAAATTAATTGCGTATTTACAAAATCGTGAAATTTTTGTTTTTGATGGAAGGGCAGGTGCTGACTTAGAATACACAAGAAGATTTCGTTTTATAAATGAATTAGCTAGTCAAAATTTATTTATTCATCAATTATTAATTAGAACAGAAGAAGAATATTCTGAAAATAATAAAATAGATTTTACAGTTATTTCTGCACCTAATTTTCATTGTGTTCCTGAGATAGACGGGGTTAATTCAGAAGCAGCAATAATTATTAATTTTGAAAAAAAGATAGCTATTATTTGTGCTACAAAATATTCTGGTGAAATGAAAAAAAGTGTTTTTTCTATAATGAACTATATTATGCCTCATGAAAATATTTTGCCTATGCACTGTTCAGCAAACATGGATCCAATAACTCATGAAACTGCAATCTTTTTTGGATTATCAGGAACTGGTAAAACAACTCTATCAGCTGATCCTAATCGTAAATTAATAGGTGATGATGAACATGGTTGGTGTGATAAGGGAATTTTTAACTTTGAAGGTGGATGTTATGCAAAATGTATAAATCTAAAAGAAGAAAGTGAACCTGAAATTTATCATGCTATTAAATTTGGAAGTGTAGTAGAAAATGTTGTTGTAGATCCTAAAACAAGAAAAATTAATTATGAAGATGCAAGTATAACTCCAAATACAAGAGTAGGATATCCTATACATTATATCCCTAATGCAGAATTAGCAGGAGTTGGTGGAATACCAAAAGTAGTTATATTTTTAACAGCAGATTCCTTTGGAGTATTACCTCCAATTTCAAGATTGAGTCAAGAAGCTGCAATGTACCATTTTGTAACTGGATTTACTGCAAAATTAGCAGGTACAGAATTAGGAGTAAAAGAACCAGTACCAACATTTTCAACTTGTTTTGGGGAACCATTTATGCCTATGGACCCAAGTGTGTATGCTAAAATGCTTGGAGAAAGATTAGAAAAACATAATACAAAAGTATATTTAATTAATACAGGTTGGTCTGGTGGAGCTTATGGAACAGGTAAAAGAATAAATTTAAAATATACTCGTGCTATGATAACAGCAGTATTAGGTGGATATTTTGATAATGCTGAATATAAACATGATGAAATATTTAATTTAGATATTCCTCAATCTTGTCCAGGTGTTCCTAGTGAAATTATGAATCCAATAGATACTTGGGCAGATAGAGACAAATATATTGTAGCTGCTAAAAAATTAGCTAACTTATTCTATAATAACTTTAAAGAAAAATATCCAAATATGCCTAAAAATATTACTAATGCTGGTCCTAAATACAATGATTAATTAAAAGGGGATTGTTGCAAACTTGTGAATGTATAAAAAATAGTTCATTACTAGCTAAATTTCTTAATATTTAAAATGTAATTTCACCTATTTTTTACTTACATTCCAATAGATTAATTTGCAACAGCCCCTTCTTTTTATTGATTATAGTATAAATTTTCAGTTGGAAAAACTTGATCTGATGTAACATCTATTCCTAATTTTCTTAAAGATTGCTCATCATTTCTACCTAAAATATGTGTTGAATGAGCTTGTACTCCTTCTAATTGTGAAAGTTTAGATAGTGCAACTTCTGCCATAGAATTAGTTGCTGCTGTGATACTTAAAGCTATCAATATTTCTTCACAATCAAGTGGAATATGTTTATTTTTTAAAGTTTTTTCTTTTAGTTTAATAATAGGTTCTAAAATTGTTGGTGAAATTAGAAGTAACTCATCATCAAAATTAGATAAATACTTTAAAGAATTTAATATAGCTGCTGAGGGAGCATCCATTAAAGAAGATTTTTTACCTGTAATTATTTTCCCATCAGGCATTTCAAAAGCAATAGCAGAAAGAGTTTTTTGCTTATCATTTTTATCACTTTTTTCTTCATTTAAAAGTTCTAATCTTTTTCTAGCAAAAGTTACAACTTTTCTATCTTCTTCTTTTAATCCTAGACTATGCATTATAAATTCTGCTCTTTTAAATGTTTCTAAGTCAGTATTTCCCTTTTTATAATCACAACCAGTTTTAAAATATCTTCTTATTATTTCTTGTTCAGATGCCTTTTTAACTACTTCATCATCAGTTATACCAAATCCCACTCTATTGACTCCCATATCAGTAGGAGATTGATAAATTGATTTTTTTCCTGTTATTTTTTCAATAATTCTTTTTAATAGAGGAAAGGCCTCAATATCTCTATTGTAATTTACAGCAATTTCTCCATATGCTTCTAAATGAAATGGATCTATCATATTGACATCATTTAAGTCAACTGTTGCAGCTTCATAAGCTATATTTAAAGGGTGTTTTAAAGGAACATTCCAAACTGGAAAAGTTTCAAATTTAGAATATCCCACATCTTTTCCCATTTTATATTCATGGTAGAGTTGACTTAAACAAGTGGCAAGTTTCCCACTTCCTGGTCCTGGAGCAGTTACAACAACTATTGGTTTTGTAGTTTCTATATAAGCATTTTTTCCATAACCTTCATCACTTACTATTGTATCAACATCACTTGGATATCCTTTTGTGGCATAATGTTTATATACTTTTATTCCTCTTCTTTCTAGTCTTGTTATAAAAAGGTCAGTTGAAGGTCTATCTTCATATCTTGTAATGACTACACTATTAACTTTTAAATCATTTTCTCTTAAATCATCAATAAGTCTAAAAACATCCATATCATAAGTGATTCCAAAATCACCTCTGATTTTATTCCTTTCTATATCTCCTGCATAAACACAGATGATAACTTCTATTTTATCTTTAAGTTTATTTAAAACTTTAATTTTTGCATTTTCATCAAATCCTGGTAAAACTCTTTTAGCATGTAAATCTCCTAAAAGTTTCCCCCCAAATTCAATATACAGTTTATCATGGTTATTAACTCTTTCAAGTATGTATTTGGATTGTTCTTCTAAATACTTTTCATGATCAAAACCTATTTTCATTTTCACATCACTGCTCCCAAATTTTAAAAAAAATAAATAACATTCATCAATAAAAAACTAACTATCATTTTAACATATATAACAGAATTTGTGAATAATTTTTAAGATTTTACTTTATTTTTAATAACTGTATAGGTCTTATTTACTATCTCATCATAGGTTAAATTTTCAACTTTCATTTTATCTAAAAATTCAACAGTAATTTTTCCAGGTCTAGGAAATTTTTTGTTAGCTGGGAATAATTCATAAGCACCACTTATAACATAAGGTTGAACATCAACATTTAATTCCTTAGCAAGTATAGCAAAGGCCTTTTTAAATTTATCCATTTTACCATCTCTTGTTCTTGTACCTTCTGGATAGATAGCAATATTTTTATTTTCTTTTAAAAGTTTAGCAAGTATTTGCATAACTTCTGCAATATCCTTATTCATATCAACCAATACAACATTTGAAGAATCAGCCATAAATTTCATTAAAGAACTTTTAAAATGTATTACTGTTGCCAAAAAATAAGTTTTTTTCATAACTTTTAGAGGAACAGAATAATTAAATAAGAAGCCATCCAAGAAACTTTGGTGATTTGCAACAAAAATGGTAGGTTTATCTTTTTCAATTTTTTCTTTACCTTTTACCTTAACTCTAAAAAATGTTTTAAAAACAATAAAGGATAAGAATTTAAAAAATACTGCAATAAAATTTGAACTTGGTAGTTTTGCACTTGTATCTTTATTTAAAATTTCTTTCCAGTCAAGATTTCCTATTCTTTCTTGATTTCTATTATCTTTTATATAGTTAGCAAGCTCTAAAAGAGTAGGATATTTAGAAATTAAATTTTCTTCTTTAATACCATAATTCAAATCTAAGAAATATTGAAATTCAACCATATCTAGTGAGTCCATACCTAAATCAATTTCAATATGTGAGTCAAAATAGACATCTTTCCCTTTAATATCAATAAGATATTTTTTAATTTTATTATATTCTTCAAAATCAGGCTCAGGCTTTCTTTCTTGCTTTTCAATTTTTCCATCTAACATATCTGCTATCATAAATCTTCTAATTTTACCAATCTTTGTTTTAGGAAAATCTTCATTTATAATTTTAACATCTAATATTTTTTTATAATCAGGGGCTTTTTGATTATATTTATCAACTACTTCCCATTTTAAATTTTCATAAATATTGTCAATTTTTTCATCTTTTACTTTTTCTAAGTCTGGATGTATAACTGCTGTTAAAATAGAATTATATTCTGTAATAACTATCTCAGATATTAAATTTGTCATAGACGAAATTTTTGTTTCAATTTCAATAGGATTTATATTTTTCCCATTAGATAAAACTATCATTTCCTTTTTTCTACCTGTTATATACAGATAGTCATTTACTAACTTTCCTAAATCTCCAGTGTGTAACCAGCCATCTTTATCTATTATTTCAGCAGTTGCCTCAGGATTTTTATAGTAACCTTTCATTACATTTCTACCCTTGACAAGTATTTCATTATCATCAGCAATTTTGACTTCCACATCTTTAATAACTTTTCCTGCCGAATCAAAAACTATATTATTTTTAGGAGTGTATGAAATTATTGGTGAAGTTTCGGTCATTCCATATCCTTCACAGATTTTTATCCCAAGAGTATAAAAATCTTTTGTAATTTCTGGATTTAATTTAGATCCTCCTGATACAAAAAATTTAATATGTCCTCCAAAGCCTTCACTTACTTTTTTAAATATCAATTTACTAAAACTTAAAGAATTTACCATTTTAGCAAGTTTAAAAATAAACCTTGTTATTCTTTTTGAATTTATTGTATCCATAATCTTTTTATGCATTACTTCCCAAAGTTTAGGAACACCTATCATCATAGTAACCTTATATTTTTTCATTGCATCTATAAGTGCAGCAGAAGAAATATCTTCAAGAAATACTATTGTAGCAGAATATAATAAAGGCATAATACCTGTTCCTAAAAGAGGTAATATATGATGCATTGGCAACAATGCAAGAAATACATCAGTTTCTTCATACATTTGATATACATCAAGTGAGCCAACATTTGCCCAAATATTGTCAAATGTCAACATAACTCCCTTAGGTTTTCCAGTTGTTCCAGAAGTATATAGAATTAAGGCTATATCTTCTTTTTCTGGTGAATTAATCACTAAATTTTCTGATAAATTTTCATCAATTTTTATTTCATTTAAATTTATCTCATCTACAACGATAATTTCAATTTGTTTATTTAAAATATTTAAGGCTTCTTTTACTTTTTCTACTTGTATTTTAGAAGTAAATATTTTAACAACATCTGAATTATCAATATAATATGTCAATTCCTCTGCTGTACTTGAAGCATCTATACAAACACAAGTTGCTCTACTATCCCAGATAGCAAAAAAACTATATAATAATTCTGGTCTGTTTTCCATATATATCATATTGTTTGTAAATTGTTTTATTTTTGTAAATTGTTTTATTTTTTTTGTGTTTAAGATAAATTCTTTATAAGTAATAGCTTCATTTTTATAATATAAAGCTACTTTATTTTTATCAGTTACGATTTGCATTTATCTAGCTCCCCTTTCTATGATTTATAAAATAAAACTATCCTTATTATAACAGATGTTTTTTTAAAAATCTATTTTATTATATATTAAAAAATTAAAATTTTGTATTGTAATAAAATTGACAAATATTTTAAAAGATGAGAGAATAAATTAACTTAAATATCAATAGGGGGTATAAAATGAAAAAGAAACTTTTGATTTTATTGTTATTTATTTTATCTTTAACAAGTTTTGCAATACCATTAAATAATATGGACAAAGATGGTAATGTTACTTTACCAAATATAGAACTTGTTGACCAATATGGAAAAAAACATAATTTACAAGATTATAAAGGTAAAGTTGTTATGATTAATTTTTGGGTTAGCTGGTGCAGTGATTGTAAGGATGAAATGCCAAAAGTTGTTGAATTATATAAAGAATATGGAGAAAATAAAAAAGATTTGATAATTCTTGGAGTTGTAACTCCTATATCAAAAGAATATCCAAATAATAAAGATAGAATTGATAAAAAAGCATTATTAAAATATATAGCAGATAATAAATATATTTTTCCTAGTTTATTTGATGAAACAGGTAAAGTTTATAAAGAATATGAAATAGATGAATATCCTTCAACTTTTATTATTGACAGAAATGGATATTTAAAAGTTTATATAAAAGGTGCTGTTGCAAAAGAAGAATTAAAACAAAATATTGAAAGTGTTTTAAATCCAAATAAATAATTATAGAAAAAATAACCCTTAACTAAAAATTTAGTTAAAGGTTATTTTTTGTTATTAAATTGTAGGAATAATTATTTCAACACGACGATTTTTTTGTTTACCTTCTGGTGTATCATTTGAAGCTATTGGTCTAGTTTTTCCATATCCCTTTATTGTAATTTCAGCTGTTATACCTTGTGAAGTTAAAAAATTCTTAACAGCATTAGCACGATTTTCTGATAAAATTTGATTATGTTTATCACCTGCATCAGAATCTGTATGACCATCTATTTCAAATGCCTTTATATCTGCTTCTTTTAATACAATAGCAAGATTCTTAAGAACTTCTTCTGCTTCTGGACGAACATCATATTTATCAACATCAAAAAGTATACCTGAATCCAAAGTTATTAAAAGACTATTTGCTTCTATACTAGGAACAGGAGGTACCATTTTTAACTTAGGAAATTTTTCTGGTTTTTCAAGAGGTTTTGCATCCACCTCAGTAGTTTTTCCATTAAATGTTATTTTAGCTTTTCCTTTTCCATCATTTTCTATTAAAAGATTTTTAGCTTTATCATTATAAGTTCCACTACCATCACCATTATTTTCCATTGTGACGTCACCACTTGTATAAGTAGCATTTTTTTCATTTATAGTAACTGTTACATTATTCTTTTCATCTTTGTATACACCTGTTCCATCAGCACCTATTTGGAATGAAACTTTATTTTTTTCATCAAGATATTTTCCTTCTCCTTGTGCATCAACTTGGAGTGTAACACCAGTCACTTTATTAATATATTGTCCTGAACCATCTTCATTTCTTTGTATAGTTACATTTTCATCTGTATATTGTCCTGCACCTTTTCCATCAGTTTGAACAGATTTATTTTTATCAGTAAATTTTCCATCTCCATTTTGTCCAATTTGCATAGAATAATCTCCACCAACTATATTACTATTTTCAACCTTTACAGGTGTAACATTGATGCCAGGAACAGATGATATCTTTTTAGTCATATCCAAAGTAATTTTTGCATCTGGATTTTCTGTTACAGAAAGATCAGGCATTTCCGGTGCTGTGATAGGTGGTATTTCCCCTAAGGCATAACCAGGTACTAACATTTCATTTTCATTTGAAACTTCTGAAACTTCTTTTTCTGCTGTAACATGAGTGTTATTATCAGCTTTTTTTTCATAATAAGTTTTAACACCAAAAACTAAAATAATAGCAACTATTACTGACATTAAAAAATCTTTTTTCATAAAAACCTCCATTATAGTTTAAAATTTAACTTGAACTTCTTCTCTTGCCATATCATTTGCTTTAAATAATTCTGCATTATGATAGTTAAAAAATCCTGCAAATAAGCTGCCAGGGAACATTTGAATAGTTTGATTATATTCTGTTACTGTATCATTATAGAATTGTCTAGCAAATCTTATTTTATTTTCAACTTCTACAAGTTGAGCTTGTAAATTTTCAAAACTTGTATTTGCTTTTAATTCTGGATATGCTTCTGATATTGCAAAAAGTCTGCCTAAAAAACCACTTAGTTGATTATTAGCTTCCATTTTTTCTTCCGGTGTAGTTGCTGACATATACCTTGTTTTTGCATTTGCAATACCTTCAAAAGTTTCTTTTTCATGCTTTGCATAACCTTTTACTGTTTCAACTAAATTTGGTACAAGGCTAAATCTATTTTGCATTTGTACATCAATCTGACTCCAAGAATTTTTAACTCTGTTATCTAAAACTACAAACTTATTTTTATAGCCAATAGCTACCACAGCTATAATTACAATTATTCCTATTATTACTCCTAATGCTATCATTTTTTTCCTCCTAAATCTTTTTTAATGGAATTCCCATATTTATTATATTTTGTTTAAAAACTAATGACTCATAGAATTTTTAGAAGCC
>OGEW01000466.1_pt1 | contig 13975 bp, 10 predicted proteins | sample 1570781 | NCBI WGS metagenome assembly OGEW01 (sample SAMEA2582047, study PRJEB24529) | metagenome | biome: Human gut stool | place: China | collected 2011 | reverse complement strand
AAGCTGGAGCCCTCTCCTGCCTTGCTGGTCAGTGTCAGTGCCCCCCCCATTTTGCACACCAGCTGCTCACAGATTGCCAACCCCAGTCCGGTGCCACAAAAACGACGGTTGATATCTGACTCCACCTGCTCAAAAGGCGTGAACAGCAGCGCCTGCTTCTCTGCGGCGATCCCGATACCGGTGTCACTGACACTGATGGTCAGTTGCTCGCTCAGGTAGCTGACCCGAATCGTAATCCCCCCTTGTTCGGTAAACTTCACCGCATTGTTGAGCAGGTTGGAGATGACCTGACCGATACGCACCCCGTCGATGTCGGCCCAATCCGGCACATGATGCTCCCACTCCAGCACCACGTTGAGCCCCTTGTTATGAGCCAGTGCCGCGTGGCCACGAATGGCATCGCAGATCACCGTTTGCAACCGGCTGCTCTGGTAATTCAACTGCAACTGACCCGCTTCTATCTTGGAGAAATCGAGGATGTCATTGACCAGATAGAGCAGGTTATTGGTCGAGGTGACCACATTGCGCACCATAAAACGCTGGTCGTCGTTGAGCTCGCTCATTTGCAGCAATTCGAGCATGCCATGCATGCCTGAGATGGGAGTGCGCAGCTCATGGCTCATCGTTGCCAAAAAGCGGCTGCGAGCCTGCATCGCCTGCTCGGCATAGGCGCGAGCTTCGCGCAGCTCATATTCCTGTTGCTTGAGGGCAGTGATGTCCTGAATCACCCCGTTGAGGATCAGTGCCTGCTGCTCCTGTCTGACAAAGTTGCCACGCACTTGCAGATAGCGATCTCCATCAGGCCGCTCCACCCTGACCTCCAGATCGAGGGGGGCCAGGGTCTCGGCATGGTTGGCCACCTTGCTGACAAACTCCTGCAGGGCCTGTTCGGTAAAGCCAAATACCTCACCACCCGATTCAGCGTTAAATAAATCCTGGTGAGATACCCCCAGAATCTCGTTGGCCCCCTGAGAGGCATAAAGAAAGCGCCCCTTGCCCGGCCCTTGCCACAAATACTGATAGACCACCCCAGGCATGCTGTCGGTAATCTGGGTAAGGCGATTTTCAGCCTGACGGGCGCGCTCCTCCGCCTCCTTGATCCGGCTGACATCGGTCAGTACTGTCAACACCCCTAGCATATTGCCATCGGGATCGCGATAAGGGCGTTTGGCATAGATAACATGGCAGGGCGTACCATCAGCTCGCAGGTTACTGCCTGCCCCCTCCAGATCCTGTCCTGTCTGCCACACCAAACGCTCTTCTTCCAACACACTGTTTCTGAGTGTCTCGGGCATGTTTTGCAGCTCCTCACTGCTACTGCCAGCACCAAGGAAAGCATCGCGATAGGCCTGATTGCACAAGGTGATCCGCTGCTCGCTATCACGTAGCGCCACCATGGTTGGCAGTGAGTTGAGTAAGGTCTGCACAAACAGCAACTGTTCATTCAGCTTGTCCTCTGCGATTTTCCGCTGTGCAATCTGGCGACGCAAACTGCGAGCCCAGAACATCACCAGCAAACCGCTGACGAGCAAGGCGCCCCCCCCTATGGCCAACCATTTGTAAATCAGGGTGTAATCGGATTCGATATTGACCGACACATTGAGCCAGCGTCGCTCAAGACGTTGCCACTCCTCATCCGTGATGGTCAGCAGCAACTTGTCCATGATTCGGAGCAACTCGGGCTGAGCATTGTTGACAGCCATACTGATAGGTACGGAAAATTCGGGGGAGCTCAGCACCACCTGATACTTCTCGTTGAACCCCTTCATCGCCTGCTGTCCCAGATTGGTCATGGTCAACAGCACATATTCGGTTCGCCCAGTGTCGAGCAAGGTCAGTAAATCGGCATCTTTGCCCACTTCGATAATATTGGCGCCCAGCGCGTGAATGAGAGAGGCTTCGTAAGAGCCCGTCACACCACCAATCAGACGCCCTTTCAACTCGACCAGCGACTTCAGCGGGCGAGCACCGTGTCTGGCTACAACATAGCTGTCGAACTTCAGATAGGAGGAGGTAAAAGAGGCAAAGGACTGACGATCCTTGAGCGGTGTCATCAAGGGAATAAGGTCCACTTTATGCTCTTTCAGCAGTTTAAGTGACTCTTGCCAGGTATTTGTCGACACCAGCTCAAAGCGGATCCCGGAGCGCAGACTCAGTAACTTCATCAGGTCTGCCGTATAGCCATGCAATTCACCTTCGTCATCGATTTCACTGATGCCGGCAAATCCGGGGGCAACGGCGAACTTGATGACCTTGTTTCTCTGCTTCAGCCAACTAGCCTCATCAGGTTCCAGCAACAGACCAGCGTTGGCGCGCTCATCTTCCTGATGCAACCGTAGTCGTGAGTCTGCAACGGGTATCCGTTGATATGCATGCCAAAGCTTCTCGCTCAGTTCTGGCTGGAGGGAACTGGTCGCCATCGTCAGCGTGCTGCCAGAAAGCCACCCAGGAGCGACAACCCCCATTGACGCTGGCATTCTCTCCATCTTGAGGGTAACAATTGGACCCAACTCAAGATATGCATCGACAGCGCCCAGCTTGACCATATAGGTCGCCTCAGTGCGGCTCTCCAGCTCAGTTACATCAGAGATCCCCAAACGAGCCAATTCATTACAACTGCCAAAACCGCGAATACAGACCCAGCGTAACTTGCGCGCCTGCTCCAGGGTCAATCGCTGATCCGGGGTATGCATTAAAATGGAGCGGGCATATGAACCGATACTGCCGATATGGTTTATCCCCTTCAGCTCAAGAGCATTACGTTCGACTCCGATTAATGCATCGATCTGGCCGCCTTGGAGAGCAATCTGGGCATCTACGTAGGAGTTGTAGGAGATATAGCGCAGGGACACGCCCATTTCGGCTGCAATGCGCGAGGCCAACTCCTTGAGCGGACCGGCATAACGCTGGTTGGGGAGTTGATAGATGAAAGGGGGATAACCGCCACGGGGAACCCCAACCAGCACCTCCTTTTGTGCAGAAATCTCGTTACTTGTGCTCTCATCTTGCGGTTGGGGAGCCGCAACAGCCAACATGCCCGAAAACAACAGCAAAATGGGAAGAAAAAGCTGACGAAGGAGTGGCATAAGATCTTGTCCTGATGAGTAAAACAGATAGGGCTGCCACCTCTAATCTTGCAGATCCTGACGACGCAAGGCGAGAAAACAATCGCAGCTGTTACAAAGAGGGCGGAGAGGATAATACTGAGTCACCAACATGTGAACCTGGAATCAACCGCAAGATGGAAAAATGGCAGGCATGCAGCCTGCCATTTCACTAGCGAGGGGGATCTTATTCTCCCCTTCGCGATCAGGTTATTCGATTCCCGAGGCGGAAGCCGGTTTGATACTCCCGCTCGCGAACGAGGGAGATCTGACCCTGATACCCTTCCAGCCCGATATCCCTGAGCATAGCGGGTGACAGATTAACCTGTACGAGACGACGCTCGACCCGAGCAATCCGTCTCTGGACCAGGGATTCAACACTGCGCAGTAAAACCAGTTCGATAGACATGACATTCTCCAGTAGAACATGCGGTTCTCCCGGAGAAAGTGGATATCACCCTGCGGGACGAACCGCGGGTGATAAAAAGACAGGGGTTACCTGTTTACGCCACGCGGTAAAAGAGCACGAGATTTCACGCCGCACGCAGTGCCGCGAGAGAATGCAATATTGAGCATCAGATGTTGCATTTTCGTCTCCTTACCGGATAAAAGTTGAACAGGTTGCAGAAGTCTAAAAAATATCCGAATTTAAAACAAGCCTCTTGCGACTCCTTTTTAAACGTTTTTACGGCATTTTATGCTGCCCGAAAAGGAGCTTGGGGTATCAGATCCCCGAGAGCAGCCGGTACTCCCCCAGCACATAGGTATCTGTCATGCCGCTGACATAATCGAGCAGCAGCCGCACCCGGTAATACCACTCCTGCTCATGCAGGCAGGCAAAGCGTGGATCAGGGGTGGCGATCGCCAATCGATAGGCCTTGAGATGGCGGGCCGAAAGGCGGTGATAGAGGCGGCGCGCAAAGAACAGCGCCTGACTCCCCTCCCCGGCCAGCAGGCGAGCAAACTGTGGTGCTGGCAGCGCCAACAGACAGGAATAACTGGTCAGCACCCCGCGCAGCGCCGCATACCCTTCCAGTTCGAGAGCCTCTACTTCGGGTCGCATAAAGACCTGCTCGCGGGCCACCTGTTTGAGGATGTCGAGCACCCGCGCCGCCGGCGCCTGGCCGTGCAGCAGCGCTTGCGGATAGGATCCCTGCAAAATTGCCTGATGTTCGCTGACATAGCTCTGCGCCGCCAGCGCCACCAGATCCCGGGTCAGCTGCTGGCGAAAATGGGGGAAAAAGCCTCGACCACTGGCAAGCGCGTCACCCAGCAAGGTACCCATGTAGTCACTCTGGTCAGCTGCTCGCAGCGCCGCCAGCAATTCACCCTGAGTCAGGATCCGCCTATCCACCGCATCTTCCAGATCGGCGATGCAGTAGGAGATGTCGTCTGCCGCCTCCATGATGTAGACCAGCGGATGGCGACAGCCGGGGGCCAGCCCCAGACTCTGGCCGAGGGCGCGGTAGAGCGGCTGCTCGCTAAAGAAGATACCTCGTTTGCTGCTCCAGCCATGATGCTGGCCATAGCTCACCCCGGGCCGGGGCTGCTGCGGGTATTTGCAGAGCGCAGCCAGTTGTCCAAGTGTCAGGTTGAGCTCGTGCAGGCTGTGCCCCAGCCGCAGACTCTGGGCGTTGCCATCAAACAGTTGCAGGTCCTGACGCAATTCCGCCCACTGGGCCGAGGGGGGCTGCGCCAGCGCCTGCTGATAGAGGGGATCAAGCATCTCGCCGAGCCACTGGCTCATCACCTGCTCGCCAAAGTGGCCAAACGGCGGGTTGCCCACGTCATGAAGCAGGCAGGACATCTCCACCAGATTGATAAAGGCCCCTTCGCAGACCGTTCCTGCTGGCAAGGCGGCCAGAATGCGGCGGCTGATCTGGCGACCGGTCTCCTGCACCTCCAGCGAGTGGGTGAGGCGACTGCGCACCGAGGCCTTCACATCGAGCGGAAAGACCTGGGTCTTCTGCTGCAACCGGCGCACCGGCGCGGCCTGCACAATACGGGCGCGATCCTGCTCGGTCGCCTCCAGCAGCTCTTCATCCCCCCAGGGGTGGATGCGCGCAGGGGTAATCAAACGGCTATACATCTTGCAGCTCCTTGCCAACAACGTCCCTCAGACTCAAGACAACCACCCGCCTCAAGACAACAACCAGCGCCGCAGACGGGCGATATCGCCGGGATATTCGCGGCGCAGCGTCTCAATCCAGTCTTCCACGTTTTCCCACCAGGCGGGGTGATCCGGGCTCTGGATCAGCTGGGCCGTCTGCTGCAGACGGCGCAGGCCAATGGAGCCTGCCGCCCCTTTGATCTTGTGGGCTTCTTCCACCACGCCGGCCTGATCCTTGGCAATCATGTTGGAGTCGAGCACAGCCATGTAGTCCGGCATCATCTTCTCGAACAGATCAACGCTGGAGAGCAGCACCGGCTTGCCCACGGTATCGGCGTAATCGGTGAGGAAGGGGATATCCAGCAGGGCATCCTGATTGCCCGCATCAGCCTGCTCGTCCGCTTCATCCTCGGCCAGATCGGCAAACAGGTGACCAATCACCTCCCGCACCGCTTTGGAGCCAAGCGGCTTGTTGATCACATCCTGCATGCCGTGATCCCGGTAGTACTGGCGATCGCCGGTGGAGTTGGCGGTGAGCGCCACCATGGGTGGCAGGCTGTCGCCATAACGCTCCAGCAGGGTTTTCGCCACATCGAAGCCGGTCATGTCCGGCAGCTGGATATCGAGCAAAATGAGGTCGAAATCATCCGGGTTGGCCATCGCCAACGCCTGGGTGCCGTCCCGTGCCACCTGCACCTGATGACCCAGCTTGCCCAGCAGGGCGCAGGCCACCGTCACGTTAAGCTCCACATCCTCCACCAGCAGGATATCGAGGGAGGGCATCTCCTCCTCCTGCTCTGGCAACACAGGCTCGGCGCAAGCTACCTCCAGCTCGGCGGTAAAGCAGGAACCTTCGCCCGGATCGCTGTCCACATAGAGCTGGCCGCCCATCGCCTGCACCAGCTGACGGGAGACCGCGAGGCCAATGCCGGTGCCGGTGGCGTGCTTCTTGCCCTGCACCTGATAGTACATGGCGAAGATCTTCTCCTGCTGAGCGCGCGGGATACCGATACCGGTATCCTCCACCTCGAAGTGCAGGGCCAGCTTGCCCGGCTCGTCGGCGGGATGGGATAGGCAACGCACGGGGACGCCCCCCTCATCGGTAAACTTGACCGCGTTGCCCACCAGATTCCACAGCACCTGACGCAGGCGGGTACCGTCAGCCATCACAAATTGCGGCATGTCGCCATCGCGATCGAAATGGAGATAGAGCCCCTTCTGCTCCGCCTGAATGCGCGACAGGGTCTCCAGCTCGTCGAGGAAGGCAGGCAGGTCGATACGGGTTGGCGCAATTTCGAGGCGACGGCGATCCAGTTTGTCCAAGTCGATGATGTCGTTGAAGATATTGCCAAGGGTCACCGCACTCAGGTGAATGGTCTTGAGCTGCTGATGCTGTTTGGGATCGAGGGGGGTATCCATCAGCATCCGGCTTAAGCCCACAATGCCGTTGAGCGGGGTGCGCAACTCGTGGCTGATGGTGGAGATAAAGGTGGTCTTGTCGCGACTCGCCTTCTCCAGCTTGTCCTGATACTGCTTGCGCTCGGTGATGTCGCGGCCAAAACCGAGCAGGCCGAGTCGCTTGCCGAAGCGGTCGAAGAAGGGCACCTTGCGCAGCTCGAAGTAAGCCTTGCGGCCATCGGGATACTCCAGCCACTGCTCGTAGGTGAGCGGCTCGTTGCTGGCAAAGACCTGCTTGTCGGTCTCCACCACCTTGTTGGCGATCTCCTGCTTGTAGACATCGAACGGGGTCAGACCGATCAGCTCGGCCTCCACCTTGCCGGTCAGCTCTTCCATGGCGCGGTTGCAGCCGGAGAACTGCTCATCCTCGTTGCGGTAGTAGACCAGATCGGGGGAGCAGTCGATAAAGGAGCGCAGCAGGGCGGTACGCTCCCCCAGATGAAGCTGGGCTTTCTCTCGCTGGAACACCTCGTTCTCGAGATCCTCAATGGCCTGAAGGCGCAAGCTCTCGGCCCGGTTGGTCTCGGCAATCTGGGCGTTGAGGCGGCTGATGTTCTCCTGCAGCTGGGTATTGAGCTCCAGATCCCGCTCGCGCATATCTTGCAGCTTGCGCACCATCCGGCTCAGTCGCTGACGGGAATCCTCCAGCTGATCCACCACGATGGAGAGAAAATAGACCGCCCAGGGGGTCACCAGCAGGCCAAAAAACACCGAGCGAATGAAGTCGATCACATCAATGTTGCCGCGCAGGAACAGGGTCACCCCCATCTGGATGGCGACCGCCAGCACGATAATGCCCGCCGCCAGGAACATGCTGAATCGCACCAGTCCCAGCTTGGTCATCAGATCGACATAATATTGCGCCCAGGATTTAATCTGTTTCATCTTATTGTTTTCCCCCGATATTCGCGGTACAGAATACCAGCACAACCGAGTGAACTCTTCTTAATCTCGCACAATTAATTAACGATTCGCCGAATGAAATGAGTGGGTTAGGATAATTGGCAATATTGAGTCAGTTGCCATTAAGGTTTTTTCTTTATACTCACCGGCCGAAAAAATTCACCACCATTTAATTTAGGAGTTATCCGATGCGCAACACCACCTTGCTAGGCCTGGGCCTGCTGGTCGCAAATAGTGCTTATGCTGATTTGGGTGAAATTCCCAAGGAGTCTGGCTGGTCCGGTTTCCTGCTTGGCGGGGTCAGTGTCATCAATTACGAATCGAATTTTTATAGTGGTGATGATGAAAACCGCCGCCTGAGCGGACTGGGCAGTGCCGAGAGCAGCTCCGCCGTTGCCCCGCTGCTCAACGCAGATATCCGCTACACCTTTGCCGATACCCGCACCCAGGTCTTCCTTGGTAACCTGATCCAGGATGCCATCCGTTTCGACTTCACCCAGCAGCTCGGTATCCGTCAGGAGATGAGCGACAAGGGCATCGTAGCTGGCTCCGTGGTCTTTAATGCCATGCCGACCGAGCAGTGGAGCGATCCCTTCGCCGTAGGCGTTGATCGCCAGTCGACCGATATCAAGTCAAAAGGGGTTCGCTTCGCCTGGGACAGCATCTGGGGTAGCAACTTCAATGGCAGCCTGACCACCCGCAACATCGAGGTGGATGAGGAGCGCAGCGGCCAGCAATACGATAAGGATAACCAGACAAACTATGCAGCCAAGCTGGATCGCAACGGCAAGATCCACGCCCTCGACCTCTCCTACAAATGGCAGCTGGCACCCGGTCAGATGCTGGAGCCAGCCTTTATCTACCGTCAAGCCGATCTGGATGGCAGCGCCCAAAGCTACAAGAGCAACGGCCTGCAGTTGACCTACGGCATGCGCGCTTCCCAGTGGTCTTTCGTCAGCAACGCCTATATGGGCCAGACCAAATATGATGAGGCCAACCCCATCTTTGGCCAAAACGCCGACTCCGACGAGTTTGCCCTGACCGGTACCTTCTTCTGGCACCGCCTGTTCGGTATTGCGCCGCTCTCCGCAACCTTTACCGCTGGCTATGCCAAGTCCGATTCCGACATCAACTTCTACGATTCTGAATCCGTGATGTTCAACACCGGCCTGCTCTACAACTTCTAACAACGGTTGTGCGCACGTATACAACAAGGCCACCCGAAGGTGGCCTTGTTGCTATCCGGCGTTTGACTCAAATACCCAGGGAGTCGAGCAGATCATCGTGATCGTTGGCAACCGGGGCCGCAGCCTGAGCCGGCTTGGCGGCATCCTGCTTGGCCTGGGCGATCAGCGCATCGGGATCCAGCTCCTCGTGCTCCATCCCCTCATTGTGGATGCGGATGAACTCGGTTTTGTCCATCGCCAGCTCCAGATAGAAGATGTTGTTGCGGGCGGTGAAGAAGGTGACGCGGCGGGACTCCGGGCTGTCGAGATTGGTATCGACACTCAGCATCACCTGCTTGTTGAGGGCCAGCATCTTCGGCTGGTTCTGGGTGATGTGGGTCTGCAGATCCCGGCCCACCTTGACGGTAAAGCTGCCGACGATCTGGTTCATCAGCTCGCCCATCACGTTGCTCACCTCGTCAGAGGTGTGGGAGATGGCGAGATCCTCCTTGGAGAGCCCCATGCTCAGCATGTAGCTCTCGTACAGCTCCATGGCGGCGGCGGCGGAGAAGTTGATCACCACCAGACCGGAAAAACCGCCATCGAACAGCACGAAGCAGCCGATATCCGGTTTTAGGCAGGTCTTGCTGATCCGCTGCACCATGCCGGAAAACCGCACCTGACTCATGGTCGCGGCACTCAAAACGTCCGTCACCGAGTTGCACAGGCTGAGCAGCACATCCTCTGTGGTCAATACGGCATCGTCATCGGATCTTGTCACTATCATGGGACCTTCCTGAACATCGAAAATGGGCTTATCTATACCATAACTCTAACAGATGGCGCGGCCCGGAGACTGAAATAGCGACACGCCTCTCAGTTGACTCCGTTATCAGCAGCCACAGGGGTGAAACCGCTCAGCTTGGCGAGCCGGGCACGCCATATATCGGCCTGCTGTGCCAAAACTTGTGGCTCATAAGGCACGACCGGATGAGCACCCCAGATGGGGCCTGGCCAGGCGCGATCCGTCGCAAAGCGGGCGACATGGTGAAGGTGGAGTTGCGGCACCAGATTACCCAGCGCTCCGATGTTGATCTTGTCCGGGCTGAGGGCCTGTTCCATCAGGGCGGCGACGGCGCAGGACTCCTGCATCAGCTGTTGCTGCAGCTCCGGCGCCAGATGGTGAATTTCCCGCAGGTTGGCTACTCGCGGTACCAGGATCAGCCAGGGATACTGGCTGTCTTTGGCCAGCAAGACACGGCAGAGGGGCAGATCCCCGAGCCACCGGGTATCTGCCTGCAGGCGTGAATGCAATTCAAACATGAAAACCTCGTTGAGTATGATGAACAGAGCGCCTGAAAAAGGAGTGTCCACGTTACTGCAACGGGCGGAAAACTTAAAGCTGCGGCACGGCCCAACCGATAAAGCGCTTGCGCAGGGCCGGATCGGCCTGGAGGAACAGCTGCTGCAACTGCCCTTCCAGCTCGCTGGCTGCCACAACGGGTTGCGCCCCACCAGCGACCGTGGCCGTTGGCTGCGTAGCAACGGCGCCTGCCGTCAGCGCCGCCTTGCCGCCACTGCGGTTGTATTCAGCCAGTTTGCCGCTCCAATCCACCCCAAGCAGCATGCCGCTGGTCACCAGCACATCCTGCTGGATGGCAAGCGCGCGGCCATTCTCCTGCAACGTCACCACAGGAGCCTTGGCATAGGCCTGCATCCCCCGCTCGTCTCCCGGTACGCTGGCCGTCAGCTGCAAATGCTGATTGCTGCCCTGATAGCGCACCCCCTGCGGCTCGGAGCGTCCCTGCCGATCATTCTCGCTGCTGCTGCGACTGGGGATCACCCCCTCGAAACGCACCAGCAGTTGCTGCTCGCCATCCGCCAGGGTGGCATGCTGCTCATCCTGCAAGGTGCCGTTGCTCACCGCGAGAATGCGGAAATTCTCCGGCACCTTCACGTCCACCATGGCCTGTACACTGCCTGCCCCCAACACTGCACAGAGCAGCACAAAACCGGTCAACCCTCTATTGCTCTTCATTCCCGCAGATCTTCCTGATGCCGATGATGGGCGCAGGGTAGCAGCCGAAGATGACAGAAAAATAACGCCGCTCAGAGCAGGTAGTGGGGTCGCTCGGCAAACCACTGGGCCAGCACCTGCTTGAACAACCGGATCTTGCGTGGCACCCGCCGCTGCTGGGCATGCAGTACATGAAGCTGATGCAGGCCGCTCTGCCACTCGTCGAGCACGGTCACCAGCTCTCCTGCCCTCAGCAGCGACTCCACCAGCATCAGCGGGCACTTGGCATAGCCCATACCGGCGCGCGCCAGTTGCAACACGGTACTGTAGTGGTTGGCTCGCACCTTGCCCTGCACCAGAATGTGGGCCTCCTCCCCCTCACGGATAAAGTGCCACTGCTCCCAGGCCGGATTGTGCCCCTGCAACAGGCAGCTGCGCCCGCTCAGCTCATAGGGAGTGGCGGGACGCCCCTCTCGCGCCACCAGTGCGGGGCTCGCCACCACCACATCCTTGAGTCGGCCAAGAGGAAGTGCGACCAGATTGTCCGGCACCTCGTTCATGGCGCGCAGGGCGATGTCGTTCTCCCCCTGACTCATGTCGACCATCTGGTTGGTGAAGTTGAGCTCCACCTCCACTCCCGGGCAGAGCGCGGCAAAGCTGGTCAGCAGCTCGCTCACCATGCGATCGCCGGTGCTGACCGGGCAGGTAAAGCGCAGGCGGCGGCCATCCTCTTCGGTCAGCGCCTGAATATCCTGCTCCGCCTGCCGTGCCAGCGCGAAGATCTCCCCCGCCTGCTGATAGAGGGTCTTGCCCGCCTCGGTCAGGCTGAGGCGGCGGGTGGTGCGCTGCAACAGTTGTGCATTGAGGGAGGCCTCCAGCGCGCTGACGTGGCGGCTCAGCATCCCCTTGCTCACTCCCAGCGTATCGGCAGCGGCCGAGAAACTGCCGCGCAGCACCACCTCATAAAAGCTGGCCAGATGGGCGATATCCATCATTAGCTCCAATATGGAAACAATTGGTTTATTTTACGCGCTTTTTCGCATTTTCTGTTGCGCTAGAATCAACACATCCCAACCAGGAGTGATGCAGATGAAAATTGTGATTGTGGGTGCCTCCGGCACCGTCGGCTCCGCGGTCAGTGAACTGCTTGCCAAAGATCATCAGGTGATCCGGGTCGGCCACAGCCGTGGCGATGCCACGGTCGACATGCGAGATCCCGCCTCCATCAAGGCGCTGTTTGCCCAAGTGGGCCAGTTTGATGCACTGGTTGTCGCCAGCGGCAGCGTGGCCTTCAACGGCCTGACCGAGATGACCGACGAGCAGTGGCAGGTGGGACTGGAGAGCAAGCTGATGGGCCAGATCAACCTGACCCGAGCCGCCATTCCCTATCTGACTGACAAGGGTTCCATCACTTTGATCAGCGGTATTCTGAGCGAGGAGCCGATCAACTGGGGCGTGAGCGCCAGCACAGTCAACGGCGCCATCGATCACTTTGTGAAAGCGGCCGCCTGCGAGCTGCCCCGCGGCCTTCGCATCAACGTTGTGAGCCCCACCGTGCTGGCGGAGTCGATGGACAAATACGCCGACTTCTTCCCGGGGTTCGTGCCGGTGCCAGCCGCCAAGGTGGCGCAGGCTTACAAGAAGTCGGTGTTGGGCATCCAGACAGGTCAGGTGTTCAGGGTCAACGGCTGATCGCCGCTCGCTTGCCGCCAGACCAGCAATAAAAACGGGCCCCATAGCGGGGCCCGTCTGTTTCTCTGCCTCTCTCCATCGCCACCAGCAAACGTTTGTTTGTTGGCGACAAAAAAAGAGAGCACCCCTTAGTCGATCAGACCGTACTGATCGCGCAGCACCTCGATGATCTCCTGCTTGGGATTGGCAGAACGCGCCAGCTTGTGGCCGATGATCTTCTCGGCGATCCCGACATAGGTGTTGGAGATATCCATCATCACTTCGGTCGGCAGCTTGTTGTCGCGGGCCAGGGCAAAACGTTCCGGCATGCGGTTCTTGTTGAGCAGGATGTCCGGATCCGGGAAGTGATTGAGCAGCCACTGACGGAAACCCTCTTTAGACTTCTCGACAATCTGACCGTCGCGCAGGGCCGCGCCATCCCAGATACGTGAGCTGTCGGGGGTGCCCACTTCGTCCATGTAGATCAGCTTTTCGTTGCCAGCGGCATCGTGGACGTAACCAAACTCGAACTTGGTATCGACGAAGACCTGATCCAGCCCGGCCAGCGCGTCGCTGATGACGTTGAAGCCCTCTTTGAGCAGCACTTCGTAACGGTCGATGTCGACCGGTTTGCTGAAGTTGAAGCCCTTATAATGGCGCTCGATATCGGCACGGGAGACGTTGACATCATCGGCTTCCGGCACACCATCCAGCCCTTTCAGCACGCCCTTGGTGGACGGGGTGATGAGGATCTCCGGCAGCTTCTGATCCTTTTTGAGCCCTTCCGGCAAGGTGATGCCGCAGAACTCGCGCTCGCCATCCTTGTAGGCACGCCACATGGAGCCGGTGATGTATTGGCGGGCAATCGCCTCGATCATCACCGGACGGGCTTTTTGCACGATCCAGACGAAGGGGTGCGGAATATCCAGAATGTGGCTGTCGGCCAGTCCCTTCTCCTTGAACAGCTTGAACCAGTGGCTGGAGATAGCATTAAGCGCAGCCCCTTTGCCCGGTACGCCATTCAGGCCATCCACACCTTGCCAGATGCAATCGAAGGCCGAGATGCGATCGCTGATCACCATGAGGGCGAGGGGCGCATCGGCCGGCACATCATAGCCTTTCTCTTTTATGAGCCGGGCACTGTCTTCGGGGGTCAACCAGTAGACGCTGCGCACTTTGCCGGAATGGACAGGTTTATCGGTACGGATCGGCAAATCGTCATTCACCGCCAATACTTGATCTGCAAGACTCATGGCTAATAACACTTCCTGTTTGTGGGGGTAAACATCGCGAGTCCCTCACCTGCACGCTCTGTTTGCAACGGGCTGGCAAGGGGCTCGCATCATCGAAAACCGCTCGGAATCCCCGCGTTTTCAGGGGGATTTTGATAACAAAACAGGGGCACAAGGCCCCTGTATTTATTCTGCTTTTGCTGCTGCCTGATCGGCCAGCCCCTTGGCGAACGCCTCGGACAGGCTGATATACATCTGGGAGATAACCCCGGACGATACCGGCTTCTTGTCCTTGTCGAACAGGGTGATTGAGG
>OGEW01000453.1_pt1 | contig 14278 bp, 10 predicted proteins | sample 1570781 | NCBI WGS metagenome assembly OGEW01 (sample SAMEA2582047, study PRJEB24529) | metagenome | biome: Human gut stool | place: China | collected 2011 | reverse complement strand
CGTCAGGATCAAAGTATGACCGTCAGCGGCGTGTGGCATGAACCGCTGCGCGTGGCCTTTCGCGCCGCGCCGGATCTTTATCTGTGGGATGGAGAAACTATCCCCCTGCAAATTGGCTATCGTTTCCCGTCGGAGAACTGGATTAACGAGGATAAGTCGCTGCTGAGCGTGACGCTGAACAACACCTTCCTTAATAATCTACCGATGAACAAACAGGGGCCGCTGGAGAAGCTCTGGCGGCATCTGGGCGGCGACGCGCGTCAGGAACGGTTTACTATCCCGCTGGCGCCGTATCTGATTTACGGTGATAACCAGCTGTCGCTCTATTTCAACCTGGTGTCGAAGGATAACGCGCCCTGTTCGCTCCTGCTGAACAGCACTATCAAGAGTCGAATCACCGACGATTCGTGGATCGATTTGAGCGGTACGCGGCACTTCTCGCTGCTGCCGAATCTTTCCTATTTTGTCGGCGCTTCGTTCCCGTTCTCCCGGTTAGCGGATTATTCGCAAACTACGCTGCTGCTGCCGGAACAGCCTTCGGAAACCCAGGTGGCGACGATGCTGAATCTGGCAGCCCGTTCGGGTAATTCAACCGGCAAAGCGTTAGCCAACAACCGCGTAATATTGGGCGTTCCTGACGGCGGCGCCAATGCGCCGCTGCTGCGCGATCGCGACGTGCTGGCGGTCAGTTCCCTCGATCAACAAGCGTTTAACCAGCGCCTGCTGGCCCATTCCCCCTACGCCCCGGTCGATAACCTGCTGAGCGTACGTGAACCGACGCTGTGGGAAAAGATTCAGCGCAGGCTGAGCGGCGACTGGGCTTCTGACGGCGTCGATGCCGACCGCTATTTCTCCTCCAGCAGCGCCTGGCGCGGTTTTATCAGCTATCGCTCACCGTGGAACCCGCAGCGGGTGGTGGTGGTGGCGATGGCCAGCAGCGACGATCAGCTGGCGAAACTGGAAGACGATCTTAATTCCCCGCGTATCAATGCCGGTATTCGCGGCGATACGGCAGTGATCACCAGCGATAACGGCGTGCGTAGCTTCCAGGTCAGCACGCCGTTCCCCAGCGGCCAGATGCCGTGGTACATGATGGCGGTATGGTACGCCAATCAGCACTCCGGGCTGCTGGCGGTGCTGGGGTTGATTATGACATCGATTCTGGGTCTGGCGCTGACCGCCATGTTTAAACGTCATGCTCGTAAGCGCCTGGATTCGGAAGAGAGCCAATGAAAAGAGCCAGCAGAATGAATACCCATGCAGCCCGTCAATTTTCTACGCTGTGCCTGTCCGGCGCGCTGACGCTTGGCGCATTCGGCGGAGCGCACGCGGCGGGTAACGATGCCGCGCTACAAGCGTTGTTCGCACAGGCCAACTACTGGCACGAAAAATCGCATGACGAACTGGCGATGGAATCGCTGCAAAAAGTGCTATCGGTGGATGCCAACAACGCTCAGGCGCTGTACCTGATGGCGCTATGGGCGCAGCAGGGGGGCAATCTGCAGGCCGCAGCCCAGTGGCGGGCGCGGCTGGAGAAAGCGGCGCCCGACAGCCCCGGACTACAGGATCTGGATAGCGCAAAAAAAATGGCGCAGGTGCCGCAGGGACAGCTCACTCTGGCCAGACAGCAGGCGCGCAGCGGCAATGTTCCCGCCGCGCTGGCGACCTGGCGGAGTATGTTTAACGGCAACGTTCCGCCTTCCGGGCTGGCGGCCGAATACTATATGACCATGGCCAGCGACAAGGCGCTCTACCCACAGGCGTTGAGCGAACTACGTCAATACGTCGCGCAGCATCCGCAGGAGAACGCGCCGCGCGTTGCCTTGGGCAAAGTGCTCACCTGGCGCGAAGAGACCCGCCGGGAAGGCATCGCCATGCTGGAGCCGATGGCCAGCGGCAGCAAAGAAGCCGATAGCGGGCTGCGTCAGGCGCTGCTGTGGCTGGGGCCGCAGCCGGGGGATGAGCCGTTTTACGACACCTGGATGCAGCGTCATCCGCAGGATACTGAAGTCCAGAACTACTTTCGCGAACGGCGCAGCGGTCAGGCGCGCGGCCAGGGCTATTCTGACCTCAACAGCGGCAATACCGCCGCGGCGAAGCAGCAGTTTGAACAGGTTCTGCAAAGCAACCCGCAGGACGCTGACGCGCTGGCCGGAATGGGCTATATCGCCCAGCGCAGCGGCGATTTTCAGGCGGCCTCTCAGTATTTGAGCCGGGCGGCGGATCTCGGCGGCGATGGCTCGGAAACCCGTCGTCAGCAGGCGGCGGATGCGCTGTTTTACGGGCAGCTCGCTCAGGCGCAGCAGGCTTACAAGCAAGGGAATATTAGCCAGGCGCTGGCGCTCTCTGCGCCGCTGGCGCAGCAGAGCGGGACGCAGGGCACGGCGGCGAAGCTGTTCCGCGCCGACGTTCTGCGCTATAACAAAGATTTGCCGCAGGCCGAACAAACGCTACGGGCGCTGCTCAACGACCAGCCGCAAAACGGCCCGGCGCGGGAGAATCTCTATTACGTTCTGCGCGAACAGAATAAAACGGCAGAAGCGCAGGCGATGCTGCGCACGCTGCCGGAAAGCCTGCAGCAAAAACTGCAGCCGCGGGTGATCATCGGACAGCCCGGCGATTCGCTGCGTCGCCAGGCGCAGGAGCAGGCCAGCGCCGGTAACGTGACGGCGGCTATCGCCATGCTGCGCCAGGGGCTTTCTCGCTATCCGGACGATGCGTGGATGCGCCTCGATCTGGCCCGTATGCTGCAAAAAGCCGGTAACGACGGTGAGGCAAATGCGGTTATGGGCGCCGCCTGGCGTCCCGGCGCCGGCGCCAGCTCGCTGTACGCTGCGGCACTTTTTGCCAGCGAGAACGGCGGCTGGCAGCAGGCGCAAACCCTGCTGGCAAGAATTCCCCCCGCCAGTCAGACCAGCCAGATGCGCGACCTGAAACAACGGGTGAACTACAACCTGCAGCTGGCGACGGCGGAGAGCTATCTGGCGCAGGGCAATACCGTTGCCGCTGCTAATACGCTCAGGACGATGACCGCAACGCCGCCTGAAGCCCCGGCGGATGTGGGTAAACTGGCGCGGCTGCTGGCCCAGAGTGGCGATGTCACCACCGCGGTATCGCTGGTGCGCAACAATATTAACGGCGGTATCTCAGGTAATGCCGGGGATTATGCCGATCAGGTGACGGTACTTAACCAGGCGGGCCTGACAACCGAAGCGCAGAGTCTGCTCACTAACCCGCAGCTGCAGGCAAGCAGTACGCCGACGCAGCTGGCCAGTATTCGCAACGGTTATGTGATTAACGAAGCGGACCATCTGCGCGAGCAGGGCAACTACGCGGCAGCGTATGACAAGCTGATGGGCGCGATGCAGAACGACCCGCAAAATACCGATCTGATGTTCGCTATGGCGCGGCTCTATCAGAGCGGCAAAATGAACAAAGAGGCCGGTGTCGTCTATGACTATCTGATGACCCGCGATACGCCGACGCAGGATGCGCGCAGCGGGGCTATTGATGTCGCACTCTCGGCGGGGAATAGCGAACGGGCGGCGCAGCTGGCGGGTGGACTGCGCCCGGATAATTCGCCGGACCGTTTGCTGCTGCTGGCGCGCGTTGCCGAGTCGCAGGGGCATCATCAGCAGGCGATGACTTACCTGCGCAGCGCCCGCGGCAGGCTGCTGGGACAACAGAGCAGCAATGGCGCGCAAACGCCGACCGTGGGCGGCGCGCTGGCGGCGGATAATCCGTTTGTCGGCGTTTCGCGTACCCCCGGGGCGACGCGTGCGGCCTCCGCCTACGGGCAATATATGCCGTGGCAGGTCTCTCAGGTATCGACCGGGGATGGCGGCGCGCTGCCGGGGATCCAGCGCACCGATCTGCCGGTCGAAACCGCCCAGACCCGGATGCTGCGCCAGGTGGATACCATGATGGAGACGTTGCAGGAAAAAACCGGCACCTGGCTGCAGGGGGGCATGGAGGTTCGCGGTCGCGACGGCGAATCCGGCACCAGTAAGCTCAGCGAGATAAAAACCCCGCTCACCTGGTCCTCATCGCCGTTTGGTGATTCGCGTTTCGATTTTACCGTTACGCCGATTACGCTGAACGCGGGGACGGCGACCGGCGACGCCTGGCGGCGTTACGGCGCGAACCCGCTATCCAATGCAGTCTCCAATATGATTTCCACCGCGACCAGCGAGCAGGCGGCGATTGCGGCGATGACCGCGACCGAGCGCACGACGTACTTTGCCAACAATCCGGGGGCAGAAGCCTTGAGCGGTTTGGGCACGCTCAAGGCCTCTGACTTTAACGCCACCACCAGCAGCGGCATGGAGAATCTGGCGAAACTCGGAACTTACGATTCCGGGCAGGTCGCCAGCTATCTGGCCTCTTCCAGCCTGAAGCCGAATGTCGATCAGGCGAGCGGCTCAACCGATTCACAAAAAGCCAACGGCGTGGAGCTGGCTCTGGCGCTGAGCGGCGACGAATACCGCGTCGATATCGGCAGCACGCCGCTGGGCCAGGATCTAAATACCGTGGTGGGCGGCGTAAAGTGGTCGCCGAAGCTGACCAACTATCTGTCGTTGATTTTTACCGGCGAGCGTCGGTCGCTGACCGACAGTCTGCTCTCCTGGGTAGGGCTGAAGGATTCCTATTCCGGCAAGACCTGGGGGCAGGTGACCAAAAACGGCGGTACCCTGCAGCTAAGCTATGACGACGGCGATGCCGGTTTCTACGTCGGCGGCGGGGGCTATAGCTACCTGGGACAAAACGTCGCCAGCAATACCAGCATAAACGCCAACGCCGGAGTTTATTTGCGGCCTTACCACGATGAGTATCGTCAGCTGCAGACCGGGTTGAGCATGAGTTACATGGATTACTCGAAAAACCTGAGCTACTTCACCTACGGGCAAGGGGGCTACTTCAGCCCGCAGAACTACGTCAGCGTATCGCTGCCGGTGAGCCTGACGGAAAAATATGACAACTGGACGATGAAACTTGGCGGCTCGGTGGGCTATCAATCCTATAGCCAGGATAAGAGCGCTTATTTCCCGACTAACGCCGGGTGGCAGCAGGCCCTCGAGACCGCAGTGAGCAACGGTTTTGCCAAAGAAGCCTACTATTCAGCCACTTCGAAGAGCGGTATCGGCTATACCCTACGCGCCGGCGCAGATTACAAAGTCAACAAACAAATGACGCTCGGTGGTCAGGTTGGCTATGACACCTTCGGCGATTATAACGAGAGCACCGCTGGTCTCTATATCCGCTACATGCTGGGAGATAACTGATCGTGACGGACAATAATAACGCGCAGGTTATGACGTGGTTTCAGCAGCAGCAAACACCTGCCGGATGGTTCGATCTGCTGCTCATTATGGTTGATGGGATGGTCAACAACGCGGGTGAGCTGGAGAGCCAGCCCTTTCTGCGGCAGATGGGCGAGGCGCTGGCCGATGAACATCCGCTGCCGGAGTCTGAGACTCTCGGCCAGCTGGAGACCAACATGAATGCGCGGCTAAGCCGCTTTCAGTGGGGCTTCGTCAGCGTCGAGGTGAACGATGAAGGCCTGCGATTACGCCATCAGGCTCTGCCGGTCAGCCGCGATGAAGTGCGGCGCATCCGCTGGTGTAATGCATTTTGTGCCATACTCGAGGGGCTCTATTCCCGCTGGTTACAGGGACAGGGCGGCGCGGCGCACGTGGTTTTACAGCGTGAGCGGCTGTTTTCAGTCTCTGACGTTCAGTTTCTTTACTTCCATCCCTAATGGGTGAATTTATGTCCTTGCGTGCTTTAGCGACAGTCGTGGTCACGACGGTGATGATGCTTCCCCACGCGTGGGCCGATACGGCGTGGGAAAGTTATAAATCGCGTTTTATGATGCCGGACGGGCGTATTGTTGATACCGGTAACGGCAACGTCTCTCATACTGAAGGGCAGGGTTTTGCCATGCTGTTAGCGGTGGCCAACGACGATCGTCCCGCCTTTGACAAGCTCTGGCAGTGGACAGATAAAACCCTGCGCAACAAAGATAACGGGCTGTTTTACTGGCGCTATAACCCGGTGGCGCCCGATCCGGTGGCGGATAAAAATGACGCCACCGATGGCGATACCCTGATTGCCTGGGCGCTGCTGCGCGCGCAGCAGCAGTGGCATGAAAAAACCTACGGTACCGCTTCGGATGCGATAACCGCTTCGCTGCTGAAGCATACGGTGGTGACCTTCGCCGACCGTCAGGTGATGCTCCCGGGCGCAAAGGGATTTTATCTCAACGACCATCTGAATCTGAATCCATCCTACTTTATCTTTCCCGCCTGGCAGGCCTTCGCGGCGCGTACTCATTTGACCGCCTGGCGAAAGCTGAAGAGTGATGCTCAGGCGCTGCTGGGGAAAATGGCGTGGGGGAAATCGCAGCTACCCAGCGACTGGGTCGCCTTAAGAGCGGACGGCAAGATGGAGCCGGCAAAAGAGTGGCCGACGCGGATGAGCTTCGATGCGATCCGCATTCCTATGTATATCTACTGGGACGATCCGCAAAGCAGCCTGCTGACGCCGTGGAAAAACTGGTTTCAGCGCTATCCGCGTCTGCAGACGCCGGCCTGGATAAACGTCAATACCAATGAGGCCGCGCCGTGGTTTATGACCGGCGGGCTACTGGCGGTACGCGATTTAACCCTTGGTGAAGAGCAGGCCGAGCCGCAGATTAATTCCCAGGACGACTATTACTCCGCCAGCCTGAAGCTGTTGGTATGGCTGGCAAAGAAAGAACGGTCGTAAACTGTGGAATGCGCCTCGAATAACGCAGTCGAGCCGGGTGCTGAGATCTGAAGGGCGCCGTAGAATTGTTGGCAAGCCGGCTTGCCCGGTGAGGCGCAATGTTGCGGGGGCTTGAACCCCGGCGGCATCGATTGATGGGTTGCTGGAAAGAGAAAACCCCCGCACGTTGTTTGGTATAACCTGGCAACGTTTCGGGGGCTAATCTCGAACCTAGACAATTCGAGGATAGCCGCGAACGGTTGCCATTGCAATAAGGCGGCTGTATGACGCTTGCTCAGAGGGGTCTGCTGCTGTGGGACGATCTGGCGGCTCCGGTCATTGCTGGCATTCTGGTCAGCATCATCGTGAGCTGGATGGATAATCGCAAGTAGACGACCGGTGGGCATCTGCCTGCCTTAGTGGCAGCATGCGCCCGAACGGGGCCGCAGGGGTAACATCCTGCGGCCTTTTTCGTTTTATTGCGGATAAGGTACCCAACTGCCGCCGTTCAACTGAACATACGGTTTACCCTGATACTGAATGACGATGGCGTTGGAGTTTTCCGACACCGCCGCGCTCTGCGGCAGGTTGGCAATGTACTGCTGCCAGTTGATGTCATTCTCATCAAACATCTTGCCGTCGAGGGCGCGAACCACCAGCTCAGAAACCGCCAGGTAGCTGCTTGGCTGGCTGATGATAATCGGCGCATCGGGATGTCTTGCCTTAATGCCGAAGAATTTCACCGCCGCCGGCACGTTGGTAATGGATGGGCTGGGAATATCGCGCAGACCGGAGACCTGCATTTTATCGCCTTTTAATGCCGCGCCGTGTTCAGGCACGACGATGACCATCACCTTGCGTCCCGATTTCTCCAGCTCAGTAAAGAAACTGTCCAGTTCGTCGAAGAACTTCTGCGCACGGGCTTTATAGTCCGCGGTTTTGCTCTGGCCCGGATAGTGGTTGCCGTCGTGCAGCGGCAGCGTGTTGTAGAAGGTCGCCGTGCGCGGCGTATTCAGCTTATCCAGCGACTGCAGCCAGCGGTTCAGCGTCGCCTGGTCATCATAGACCGGTGAGCCGTCAAAGCCCTGCAGAATGATCGGCAGGCCGCTTTGATCCATCAACGGGCTCTGGATACCGCCCAACGAACGAAGCTCTTTCAGGAAGTCGCCGAAGACACCGTTGTGACCGAGCATCAACTGCTGGGTGAAGCCCAGCTTCGCCAGGTTTTCAAACAGATAGCATTCGCTGCCTGAGGGTTGATAAAGGTTGGCGTGAGAGAGCTGGCCGCAGCTGGCGCGCAGCAGACGCGCCGCTGCCGGCCCGCTGTAAGAGGTCGCCGAGTTAAAGTTTTTGAACAGCAGGTCAAAATGCTTCCACAGCGGATGCTCCATCAATCCCGCTGCTTCGATATCCGACCATGAGAGCGAGCAGATGTTGATGATCAAGACATCAAACGGCTGGGCATCGGCCGGGAGTGCATCAGGAAACGTGGTTTTGCGTTTCTGCTCAGAGGCGTAAAAGGTATTCAGCCAGTTGGTCAGATTGGCCGATGTCGGCGGCTCCGTTTGCGCCGGGATGTCGTTATTCGCCGGGGCGGCGTTGGTCGCGACGATTGCCCCGCCACCGGTATTTGGCGCGTTATTCGCCGCCGCGGTCGTCGGCTGACCTGTCGGCCAAAGGGTAAACGAAGGTAGCAGCGGACTGGCGACCAGCCAAATCATAATTGCTGAGACAAATACCGTTACCCGTAGCCACTGGCTGATAAACAGCCACAGAACCAGCAGCACGAAGAACGCGCCAATCATATTCCAGTTAATAAAGCGGGTTACCAAATCCCAGATATAGTCGGCGCTGAAGCCGGCAATCTGCGAACCCTGGCTGACGATGCTTTCCGGGCCGGGCAGCCAGGTGTCGTGCCAGAACAGCATAAAGCCCAGCGGGATCGCTATCCAGTGGCGAATACGGTGCAGCTTATATTGCGGAATCGGCACCAGCAGAAAGGCCAGAAACACCAGGTTTAGCATGGGATGAAAATTGAGGTATCCCGCCCATAGCAAGGCAAACTTCACCAGAAAGTAGAAGTTCCAGCCAGATAGGCCGCGCCAGTAGCGCCAGAGCGGAAGCGACGCTGAGGGGGTTTTAGGTTTGGTCATTTCGTTGATTTGCCTTGCCTGGATGCCGCTTCCCGGCGCAGCACGCCAGCCGGTTTGACATAACGGGGTTTAAAGAACATCAGTCTTAACGTGGTGCGAATTCGCCGCTGGTAGTGGCGCGTAAGGTAACCCAGCGGAAAGAACAGCAGGGCGCACAGGACGACCAGCTGAATAATATCGGCAATCGACATCATAAGGTTGGCTCCCCGTCGATGGACAGACGATGCGGCTCGGGGGTTCGCCGCCAGCTACGTCCGTCGTTGATAGGCGTTTTTTTGGCAAGCGAAACAGGCAGCGGCGTATTCCAGTTCTCCGGCATAATCCCGCGCATCTGCAGGATTTCAGCCGCTATCTGCTTATCTTCGAACCAAATCATACGATTAGAGAAAATATCGCCGGTAGGTAAAGGGAAGATATGGTTTAACGCGGTGTCGAGGTCGTTCACCCGGCAAAATGACAGAAACAGCACCAGGCGATTATTACCGATGGTCATGATGTCGCCCATGCGATTAGGCTTACACAGCGTCAGCGCCTGCTCTACGCGCAGACCGGGCGCCGGGCGCAGCGCCACCATCACCCCTTTGCCGTCGGCGGGCAGCATGGTGTTGGCCATAATATTGTGCACCGCTTCGCAGAAGGCATCCCACTTCTGGTAGCCGCGCAGCTTCAGCGGCTGGCTCCAGTTCAGCAGAGTATTAAAATCCTCCGGAATATGGCGAGTAAACTGCTGTTTTTGAACGCTTTCTATAAGCGTGAGGCAGCGCGATAACGGTGCGCCGCTGGGAATAACCATATTGGCGCCGCTGCTCAGCAGCAGGCGTTCATCGGTGGCGCGCAGGCTTGGCGTTTGCTCGCGCACGACAATTTTCAGCGCGCTACCGCGCTGGCGGCGCAGGGTGTGGATATAGCGTCCCAGCTGTTCAATCTGTTCGTTCTGGGTAATGGAGAAAATCAGCGTCGCCGCCTGCGCCATTCTGCCGGCGTTGAAAACGGCGTCATTGGTTTCGAACAGCGTCCAGTATTCGGAAAGCGCGGGCGCCCCCTCCAGTACGCGCAGGTTGCTGAGGATGGTTTTCTCGTCGCTGCGCGGTTGTACCACCGTTTCCTCGTCCTGCGCCAGCCGCCAGCCGTTTTCATCGTGTAAAACAATGAGCTGCTGCCGGGCGCTGATGCCCTTTTCGCTGCCCCACCAGGCAATATCGAACAGGTGGTTATCTCCCTGGTAACGTATACTTGCCAGTCCGGAAAGCGAGCGGTACTCGCGTAATAAAGGGGAAAGTTGCTTATCGATATCGTGCCCGGAATTAAGCACTAATAATGAACAACGATGATAATTAGTCCATCGATATGATTTCTCAACCCAATTGCATAATTGTTCGCTTTTAATATTCTGCCAGGCATTTTCAGCACATAGCAGAATAAACAAATAATTGCCAGGTTCGAGGGAACAGACTAAATCGCGGTGCATTTCTTCCAGCCCTTCAAAGCGGTTCGGCATGGTAAATAATGCGATTTTCTCAGGCCCGCGATCTTTTTCTAATTTTATGATTTCATTTGGGTTATCACCCATGGCTATCGTCGCAACGCGAGCCTGTTTATCCTGGGCCGCAAGCGTATGATTAAGCAAGCTTACCGCGTCCGCATGGCGGTCGACATTGAGCCACCACACGCCGCCAACGGGCATATGGCACACTTCGTCCCATAATGATGAAATACCCAAAGAATATACGATATCCACGGTGTCCCTCGTGAGACCTGTTTTACACTTGATTAGTTTACTAGCGAAAGCGACAGAGTAAACCTAACATTGAAATTAAAGGACATCAGTTTTAGCATGTAAACCTATTTTAAGGATGAACGAACGCCTCTCGGTATAATTTATTAATTTTTCCAACGGACAGAGAAATGCCAGCAAAAGAGCCTGCTGTACCCACCGATGCGACTTTGGGCTATACGTTTCAAAATGATTTCCTGGCGTTAAGCCGGGCATTTTCCCTGCCTGATATTGATTATCATGATATTTCCCGACGCGAGCAGTTAACCGCGGCGCTGAAACGCTGGCCGCTACTGGCTGAATTAGCAGAGAAAAAGTAAGGAAGCCATCGATGGCTATTCTGGGATTACAAGGCGTGCGCGGCGGCACCGGCACCACGTCGATCACCGCTGCGCTGGCCTGGGCGCTGCAATTACTCGGGGAAACCGTGCTGGTGGTGGACGCCAGCCCGGATAACATGCTGCGCTTCTTTTTCAACGTCGATTACCGCCACAAAGCGGGCTGGGCGCGCGCCCTCATCGACGGGAACGACTGGCGAGACGCCGGGCTGCGCTACACCTCGCATATCGATCTGCTGCCCTTTGGCCAGCTAACGCCGGGCGAGCGCGAGAATATTGACCAGCTTCAGACGCCGCTGGCCCCGATGGCCGGGATGGTGCAGAAGCTCCATCAGCAGGGCGATCACCGCTGGCTGCTGATTGATCTGCCGGACGGGTTCTCACCGCTGACCCGCTCCCTGATTGACGTCTGCGATCGCACGCTGGTCGTGGTGCATCCGGACGGCAACAGCCATATTCGCCTGCATCAGCAGGCGCTGCCGGTCAATAGCGACATTTTGATTAACGATCTGCGCGTCGGCAGCCAGCTGCAGGAGGATCTCTATCAGCTGTGGCTGGAGAGCCAGCGCCGCATTCTGCCGGTGACTATTCATCGTGATGAAGCGATGGCGGAGTGTCTGGCGGCGAAGCAACCGCTCGGCGAATACCGCCAGGACTCGCTGGCGGCGGAAGAGATTCTGACGCTGGCCAACTGGTGCCTGCTGCACTACGCCGGAAGGGGCGCGGAATGATTCGCCTGAGTACGCTACTGCTGGCGCCGCCGGTTGGAGAGCGGTTGAGCGAACGCTATCGCGATTATCGCCAGCACGGCGCGTCGCGGCTGGCGGCCGCGCTGGGCTGCTTGTGGGCATCTCTGGCATGGGCGTTGATGCCGCTGGAAACCCCGCGCTGGCAGGCAATTCGCGAACGTCATGGCGAGTTTTTTCCGCATATTAATCCGCATCGACCGCGCCCGCTGGACCCGATTCGCTATCTGCTGCAAGCCCTGTGGCTGCTGGTGACGCGGGTGCCGGAGCCGGATAAAAAGATCAACTGGCGTTCGCTGGCGGCGCTGGAAGGCGTGCAGGGGCGCTATGCGCAGTGGCTGGAAAAGCTACCGGAAAAGGTCAACGCCCGCACCGGTCATCTGGATAAGCATAAGGAGCTGGGGCATCTGCATCCAAAAGTGCGGCGGCTTCTCCTTGGCACGATAACCTTTTTCTCGCTGATCCTGGCGCTACTCTGTATTACCCAGCCGTTTAATCCGCTCTCGCAGTTTATTTTTCTGCTGCTGCTGTGGGGCGTGGCGCTGCTGGTACGGCGCATCCCCGGGCGCTTCTCGGCGCTGATGCTGATCGTGCTTTCGCTGACGGTCTCGTGCCGCTATATCTGGTGGCGCTACACCTCGACGCTAAACTGGGACGACCCCGTAAGCCTGGTGTGCGGGATAATCCTGCTGTTCGCTGAAACCTACGCCTGGGTGGTGCTGGTGCTGGGCTATTTCCAGGTCGTCTGGCCGCTGAACCGTCAGCCGGTTCCGCTGCCGGAAGATATGGCGCAATGGCCGACGGTCGATATCTTCGTGCCGACTTATAACGAAGATCTCAACGTGGTGAAAAACACCATTTACGCCTCGCAGGGGATCGACTGGCCGAAGGACAAGCTTAATATCTGGATCCTCGATGACGGCGGGCGCGAAGAGTTCCGCCAGTTCGCCAAAGACGTTGGCGTGCATTACATCGCGCGCACCACGCACGAACACGCGAAAGCCGGGAATATCAACAATGCGCTGAAGTACGCCAAAGGCGAGTTTGTGTCGATTTTCGACTGCGACCACGTGCCGACCCGCTCGTTCCTGCAGATGACCATGGGCTGGTTCCTGAAGGAGAAAGAGCTGGCGATGATGCAGACGCCGCACCACTTCTTCTCTCCGGACCCGTTTGAACGTAACCTGGGGCGTTTTCGCAAAACGCCGAACGAAGGCACGTTGTTTTATGGCCTGGTGCAGGACGGCAACGACATGTGGGATGCCACCTTCTTCTGCGGCTCCTGTGCGGTGATCCGCCGCGGCCCGCTGGATGAAATCGGCGGCATTGCCGTGGAAACGGTCACCGAAGACGCCCACACCTCTTTGCGCCTGCATCGTCGCGGGCACACTTCGGCCTATATGCGTATTCCGCAGGCGGCCGGCCTGGCGACGGAGAGCCTGTCGGCGCATATCGGCCAGCGCATCCGCTGGGCGCGCGGGATGGTGCAGATATTCCGCCTTGATAACCCGTTGTTTGGTAAAGGGCTGAAGCTGGCGCAGCGCATCTGCTACGTCAACGCGATGCTGCACTTCCTGTCCGGTATTCCGCGGCTGATCTTCCTGACCGCGCCGCTGGCGTTTCTGCTCCTCCACGCCTATATCATCTATGCGCCGGCGCTGATGATCGCCCTGTTCGTGCTACCGCATATGATTCACGCCAGCCTGACTAACTCGAAGATTCAGGGTAAATACCGCCACTCTTTCTGGAGTGAGATCTATGAAACGGTACTGGCGTGGTATATCGCGCCGCCGACCGTTGTCGCGTTGATTAACCCGCATAAGGGCAAATTCAACGTGACGGCAAAAGGCGGCCTGGTGGAGGACGAGTACGTCGACTGGGTGATCTCGCGTCCCTATATCTACCTCGTGCTGCTGAATCTGGTCGGCGTTGGCGTGGGTATCTGGCGCTTTATGTACGGCCCGGAAAACGAAATTTTGACCGTCTGGGTCAGCATTATCTGGGTGTTCTATAACCTGATTATTCTCGGCGGCGCGGTGGCGGTATCGGTTGAAAGCAAGCAGGTGCGGCGCTCGCATCGCGTGGAGATGTCGATGCCGGCGGCGATTGCCCGCGAGGATGGGCACCTGTTCTCCTGTACCGTCCATGATTACTCCGACGGCGGCCTCGGCGTCAGAATTCACGGCGAGGCGCAGGTGCTGGAAAGCCAGCACGTTAAGCTGCTGCTGAAACGCGGGCAGCAGGAGTATGCCTTCCCGGTGCGGGTCGCGCGGGTTAACGGCAGTGAAGTTGGGCTACAGCTGCTGCCGCTAAGCAATCAACAACATATTGATTTTGTGCAGTGTACGTTTGCCCGCGCAGATACGTGGGCGCTTTGGCAGGATAGCTTCCCGGAAGATAAGCCGATGGAAAGCCTGCTGGATATCCTGAAGCTGGGGTTCCGTGGATATCGTCACCTGGCGGAGTTCTCCCCGCCGTCGGTGAAGGTTATTTTCCGCTCGCTCACCATGCTGGTGGCCT